>Ga0247739_10000497_pt1 | contig 14125 bp, 10 predicted proteins | sample UWRJL058202B2_FD_180943 | JGI IMG/M metagenome (GOLD analysis project Ga0247739, IMG submission 180943) | Plant litter microbial communities from Arlington Agricultural Research Station in Wisconsin, United States - UWRJ-L058-202B-2 | ecosystem: Environmental > Terrestrial > Plant litter >...
ATCCACATCGCCCGTGCCGCCGTCCATGCTTTGCTGATCCTGCACCCGCCGCAGCAGTGCGATCTGATCGCGCAACTCAGCTGCGCGCTCGAAGTCCAGGCTCATGGCAGCCTTTTCCATCAACGCGTTCAGTTCGTCGGTCAGCGTATTGCTGCGGCCTTCGAGGAACATGACAGAGTGACGAACGTCTTCGGCGTAGACCTGCGGCTCAACAAGGCCGACACATGGCCCCTTGCAGCGCTTGATCTGATATTGCAGGCAAGGACGCGTGCGGTTCTTGTAGTAACTGTCTTCGCACTGACGGACCAGAAAGGTCTTCTGCATCAGGCTCAGGCTTTCGCGAACGGCACCCGCGCTGGGGTACGGACCGAAATAGCGACCTTTGGTTTTTTTCGCACCCCGGTGGATACTCAGGCGCGGAAAGTCGCCGTCCGACAAGTACACATAGGGATAGGATTTGTCATCGCGCAGCAGGATGTTATAGGGCGGCCGCCACTCTTTGATGAGTGTCTGCTCAAGCAGCAACGCCTCGGTTTCATTGGCGGTAATCGTTGTCTCGATCTGGGCGATACGAGCAACGAGCGCACTGGTCTTGGGTGCGTGGCCGGTTTTGCGGAAGTAACTGGCGAGGCGGTTTTTGAGATTCTTGGCCTTGCCCACATAGAGCAGGCGTGCCTCGGCATCGAACATGCGATACACGCCAGGACGGCCGCTGCAGGTGGAAAGAAATGCACTGGGATCGAACGATTGATTCATTTCAGGCGCTGGCATCGACCATGCCGTGACGTACTGCCAATAAAGCCAGCTCAACATCGCTGCTGATCGAAAGCTTTTCAAAGATACGGTAACGGTAGGTATTGACGGTTTTAGGCGACAGACACAGCTTGTCGGAGATCACCTGGACTTTCTGACAACCGACGATCATCAACGCGATCTGTATTTCACGTTCAGAGAGCAAATCGAACGGTGAATTGTTGACCTGCGGCTGGAATGACTTGATCGCCAACTGCTGGGCTATCTGCGGGCTGATGTATCGTTGCCCGGCAAATACCAGACGAATGGCCTGGACCATTTCGGCCAGTCCGGCGCCTTTGGTCATGTAACCGGCGGCACCGGCTTGCAGCAAACGCGTGGGGAATGGATCGTCCTCACAAACGGTCACCGCAACGACTTTTATTTCCGGATGGCTGCGCAGCATTTTGCGAGTGGCCTCGAGACCTCCGATGCCAGGCATCTTCACGTCCATCAGGACCACATCGGGTTTGAGCTCGCGCGCCTTCTTAAGCGACTCTTCTCCAGAGTCAGCCTGACCGACGACCTGCAGACCATCTATATCGGCCAGCATCCGTGTGATGCCCGTCCGAACAAGATCATGGTCATCGACAACTAGCACCTTAATCAAGCGGACACCTCGCGAAACGGTCATGACGAATGCTCGTCACCATAGCAAAAACAGTGAGTCAGACCTAGCCTAAAGCGAGGTCTGACTCATATAGAGGTGGTAAAGGCAGATATAGCTTTTTGCTACTTATTACGTTGAACGACGTGATTTCCCGGCTTTACCCCGCAATTACGGGGGAAAGCTTAGTTGCCATCACGATTTCCGGGTTTGCCATGAATTGCATAGGACGCGGACAGCTCGGCCATGGTCGTGGTCAGACGTCGAATAGCATCCTGATCTTCCTTGAGTAGTGATCTGTAACTTCCCAGTACCTTCTCCTCGGCATTGCTCAAATTATCGACAGGGATGGGTGTCGGCGTGCCGGTCAGGACGTAAAGCACATCAACGCCTTTGGCCGCGACGGCTGCGAGGTAGTCGGCCTTGGGGGCACGATCGCCGCTTTCGTATTTGCCTTGAGCGTTCGCTTCGACACCACCGATTTCTCCGAAGGCACGCTGAGAAAGCCCCAGTCGTTCTCTTTCTTTTCTAAGTCGGTAACCAATTCCACTCATTTGAATGCATAATCCTGTTGACCCCATCCTTACGAATGGTAGAATCTAGATAAATTAAACTGATTTGAACGGTTTTGAACTATGCCCGGAATACGTACCGCTGCACAAGCCAAGGCCTGGCTAGAACAACAAGGTAAATCTGTTCAAGAGTTTGCGCGCGAGAACAGCATCGACCCTGCGACCACCTATCAAGTGCTGGCGGGACGCAAGAAAGGCCGACGAGGGGAAGCCCATAAAGTCGCGGTATTGCTCGGCATGAAGATCGGCAGTATTCCGACAACTGCCGAAGCGCAACCTCAGCAAATGGCTGATTGACGGCAAATTGCCGTCACACGTCAGCGATGCCGGAACGTCAGCGGCTATTGATAGATCGCGCCTCTGGACTCGATTGGATTTTCTGATTGAATCCGCACCGCAGGCTGCAGTAAGCTCGCAGCACCTTAACGGAGATGTTCCATGTCCCAGCCAAACTCATCGATGCACCACTCTGCCGGCGTAGATCGCTCGGTGGCGTGCGTTATCGCGTGCGGCGGGCTAGACAACATTGATCTCCCGAACAGCTTTTATTTTGGGTATTGGTATAGCCACTGGCGCGCCTGATACCTACCTGGCGCCCACTCTAACGGGGACGCCAACCAGAGAAATCTCTACCCCCGGTCGGCTACCCGATCGGGGGTTTTGTTTTTTCAGCCCCTGAACTTTTGTCCCTGAACACTAAATCCATCGAGGAATACGACATGACTTACAGCACCTCTTACCGTTACGACAGCCGCTTCGCCTGGCGATTTAGCAACCTCCGTTCGGGACAGCCAGCCGCCTCCGATCGGTCACTGACAGGTGGCAGCCAGTTGCACGCAACCAATACGGCAAATTGTCGAACACATCAGTAGGACCTGAGCGGGAGCACCCGCCAGTCCAGGAAGCCTTATATGAACTCTTCTGTCTCAGTCAAATCCTCCGACCTGTCGCCCAGCAATCTCACAGTGCTCGACAGCGTCCCGGCGCCCCAGCGCCTGCCCAGCCCCTTGCAGCTCAAGTCTCAACTGCCGCTGGATCTTGCCCTGACGGAGCAAGTCGCCGCCCATCGTCGGGCGATACGCGCGATTCTCAACGGCGATGATTCGCGCCTGCTGGTGATCGTTGGTCCCTGCTCGATTCATGACCCGCATTCAGCCCTGGAATACGCGCAGCGCCTGGCCGATCTGGCCGCGCAAGTCAGCGACCAGATGCTGCTGGTGATGCGTGCCTACGTGGAAAAACCGCGCACGACTGTCGGCTGGAAAGGCCTGGCCTACGACCCGCAGCTGGATGGCAGCGATGATATGGCGGGCGGTTTGATGCTTTCCCGGCACTTGATGCGGGAAATGTTGCGTCTGGGGCTGCCCATTGCGACGGAAGTCCTGCAACCCATGGCCGCCGGCTATTTCGACGATTTGCTCGGTTGGGTCGCCATCGGCGCGCGCACCACCGAATCACAGATTCACCGGGAAATGGCCAGTGGCTTGCCAATGCCTGTGGGCTTCAAGAACGGAACTGATGGCGGCATTGCAGTCGCCAGCGACGCTATGCGCTCCGCGGCTCATCCACACCGCCATTTCGGCATGGACCGCCAAGGCCATCCGGCGATTATCGAAACCCAAGGCAATCGCGACACGCATATCGTCTTGCGCGGCGGCCATGGCGGACCGAACTACGACCGTCAGAGCGTGGCCGGGATACGCAGTAGCCTTGAAAAACATGCGCTCAGCGCCCGCATCATGGTGGATTGCAGCCACGCCAACAGTGGCAAGGACCCACTACGCCAGCCTCATGTTTTCCGCGACGTGCTGGCTCAACGCCTGCAAGGCGACACATCGCTGATTGGCATGATGCTGGAAAGCCATTTGTTCGAGGGTTGCCAGCCGTTGAGCGAATCCCTGCGTTACGGCGTCTCGGTCACCGACGGCTGCCTGGGCTGGGACGACACCGAACAACTGCTACGCGACGCCGTTGACAGGCTGCGTTACAGGTAGAAAAAATCACAGCCATGATCTGACGGCTGGTTTTGCCGCGCGGCGCGACGACGCGAGTGCGCAGGGACGGGGTTTCCCCGGCATGCGGGACACTGCAACCTGACGCCGATGGTCACGTGCAGCGTAACGCGGCCGGAACTTTTTTCAGGAAAAGCGTCCCTTAATCCGGTAGGCTTTCACTTTTTTTAACAGGAGCAATTTCCCATGGCTAAAGCCACTGCCCGCCACATCCTTGTTTCCGATGAAGCAAAATGCAACGAACTCAAGGCGCAAATCGAAGGCGGCGCTGATTTTGCGGAAGTCGCAAAGTCCAACTCGAGCTGCCCTTCGAGCCGTCAGGGCGGCGATCTGGGTTCGTTCGGTCCTGGCCAGATGGTCAAGGAATTCGACACCGTAGTTTTCAGTGCTCCAGTGAACGTCGTCCAAGGTCCGGTGAAGACCCAGTTCGGCTATCACTTGCTGGAAGTGACCAGCCGCCAGGACTGATTGTTCTGTCGCGCGATGATTGAAAAACGGCCCGCCCCAAGCGGGCCGTTTTTATTTACGCCAATTGCTCCTGGTCCATTGTTTCCTCTCGCGGGTCAATCCCGCCTTCCCCGCCCCCGCTTTACGGCAAGCAAATTGCTAACAACGTTGTCAGTTGCTCAATGCTGGCCATTTAGTCGTTTGTGTGACTGCTCCAGCCGGTGACATCATGTTGCCGCTGCCATCGACGCATCATCTGGTTACAAAGGTGCCCGGTATCCGGTACCTTGAGCGCAGCGGTCTTTACCTGTAGCTACCAGTGCCGCGTCGGACAACGTGTAAGACATTTCGTCGATCATGACCCTTAACTCTGATATCCGCATGCGGAGGTCAGTCCAGGATTCGAGTAATGCGTTTTGTTTTTTCATCGCTGATCGTTGCAACGCTGACCTTGCTGTCCGGCTTTCAAGTTTCGTCCGCTGCTCCCCTGCACGCCTTGACCGTCTACGGTGAGGCGCCGCGCTATCCTGCTGATTTCAAACATTTCAACTATGTGAATCCAGACGCGCCAAAAGGGGGCAGCATGCGCCGCTCGGCACAGGAAATCGGCCAGTTCGATCACCTGATGCCTTATCTTGACAAAGGCACCGGCGTTTCGCAGCTCAACGGCATGGTGTACTCGCCCCTGGCCGTGAAGTCGCTCGACGAACCCAATACGGTGTACGGCCTGGTTGCACAAAGAATGGAGCGTGGCGTCGACGGCTTGTCCTTGCGGTTCTTTCTGAATCCCAAGGCCCGCTTCGCCGACGGCACGCCCATTACCGCCGAAGATGTGCGCTACACCTACGATTTGCTGATGACCCAGGGCAGCCTGTCATACCGCACAGAATTTGAGGATGTAAAAGCGGTCGAGGTGGAATCGCCGACCCAGATTCGCTTCGATTTCAAAAGCGCCGAGAACCGCAGCCTGCCTCTGGATCTGGCGTCGCTGCCGGTTTTCCCTGAGCACTGGTGGAAAAACCGGGACTTCGCGGGCGGCGGCGGTTTTGAAATCCCGCTCGGCAGCGGACCTTACAAAGTCGCCAAGGTTGATCCGGGACGCAGCATCACCTTTGCCCGCGACCCGGACTGGTGGGGCAAGGACCTGCCGGTCAATAAAGGCTTTTACAACTTTGACTCGTTCAGCGTCGAGTATTTCGGCGACACCGACGTCGCGCGCCAGGTGCTCAAAGGCGGTGCCTACGATTACAACCGTGAATATTCCGCCACCGCTTACTCGATTCTGTACGACAGCCCCGCGCTGGATGAAGGCCGCTTGCAGAAAGCGCACTTGGCCAAAGGCGCCGTACAAAGCTCCCAGGGCTTTGTGTTCAATCTGGATCGCCCGATGTTTCAGGACCGTCGCGTGCGTCAGGCGCTGGCCATGCTCTGGGACTTCGAGTGGACCAACCGGCAGATGATGCGCAACATGTACATCCGCCAGAACAGTTACTTTTCCAACTCGCCCCTGGCCGCGACGCAATTGCCCGGCGAATCCGAGCTGAAGATTCTTGAACCGTTGCGCGGCAAGATTCCTCCCGAGGCATTCAATGAGGTGTTCCACACCCCGAAAACCGATGGCACGGGTTTTATCCGGGACAAACAGCTTCAGGCGCTGGCGCTTCTGGAGGAAGCTGGCTGGATGCCCAAGGGCGATCAGTTGGTCAACGCCAGAGGCGAACCGCTCAGTTTCACCTTCCTCAACGGTCAGGCCGGTTTCGAGAAAATCCTGTTGCCTTACAAGCGCAACCTGGCGCAGATCGGCGTCACGTTCGAGATCCGCCGCATCGATGCCGCGCAATACCTGAACCGGGTCATGGCCCGGGACTACGACATGATTGTCACCGGCTATTCCGTGTCTTCGTCGCCGGGCATGGAGCTGTACAACAACTTCGGCTCCAAGGGCGCCCGCGATCCCGGCTCCAGCAACTACATGGTCTTGCAGGACCCGGCCATCGACAGCTTGATCGAGGGCGTGGTCAAGGCCGATAACAAAGCGACGATGGTCGACTACGCGCACTGCCTGGATCGCGTCCTGCAATGGGGCTATTACTGGATTCCCAATTATTATCCGCCGGGCGCATCGACCCTTTGGTGGAACCGCTTCGGCATTCCAAAAGTCCAGGCCAGCAACGCTGAAGCTATCGACACCTGGTGGGAAATCAGCCCGACCCCGCTGACCAACGAGCAATTCGCGGCAAAACGCGGTGTTTCAGCCATTGCCTCGGAGATGAAGTGAATGCTCGGCTATTTATTACGACGCCTGTTGCTGATCATCCCCACCTTGCTGTGCATTCTGCTGGTCAATTTCTTTATCGTTCAGGCCGCCCCTGGCGGCCCGGTTGAACAAGCCATCGCCCGACTGCAAGGCATTGGCGGCGCCAACGCCAGTGTCGGCAGCGCACCGGCCGAATCGATTAACGCCAATCAATCCCAATCTCGCGCTTCGCGGGGACTTGACCCGAAGCTGATCAAGGAAATCGAACGCCAGTACGGTTTCGACAAGCCATTGCATGAACGCATGTGGCTGATGCTCAAGAGCTATGCCCAGCTGGATTTCGGCAACAGTTTCTTCCGTGGCGCCAAGGTGACCGACCTGATTCTGCAGAAGATGCCGGTTTCGATTTCTTTGGGGTTATGGGCAACGCTGCTGACGTATCTGATTTCCATCCCGCTGGGCATTCGCAAGGCCGTCAAGCACGGTAGCCAGTTCGACATCTGGAGCAGCACGGCAATCATCATCGGCTACGCCATGCCGGCATTTCTGTTTGCGATGTTACTGGTCGTGGTTTTCGCCGGCGGAACGTCGCTTAACTGGTTCCCGGTACGCGGGCTGGTATCGGAAAACTTTGCTGAGATGAGCACCGTGGGCAAGATCGCCGATTACTTCTGGCATCTGGTACTGCCCGTGTCGGCGCTGGTTATCGGCGGATTCGCCACCCTGACGATTCTGACCAAAAACTCATTTCTCAACGAGATCACCCGCCAATACGTAGTGACCGCCCGCGCCAAGGGGCTCAGCGAACGCCGGGTGCTGTACGGCCACGTATTCCGCAACGCGATGTTATTGGTGGTGGCCGGTATCCCGCAGGCCTTCATTAGCGTGTTTTTCGCCGGTTCGCTGCTGATCGAGGTGATTTTTTCCCTCGATGGCCTCGGACGCATGAGTTACGAAGCCGCCGTGTCTCGGGATTATCCTGTGGTCTTCGGCTCGCTGTTCATCTTCACCTTGTTTGGCCTGCTGATAAAACTGGTCGGAGATATCTGCTACACCGTGGTCGATCCGCGAATCGACTTCAGCGCGAGGAATGCCTGATGAACAGACTTTCTCCGCTGGCCCAGCGTCGTCTGGAGCGTTTTCGCAATAACCGGCGCGGCTGGTGGTCATTGTGGCTGTTTTGCGGATTATTCCTGCTGAGCCTGGGGGGCGAAATCATCGCCAACGACAAACCGTTGCTGCTCAGCTATCAGCACAGCCTGTATTTTCCGGCCTTCAAGCGCTACACCGAACAGGAATTCGGCGGCCAGTTGCCCTTCCAGCCCGACTACCGCAGCGATTACGTGCGCGAGCTGATCAAAAAAGGCGACGGCTGGATGGTCTTTCCGCCGATCCCGTTCAGCGATGACACACCCAACTACGATCTGAACCGCCCTGCCCCGAGCCCGCCCAGCGAAACCAACTGGCTGGGCACCGACGATCAGGCCAGAGACGTGCTGGCACGGGTGATCTTCGGCGCGCGGGTGTCGATTCTGTTTGCCCTGGCACTGACCTTCATCAGCGCGCTGATCGGCATCGCCGCCGGGGCCTTGCAAGGTTATTACGGCGGCTGGGTGGATCTGATCGGGCAGCGCTTGCTGGAGGTCTGGTCCGGCTTGCCGGTGCTGTACCTGCTGATCATTCTGTCGGGTTTTGTCGAACCCAATTTCTGGTGGCTGCTGGGCATCATGGCGTTGTTTTCGTGGCTGGCCCTGGTGGATGTGGTACGCGCCGAGTTCCTGCGCGGGCGCAACCTGGAATATGTCAAAGCCGCACGGGCGCTGGGCCTGAGCGACCGCAAAGTGATTCTGCGGCACATTCTGCCCAACGCCATGAATGCGACGCTGAGCTACTTGCCGTTCATTCTGACCGGGGCCATTTCGACCTTGACCGCTCTGGATTTTCTCGGCTTCGGCATGCCCGCCGGGAGCGCATCTCTGGGTGAGCTGATCGCCCAGGGCAAACAGAATCTGCAAGCGCCCTGGTTGGGCCTGACGGCGTTCTTTACCCTGGCGCTGATCCTCTCGCTGTTGGTTTTCATTGGCGAGGCGCTGCGTGATGCCTTCGACCCGAGGTCTTGAAATGACGGACAACCTGATCGAAATCCGCGACCTTAACGTCGCGTTCAACGGCCAGACCGTGGTCAAGAACCTGTGCCTGGATATCCGTGCCGGTGAATGCCTGGCGTTGGTGGGCGAGTCGGGTTCGGGCAAATCGGTAACGGCGCACTCCATCCTGCAATTACTGCCCACCAGCGGCACGGTCAGCACCGGCAGTATTCTTTATCGTGGACAGCAACTGCTCGGTGCCAACAGTAAAACCCTGCGCCAATTGCGCGGTAATCAGATCGCAATGATCTTTCAGGAACCGATGACCTCGCTGAACCCGCTGCATACGGTGTCCAAGCAGATCGGCGAGACGTTGTTGCTACACAAAGGCTTGAGTGGTCGCGCGGCGCAAAAACGCATCCTCGAATTGCTTGAACTGGTGGGCATCCAGCATCCGCAAAAACGCCTCAAGGCTTATCCTCACGAACTTTCCGGCGGACAGCGGCAACGGGTGATGATCGCCATGGCGTTGGCCTGCGAGCCGGAGTTGCTGATTGCCGACGAACCGACCACCGCGCTGGATGTCACGGTGCAGCGCAAAATCCTGCTGTTGCTCAAGGAACTGCAGCAGCGTCTGAACATGTCGCTGTTGCTGATCAGCCATGACTTGAACCTCGTGCACAGCGTCGCCCAGCGTGTCTGTGTGATGCGCGCCGGGGAAATCGTCGAGCAGTCCAATTGCCAGACCCTGTTCAAGGCGCCGCAACATCCGTACAGCAAACTGTTGCTCGATGCCGAACCTGCTGGCGAACCACTGCCACGTGATAGCCGTGAAAAAGTATTGGAAGTCGACAACCTGCGCGTCTGGTTTTCCCTGGGCGGCGGCATCCTGCGTCGCCACAAGGAATACCTCAAGGCGGTGGATGACGTCAGTTTGAGCATTGAAAGGGGTAAAACCCTTGGAATCGTTGGTGAATCCGGCTCGGGAAAATCGACACTTGGTCAGGCAATCCTGCGCTTGCTGGAATCGCGTGGCAGTATTCGTTTTCAGGGCCAGGCACTGGACGGCCTCACGCAGAAGCAAATGCGGCCTTGGCGCAAACAGATGCAGGTAGTGTTTCAGGACCCTTATGGCAGTCTCAGCCCGCGCATGTCGGTGGCGCAGATCATCAGCGAAGGCCTCGAAGTTCATAGCGAGCTTGATCCGCTGCAGTGTGAAGTCGAGGTGATACGGGTACTGGAAGAGGTCGGGATCGATCCGCAAAGCCGTCATCGCTACCCCCACGAATTTTCCGGCGGGCAGCGGCAGCGAATTGCCATCGCCCGTGCCCTGGTGCTCAAGCCCGCCTTGATTCTGCTGGACGAGCCGACTTCGGCGCTGGACCGAACCGTACAGAAACAGGTGGTGGCGCTGTTGCGCCAATTGCAGGAAAAACACGGGCTGACTTATCTGTTTATCAGTCATGACCTTGCAGTGGTCAGAGCGCTTGCCCATGACCTGATTGTGGTCAAGGACGGCAAAGTCGTTGAACGTGGCGCCAGCCATGATGTGTTCGATGCGCCTCAGCATCCTTACACCAGGGAATTGCTGGCGGCGGCGCATCCGGGTTTCAATTAAAAACGGGCATTCTGTGCGGCCAGACGCCGGATACAAACAACGGAACACCCCATGAAAGACAGCGACAGCCTCCACGATTATCGGCGGGTACGACAACTGGCGATCCGTTCGCTGTTTGAAATCATCGAGCAATCCAGCGAAGGCACTGTGATCGTCGACAAGGACGCGCGCATTGTCTGGATCAACGAGCGCTACGCGCGGCGTTTTGGCCTGGAAGACCCCAGCGCGGCGTTGGGCCAACCCTGTGAAAAAGTCATCCCCGGCAGCCTGCTGCGCCAGGTCGCCACCAACGGTCGCCCGATCCTGCTGGACATGATGGACACCGCCAAAGACCCATTGGTGGTTATGCGTTTACCCATCCACGACGTGTCGGGCGATCTGATCGGCGCCATCGGTTTCGCCTTGTTCGATGAGTTGCACGCCCTCACGCCGCTGCTCAAGCGCTACCTGAGCATGCAGGAAGAACTGGCCTCCACTCGCTCGCTACTGCGGGCGCGCCAGGCTAAATACAGTTTCGCTCATTTCATCGGCACCAGTGCGGCGAGCCTGGAGGTCAAGCGTCGAGCCCGGCGTAGCGCCGGTGCCGACTCGCCGGTGTTGCTGCTCGGCGAGACCGGCACTGGCAAAGAGTTGCTTGCCCATGCCATTCACAGCGCGTCGCCTCGGGCGCATAAAGCCTTTGTCAGCATCAACAGCGCGGCTATCCCGGAAACCTTGCTGGAAGCCGAGTTCTTCGGCACCGCGCCGGGGGCCTTCACCGGCGCGGACCGCAAAGGGCGGCCGGGCAAACTGCAAATCGCCCAGGGCGGCACGTTGTTCCTCGATGAAATCGGCGATATGCCGCTTGCGCTGCAAAGCAAGCTGCTCAGGGTATTGCAGGAAAAGGAATACGAGCCTGTAGGCTCCAATGACGTCATTCAGAGCGATATTCGCCTGATTGCCGCCACCTCGATTGATCTCGAAGCGGCCATCAAGCGTGGCGAGTTTCGCGCCGACCTGTATTACCGCCTGAGCGTCCTGCCGATTCGGGTTCCGCCCTTGCGCGAACGCCTGGACGATTTGCCCTCCCTCAGTGAAGCGATTCTTGAGGAGTTGCACAGCCAGCACGAACTGGACAGCGGCGCGTTGACCTTACTCGGGCAGCACGCGTGGCCAGGAAATATCCGGGAACTGCGCAATGTGCTGGAACGCGCCGCTCTGCTCAGCGATGAACTGATGCTCAATGCCCGGGACATTCGCGCGGCAATCGGACAGATAATTCCCTTGGGGCCCTGTTTTGGCACCGTAGAGCCCGCAGTCTTCGAGACCTTCAGCCAGGCGCGACAGCGTTTCGATCGGCAACTGATCGAACAGGCCTTGATGAATTGCTCGGGCAGCGTGGTTGAAGCTGCAAGTCAGTTGGGCCTGGGCCGTTCGACGCTGTACAAGAAGATGGCGGCGTTGGGGATTGCCGAGTCTCAATAGAGAGACTAGATCTCTTTATTGAGACTCGGCCCAGATCCATCCTTCTGGCCACTATTTGCTGCCATCTGAGCCAGCCAACGCTGGAATTTGCTGACAATGTGTCTCCATAAAGAGACCCGGATCGGCGATTTGTCGTTCCGGACTGTAAATTATCAATATAAAACAATCACTTAGCGATATGGCATGAAACCCGCTATACCCAGTACGCGGCCCTCGCCGCTGCCGAAAACAATAACAATATGCCGACCGGATTCAGCGATCCATGCAGAGTGCCCTCGGCAGCCTCTGAGTTCGTTGTAGTCCCAGGCCAGGAGACACTCAATGAGTGTGATCATTGCCTTGGCAGCCCTCGCGCTGTTGATGGTTGCTGCGTACCGTGGTTACAGCGTTATCCTCTTCGCCCCCATCGCCGCCATGGGTGCGGTATTACTCACCGACCCCTCGGCCGTAGCCCCAGCGTTTACCGGGGTGTTCATGGACAAGATGGTCGGCTTCGTCAAGTTGTACTTCCCTGTATTCCTGTTAGGCGCCGTGTTCGGCAAGCTCATCGAGCTGTCCGGGTTTTCCCGGGCCATCGTTGCCGCTGCCATCGGGGTGCTCGGTACTCGGCAAGCGATGCTGGTGATCGTGCTGGTCTGCGCGCTGCTCACCTATGGCGGCGTTTCGCTGTTTGTGGTGGTGTTCGCGGTCTACCCGTTTGCTGCGGAAATGTTTCGCCAGAGCGATATTCCCAAACGTCTGATACCGGCGACCATCGCGCTCGGGGCGTTTTCCTTCACCATGGACGCCCTGCCCGGCACGCCGCAGATCCAGAACATCATCCCCACGACCTTTTTCAACACCACCGCCTGGGCTGCGCCGTGGCTGGGTCTGATCGGTACGATTTTCGTGTTTTGCGCCGGCATGCTCTATCTGCAGCGCCAGCGCAACAAGGCGCAGAGGGCCGGTGAAGGTTACGGAACCGAACTGCGCAACGAGCCGGAAACCGCCGAAGACATCAAGCTGCCGCATCCGCTGATTGCTCTGTCGCCACTGCTTCTGGTGGGCTTGGCGAACCTGCTGTTCACCTGGTGGATTCCCCAGTTGTATGGCAAAACCCACACCCTCGCGCTGCCGGGCATGGCGACGCCGATCCAGACCGAGATCGCCAAGCTGACCGCGATCTGGGCAGTGGAAGCCGCGTTGCTGGCGGGCATCCTGATGGTGTTGGTGTGCGGCTTCGCCGCGATCCGCAGTCGTCTGGCCGAAGGCAGCAAAAGCGCGGTCAGTGGCGCATTGCTCGCCGCCATGAACACCGCATCGGAATACGGCTTCGGCGCGGTCATCGCCTCGTTGCCAGGCTTTCTGGTGCTGGCGGACTGGCTGAAGAACATTCCCAACCCACTGGTTAACGAAGCAATCACCGTCACCTTGCTCGCCGGCATAACCGGCTCGGCGTCGGGTGGCATGAGCATCGCATTGGCGGCCATGTCCAACACCTTCATCAGTGCGGCCAACGCCGCCAATATCCCGCTGGAAGTGCTGCACCGCGTGGCCGCCATGGCCAGCGGCGGCATGGACACTCTGCCGCACAACGGCGCGGTCATCACCTTGCTGGCGGTCACCGGCCTCACGCACCGCGAGGCGTATCGGGATATTTTCGGCATCACCATTATCAAGACCCTGGCCGTGTTCGTCGTCATCGGCACGTTCTACGCCACGGGTATCGTTTGAGGAACACAACATGAGTCTGCAAGGCAAAACGGCACTGGTCACCGGTTCCACCAGCGGCATTGGCCTGGGCATCGCCATGACCCTGGCCAAGGCCGGCGCGAACCTGATCCTCAATGGTTTCGGCGATGTCACTGCGGTGATCGCCGAGGTCGAACAATTCGGCGGCAAAGTCGGTCATCATCCGGCAGACGTCAGCCAACCCGAACAGATCGCGGACATGGTTGCCTACGCGCAACGTGAATTCGGCGGCGTCGACATTCTCGTCAACAATGCCGGAATACAACACGTCGATTCGGTGGAGGATTTCCCGATTGAACGCTGGGACTCGATCATTGCGATCAATTTGTCGTCAGTGTTCCACAGCACGCGGCTGTGCCTGCCAGGCATGCGTGACAAGGACTGGGGGCGTATCGTGAATATCGCGTCGGTGCATGGGTTGGTCGGTTCGACCGGCAAAGCCGCCTACGTCGCCGCCAAACATGGCGTTATCGGCCTGACCAAAGTCGTGGGGCTGGAGACCGCGACCACTCAGGTGACCTGCAACGCTATCTGCCCC
>Ga0247739_10000499_pt1 | contig 14023 bp, 9 predicted proteins | sample UWRJL058202B2_FD_180943 | JGI IMG/M metagenome (GOLD analysis project Ga0247739, IMG submission 180943) | Plant litter microbial communities from Arlington Agricultural Research Station in Wisconsin, United States - UWRJ-L058-202B-2 | ecosystem: Environmental > Terrestrial > Plant litter >...
CGGTGAAATTCCATTGTGTCCTTACGACTCATGCCGCTTGCTTGCAATCAATTTGTTTTCTTATGTAGAAAACCCTTTTACAGCTAAAGCTGTATTTAATTGGGATTTGTTCAAAAAACATATTGCTTCGGCTCAGAGAATGATGGATGATATCATTGATCTGGAACTGGAAAAAATTGATGCTATCCTGCAAAAAATTGATGAGGATCCTGAGAATGAAGAAATAAAACGTACCGAACGTGAGCTTTGGCTGAATATCCAAACTAAAGCACGCGAAGGCAGAAGAACAGGTATTGGCATTACGGCTGAAGGAGATATGCTGGCTGCGTTGGGACTGCGTTATGGAAGTGATGAGGGTTCTGAATTTGCTGTTGAAATTCATAAAACAGTTGCTTTGGAAGCCTATCGTGGTTCGGTGCAAACTGCCAAAGAAAGAGGTGCATTTACCATTTTTGATGCTGAAAGAGAAAAGAACAATCCGTTTATTTTGCGTTTGAAAGAAGCGGATGCACAGCTTTATTACGAAATGCTGGAATATGGAAGAAGGAATATTGCTCTGTTAACCATCGCTCCAACGGGTACCACGAGTTTGATGTCACAAACAAGTTCTGGTATCGAACCTGTTTTCATGCCGGTTTATAAAAGAAGAAGGAAAGTTAACCCAAATGATAAAGATGCGAGAGTTGACTTTGTGGATGAAGTTGGTGATTCGTGGGAAGAATATGTCGTTTTCCACCATCGTTTTAAACAATGGATGGAAATAAACGGATTTGATACGACCATCAATTATAATCAGAAAGAACTGGATGAAATTGTTGAAAAATCGCCGTATTACAAAGCAACATCTAATGATGTAAATTACCTGAATAAGGTAAAAATGCAGGGTGCTATCCAGAAATGGGTTGATCATTCGATTAGTGTAACCATTAACATGCCGAATGATGTAACGGAGGAACTGGTTGGAGAATGTTATATGGAAGCCTGGAAAGCCGGTTGCAAAGGAGTAACTGTTTACCGTGATGGTTCGCGTTCAGGAGTTTTGATCGCCAATACAGAAAAGGAGGCAGAAACAGCCAATCGCACACCATTCCCAACAATCAGACCGCAAACTTTGGAAGCTGACGTCGTTCGTTTTCAAAACAAGAAAGATAAATGGATTGCTTTCATTGGAATTATTGATGACCAACCTTATGAAATTTTTACTGGTTTTGCTGACGATGAAGATGGGATTTTAATTCCAAGATGGGTAAATGAAGGTTTGATCATTAAAAACAGGGAAGCCGATGGAAGTTCGCGTTATGATTTCCAATATAAAAATACGCGTGGTTATAAAACGACCATTGAAGGTTTGTCACACAAATTCAATCCGGAATACTGGAATTACGCTAAACTGATTTCCAGCACTTTACGTCACGGAATGCCGATTGTAAAAGTAGTTGACCTGATCAGCAGCTTACAACTGGATGAATCTATCAATACTTGGAAAAATGGTGTTGCCCGTGCATTGAAACGCTATGTACCGGATGGAACAGAAGTGAAAAAACAAAAATGCCAGAATTGTAATTCAACTAATCTGATGTATCAGGAAGGTTGCCTGACTTGTAAGGATTGCGGAAGTTCGAAGTGTGGTTGAGAATTTTAGACTTTCCAAGTTTTAAAAACTTGGAAAGTCTTATCTAAAAAATATCAGTAAGCCTTACTTCCAATCCTGGCAGAACCTCTTCCCCACTCAATATTTCTGAAAACGGTATAATTTCAAAATCTTCACCCTGAGTAAAACGATAAATATAAGTTTGCTTACTCTTGGGAACAATAAGCCATCCTAAAAGAACTCCATTCAAAAGCCATTTATTCATTTTCTCTTTTAAATCCGTCAACTCATCCGATTCTGACATTAATTCAATGACAAAGTCAGGACAAACGTGAGCAAATTTTTTGAGATCTAATGAAGATACAGTTGACAAACGCTCATTAGAAATCCATGCAACATCGGGCGCACGCATAGATGAATCCGGAAGCGTGTATCCACCGTTGGAATCGGAAACCCTTCCCAGACGAGTTTTACGATTCCAGATGTTAATTTCTGTAACTAAATCACTGTTTCTAAAACTCGTCTCAATTCCGGTAGGCGGCATAATTACAATTTGTCCTTTTTCGTTTCTTTCAATACGTAATTCCGGATTGGCACGACAAAACATATACAGCTCGTCGTCTGAAAAAGTATCGATCTGGGGAATGTTAATAGCTAACCTCATAAGTACAAGTTCTCTTTATAAAATAACAGCTATTGAAATTGACTTTCCAAGATTTGAAGCAAAATACTTAATCTTGGAAAGTCGATTCATTTAACATCAATGCGTATCCTCCACAACTCCCAAATAATTAAAAGGAGTAAGTGCCCGTAATTCTTCACGGATCGCTTCTGACACATCCAGTGTTTCTATGAACCTGGAAATGGAATCATGCGTAATTTTATCGCTGGTCCGGGTAAGCTCTTTTAGCGCTTCGTAAGGCTTTGGATAACCTTCTCTGCGTAAAATTGTTTGTATCGCTTCTGAAATAACAGCCCAGTTATCTTCCAGCTCTGCTTTCAGAATTTCACCATTTAATTCAACTTTACCCAATCCTTTTATTAACGAATTAAGCGCAATGCATTGATGTGCTAAGGGAACGCCAATATTACGCAGTACAGTCGAATCGGTAAGATCGCGCTGCATTCTGGATATCGGAAGTTTTCCCGCAAAGTGTTCAAATAATGCAGAAGCGAGTCCAAGATTTCCTTCTGAATTTTCAAAATCGATTGGATTAACTTTATGCGGCATAGCTGATGACCCAACTTCGCCAGCCTTTATTTTTTGTTTGAAATAACCCATGGAAATGTAAGTCCACATATCCCGGTTTAAATCGGTAAGAATTGTATTAAGTCGTTTTAGGCAATCAAATGTGGCAGCAAGATTATCATAATGCTCAATCTGAGTAGTATGTTTACTTCTTTTTAACCCCAATCCTTCCACAAAACGATTTGCAAATGCCATCCAGTCCATTTTTGGATAAGCAACATGATGCGCATTGAAATTACCAGTTGCACCACCGAATTTTCCTGAATAAGGTATTTTATCGAGCATTTCCAACTGTCTTTCCAGTCTTTCTACAAAAACCAGAAATTCTTTACCTACACGTGTTGGTGAAGCAGGCTGTCCATGTGTAAAAGCCAGCATTGGGACATTTTTCCATTCAATGGACATTCTTTTTAAAACAAAAAGAACCTGACGGAACAATGGTTTAATCTGACGTTCCAGCGCGTCTTTAAGCGAAAGTGGAATCGCAGTATTATTAATATCCTGGGAAGTCAATCCAAAATGTATAAACTCCTGGAAAGATTCTATTTCAAGTTTTTCAAATTGTTCTTTGATGAAATATTCTACCGCCTTAACATCGTGATTAGTTACCTTTTCGATCTCTTTAATATGCAGCGCATCCTGTTCAGAAAAGTCCTCATAGATCTTACGTAAAACAGCATATTTTTTCTTGTCAAATTCAGATAATTGCGGTAAAGGAATTTCACAAAGAGCAATAAAATATTCAATTTCTACATAAACGCGATAGTAAATTAAAGCGTACTCAGAAAAGTATGCAGAAAGCTCAGATACTTGTTTGTAATAACGGCCGTCAACAGGTGAGATAGCCGTAAGTTGATTTAAAGACATGATTTTCAATACAGAAAAATAGATTATTAGACAAAGTTAGTAGAATTCGGCTTCCTAAACTGGTAAATTCAGCATGAAATATTCTTTTAGTATTTGTAATAGAAATTTTAAAACTATTCGCATATTCGCCATTCAAACCTGAACTTCTACAATAACACATGCAACAATCCCCTTTTCTCGGAGAATTAATCGGTACTATGGTCATTATTTTGTTAGGCAATGGCGTTGTAGCCAATGTGGTTCTCAAAAAAACAAAGGGTGAAGGCGGTGGCTGGATTGTCATTACAGCTGGCTGGGGATTTGCAGTGATGATCGGAATATTTACTGCAAATGCTTTTGGTAGTGCTGCTGCCCATCTTAATCCAGCAGTAACTGTGGCTTTTGCAGTATTAAGAAACGATTACAGTATGGTAGTTCCGTATATATCCGCACAATTTATTGGTGCATTTATTGGTGCTGTACTGGTTTGGCTTCAATATTTTCCTCATTGGAAAGTGACAGAAGATCCAGGCTCCAAGTTAGCTTGTTTTGCCACTAATCCTGCCATTCGTTCTTCCGGTTCAAACTTTATAAGTGAATTTATTGCAACATTACTTTTAATTGTAGGCATAGTGGCTATTGGTTATGCAGGAACTTCTGACCCTGACAAAGGCGGAATCCCTTCTGGTATAACGCCTTATCTGGTTGGACTCCTGGTGTGGAGTATAGGACTTTCGCTGGGAGGTACAACAGGTTATGCCATCAATCCGGTTCGGGATCTTGGGCCAAGATTGGCCTACTCTATTTTACCTATTCCCAATAAAGGTTCTTCCGACTGGGGTTATGGTTGGATTCCGGTTGTTGCACCTATTTTAGGAGCCATTATCGGCGGACTTATTTTGCGTGCGTTTTCTTTTTGATTACTAACCGGGAATTGATATGGGTTAATTTTTTTAGATCTAAAAACTAATTGAAAACAAATAAGATTCGTGAAAATTAGTGCATTCGTGGCATTCCCTTTCTCAATTTACAAAAACCTCATCCACAAACACCCAGGCTTTTTCTCCTTTGCCTTTATGCCATACAGGTAGCTTGGCCAGTGGCTTTGCAATCAATTTAATGCAGCTTAATTCCTGTTGCTGAAAATCTGCTTCAATTGAAAGATTTTCAACATTTCCGGTCTTTTCATTGGGCATTTCCGGCGTAATCACTTTTAACAATTTTAGGCTTTTTTCGTCTTTTCCACCCCAAACTTCCACCCGAACAGGAGGAAAAATAAAGCCGCCAATATTTCTCAGCATACTCAAAGTCACACTTTGCGCTTTAACAGGTTTCTTGAAAAATAAATAAGTTTGAAAATCCTGATCGCGATAACCCAGCCATTTGCCGCTTGATTGTGAATTGTCACTTTTTATTCCGTTTGCAATAGTAGCGTCGCGTTGTGCAGGATACTTCGGATCAGGCGTTGTAATTAACCGAACGCTGTCAATATGGTAAGTGGATCTGAAAAAATATTTATCAGTTCCTTTGCTTCCATACCAGCCATTTTTAAATGCTTTGGCTTTTATTTTAGTGTTTTTATCGATGGAAACGGGTTTCGAATAAACAAGTGATTTAATGCTGTCGGGCTCACTTCCATCCAATGTATAACGAATAGTAGTTCCGGGGATCTGATGCTTTAATTGAATTGTCGCATTGCCTGAAATAATCTGATTTTCATTTTCTATAATCGGTGGATTCAAAGCAAGAATTAAAGTATCGCTTCTGAAACCTGTCTCAAAACTGATCTTTTTTTCTTTTTTCAATTGTGCCAGTTCATCCGGCGAAATTCCTGTACTCCAGACATATACCTTTTTCAATGAAGGAATATTTTCAAGCGCTTTTACCTGGTCCATTTTTACGGTAGTCCCACTTAAAGACAACTCTCTCAACTTTGTCAGCTTTTTCAATTCCTGCAATGTCGAACCCTTGACATCAGTAAAATTCAGAATGAGTTTGCGTAATTCAGGGAATTGAGAAAGTGTTTTTAAGTCTTCATCCTTCACCGGCATTTTACTCAAATCCATTGAAACAATTTGCTCTTTCAATGGCAGCAATGCATTGATATCTTCCGATTTGAAATTAGCCCGGTTATAAAAATTGACAAATAAAGCAGGTGATTCTGCCGACAAAGATTTAATCAATCTGTAATTAGTATTGAGCTCTTTTATTTTATCCGCATCCGCAGCGCTGAAATTATATTGTTCCTCAGTCCTGCTTCCTCCTAAAATATTTTGTGCGTAACTATAAACCGGACTTTGAGCAGAAAGCGAACTTACCATTTGCGTAAAACTGGAACCCGCTTTAATCCATTCAGCCAGTAATACAATTTCTTCATCCGTAAGCTGCACTTTTCCACGTGGCGGCATGTGCTTTTTATCATCCAGCGGTAAATGAACCCTATTCAATAATATTCCAAGATCCGCTTTTGTAGTATCCCAAAGCATTCCGTTTTTTCCTCCTTTTACAAGCAATTCCTTTGTTTGCATTTGAAGATTCCCCTTCGATTTTTCAGCATTATGACAGGAATAACATTTTTGCTGAAGCACAGGCTGAACCAGATCATCGTAGACTTTGGCCTGTTCAATAGGAACTTTACTTGCGATTTCACTTGAAATTTGAATAGGAGAAATAAGAAAATCTTCGCCATGTGTAAGGTTTCCACCTAAATGTCCGCCAATAAACAGCAGCATTAATAATGATAAGGCGACTAATTTCGAAGGAATTTTCCAGGGAGCTAAATATTGACGTAAACTATACCAAAGAATACTTACTAACGAGATTCCTATTCCCAGCCATTTATGCCAAAATAATGTTTCGGCTTCATAACCCTCCTCTTTTGATAAAATAAAACCAGAAAACGCAGCAATTACGGCTGTAAATGTTCCGATTAAAAGCAGGGTTTCAGCCAGATCAGAATTCCAGCGGGAAGATTCCTGTTTTTCGACAATTAATGTCCAAAATGCATACAGCATGAGCACGACCAATGGAAAGTGCAAAACTAATGGGTGCATTCTTCCTACTGAATGCATCCAAACCGGAACTACAAAACGGCTTTCAAAAAGAAGAAGAAAAATCAATAATCCATTCAGGAAAAAGGCCAGATTATAAACCAGCTTTTTCCAGTCTGAAAAAAAATGTTGTGAGGGTTTTAAAGTCGAATCCATTTATGCAATAATCCCTTTTACCAACTTGCCTGCAACATCGGTAAGGCGATAGCGACGACCCTGATTCTTGAAAACCAATTTTTCGTGATCCAAACCTAATTGATTCAAAATTGTTGCGTGAAAATCATGAACATGAACCGGATCTTTGACAATATTATATCCAAATTCGTCCGTCTCACCATAAACAATTCCGGGTTTGATCCCTCCTCCTGCCATCCAGACTGTAAATGCCCTTGGATGATGATCGCGACCATAATTATCTTTTGTCAATGTACCCTGACAATAATTTGTCCTGCCAAATTCTCCACCCCAGATTACCAGCGTTTCGTCCAGCAAACCCCGTTGTTTCAAATCTGTAACCAATGCAGCCGACGCCTGGTCAACATCCATACATTGTCCTTTTATTTCATTTGGTAAACCACCGTGACTGTCCCAACCCTGATGATAAAGCTGAATAAACCGGACTCCCTGTTCAGATAATTTTCTTGCCAAAAGACAATTTGCTGCGTAAGTGCCGGGAACCAGACATTCCGGCCCATACATTTTTACGATGGATTCCGGCTCTTTGCTCATATCCGTAATTTCAGGAACAGCAGTTTGCATACGGAAAGCCATTTCATATTGCTGTACTTTCGCTGTTATTTCAGGATCACCAAAATCTTCATAAGTCCCCTGATTTAGCTCAGAAAGCTTATCCAACATTTTACGGCGTTGTTCCCGGTCCATTCCTTCGGGATCGTTCAGGTACAATACCGGATTTTCCCCACTGCTGAATTGTACACCCTGATGTACAGAATCCAGAAATCCGTTTGTCCACAATTTGGAATAAACCCCCTGCCCATTTCCTTTTCCACGTGAAAGCAAAACGCAGAATCCGGGTAAATTCTGGTTCTCACTTCCCAAGCCATAACTCAGCCAGGCACCCATACTTGGCCGGTTCCCAACCTGAGCACCGGTTTGAAAAAATGTCAAAGCCGGATCATGATTAATGGCTTCGGTATTTAAGGTTTTTATAATGCAAAGATCATCAGCGATCCCTGCCATGTGCGGCAATAATTCGCTCATCCATGCACCCGATTTTCCATGTTGTTTAAAATTGAAAACAGATCCTGCCAATGGAAATTTAGCCTGATTGGCTGTCATGCCTGTTAACCGCTGACCTCCGCGAATGGATTCCGGCAATTCTTCACCATGCATTTTATTGAGCATGGGTTTATAATCAAAAAGATCCAGCTGGGATGGGGCACCATTTTGAAAAAGATAAATGACACGCTTGGCTTTTGGCGCGAAATGAGGCAGACCTGCAATCAGGTCGTTCATATCGCTGTCACCATTTCCTTTAAATATATCAGGAATCAAAAGCGATCCGAGCGCAGCACTTCCCAGTCCCAAACTAAGCTTGGACAGAAAATGTCTACGGGTTGTATTTATTCCAAAATCAAAAACCTGTTTTTCCATGGGTTGTAATTGGCTTTTAGCGATTGGCCGTTAGCTTTTATTGCTCTTAGAGTAAACCGAACAATAAAATTTTAATACACTTCATAAATATTAAATAAATTAAGCATTTCCAATGCTAGTTAAAGGCGAGCGAGGGAAGCCAAAAGCTAATTGCTAACCGCCATCAGCTCTTGGTTATCGTTTCTTCCATATTATAAAGCGTATTGATCACCCGCATCAATGCTGCGGCCTGATCTTCATCCACTTTTGCTTCGTGCGGATATTCCCCGACATTCAAGATTTTATGCGCTTGTTTTTTATCTTTTGAAAGAACTCTGGCTTCCTCGTTATAATATTCCAACAGCAGTTTCATTTCTTTATCCGTAGGTTTTCTGCAAACAATACGTTGAAACGATTCTTTGATTTTATCTTCCGTACTTACTGATTTTAAAGTAATGCGTTCGGCCAAAACCCGCGATGCTTCCAGGACCGTCGGGTCATTCAGCATTACCAAAGCCTGTAATGGCGTATTTGTTTTGGATCGTTTTATTTCGCAATGATCCCGGTTACTTGCGTCGAAAATAATCATGGAAGGCGGCGGCACGGTCAATTTTATAAATGTGTACATGCCTCTTCTGTATAAAGCTTCTCCCCGATCCTGCTGATAACTTCTCAATGAACCACGACCGGATGTTGCTGCTTCCCACAACCCTTTTGGCTGATATGGTTTCACACTTGGTCCGCCAATTTTCGGGTTTAATAATCCACTTGTTGATAAAACCATATCCCGTACAAACTCAGCCGGCAAACGATATCTCGGTCCACGCGACAAGTAAATATTATCAGTATCGGATTTTAATTTTTCATTGGTAATTTTAGCTGATTGTCGATAAGTTGCAGAAGTAACAATCTGTTTTACAAGTCTTTTAATATTCCAGCCATGATTCATAAAATCTACTGCAAGCCAATCCAGCAAGGCCGGATTTGTGGGCAAATCTCCCTGCATACCAAAGTCTCCGGTACTTTTTACAAGTCCGCGGCCAAAAAATTCCTGCCAAACCTGATTAACAAAAACTCTTGCTGTTAAAGGATTTTTCTTGTTTGTCGTCCAATTAGCCAATCCCAGTCTGTTTTGCGGAAGTTTGGTCGTATCAAATTTCATAATAGCCGGAAGCGCCGATGCAGTAACCGCTCTGCCAGGCGCATCATAAACGCCACGGTTAAGAATATGCGTAACCCGCAATGTGTCCCGATCACCCAAAACTGAAACGATCAAACGACTTGTATCCGGCCTGTTGATAAACGACAATAACGTTTTTGCTTCTTCATCCGTAATAGTCATCATCGGATTTTTAGCAGGTTTTGACTGCGAAACATCACCTTCGTATCCCACTTCCTTCGAATTATTAAAAAATGCAAAAAGCCGGTAATAATCTTCCTGTGAAATAGGATCGTATTTATGGTCGTGGCATTGCGCACATTCTACGGTAAGTCCCAGTACGCCAGTGCTGAAAGTTTTTGTTTTATCAATATTATATTCAATCCGATACTCTTCCGGAATTACGCCGCCTTCTTCTGTATACTTGTGATTCCGAAAAAAAGCAGTTGCCAGGATTTGTTCTTTATTTGCGTTTGGCAGCATATCACCTGCAATTTGCCAGGTAAGGAACTGGTCATAAGGCATATTTTTATTGAACGAATTGATCAGCCAGTCGCGCCACGGCCATTGGGTTCTAACTTCGTCATCCTGGTAACCGTAAGAATCGGCATAACGGGCCATATCCAGCCAATAAACAGCCATTTTCTCTCCGTAAGTTTTCTGCCCCAGCAGTTCGTCTACAATTTTTTCGTATGCTTTTTCACTTTTATCAGCCTCAAATTTATTTTGTAAATCCAAAGTCGGCGGTAACCCTGTCAAATCCAGCGCAACTCTTTTCAGCAAATGGTTTTTGTCAGCTTCTTCATTAGGAGCAAGTCCTGCACCTTCTATTTTATTTAAAACAAAATAATCTATTTCATTTTTTGGCCAGTCTTTTTTATCAACTTCGGCCAGAGCCGGAAGTACGGGAGCAGTAAAAGCCCAGTGTTTTTCATATTTCCCGCCTTGTTCAATCCATTTTTTAACGGTACCAATTTCGGTTTCACTCAACAATCCCAAATGAGATTCGGGCGTTGGCATTTGATATTCAGGATCAATGGAAGTAATTCTTTTATACAATTCAGATTTTGCAGGATTTCCCGGAAAAATAGCTACGCCTTTTCCATCTTTCAGTTTTGCATAAGCACTTTCAGCCATATCAAGACGTAAACCGGCTTCGCGTTTTTTAGCATCCGGCCCATGACAGGCAAAGCATTTATCAGATAAAATTGGCCTGATATTAAAATTATAGCTGATCGCTTCGTCTGACGTTTTCTTCTTTAAAGTACCATTCTTTTGAAAGCAGGAAATAACCATTACCCCAATGGCTAATAAAATTCCTGCTGAAAAGAAGAGTTGTTTTTTCATGATTAGAATTCTTTGTTAATAATTATTTTCTGATCCTTTTATAAAACAAATTTCTGGAAAATAGATTGCTATCTCCTAAATATTTTTTATATTATTTCAATATATATTTGAATGTTTCAATTTTATCGAAAATGAATCCGTTCATATACTGATGATTATAGTACAAAGAACAATGCACTTGCATTTCTATCCATATTCGCAAAAACTTTGTTTAAAACAATACTCAAACTAATTATTTTTAGGCTATAAATGTTGAAATTAAACATCAATTGAATAATCAATTTAAATTCTAAACTATCATGAATCTTACTTCATCAAAAAAATTAGAAACACTCGATATTGTTTTAAATGGACTTATGCGCCGTTATACAGAACGGGTTCCTGATGTAAAAACAATCCTGAATGCCATGTTAAAAACGGGCATAATTGGAAATATTGAGGGAATAGAAAATGATCATATTGCCTTTCGGACCATGGGCGTTCCGCAGTTAGGAGTTAAATCGTTTGAGAAAATATTCCTTCATTATGGTTACGAAAAAATGGATCATTATTATTTTGAAGGTAAAAAACTAGACGCATGGTGGTATAGTCCGCCAAGAGAAACCGATCCCAGGATTTTTGTAAGTGAACTTCGGGTTGGGGATTTATCGGAAGAATCTCAAAAAATTATTTACAGCTATACGGATGAAGTAAAAAGTGATCCGGTTGACAGTCTGGATCTGGACAATGGCCTGGAAGTGGATGCTTTCCTGCACCGTCCGCTTTGGCGAACTCCAGGTGTATCAGATTATCAAACGCTTTTGAAAGAAAGTGAATATGCTGCCTGGGTGATTTTCAACCGGTATTATCTTAATCATTTTACCATAAGTGTGCATAATCTTCCGGAGGGATACAATACAGTTGCCGATTTCAATAATTTTCTGGAAACCAACGGAATTAAGCTCAATACATCAGGAGGGAAAATAAAAATCAGTCCCGACGGTGGTTTATTGCAAAGCGCCACAGTAGCCCAGATGCTTGATGCAGAATTTGCTGACGGAGAAATATTAAAAATATCCGGTTCTTATGTAGAATTTGCAGAACGTAAGATTTTACCTGAATTCGAAAATTTACCAGAGAATCAGATTACCAGAAAACATCGTAGAGATGGTTTTGAAGCCGCTAATGCAGATAAGATTTTTGAAAGCACTTATACAACGCAGACGTTGAATTGAATTATGATTAAAAATATTGTAAACTTGTATAAAAGCTAAAAAAATGGTTATAACCATCAAAAAGGACGCGCCGGCTTCGGCAGTTAAAGATGCGATGAAAGCAATTGCAGAGGAAAGAGCCACCCGCAAAGGATTTGATGCAAAAAAATATGCAGGCAAAATAAAATTTCCTGTCGATGGCCTTACTTATCAAAAACAAATAAGAAATGAGTGGGAATAGAGTTTTAGCAGATACCAACACACTTATTTATTTTTTTAATGATCATCAAAAAGCTATTAATGCATTAGATGGAAATGAAATTTTTATTTCTGTTGTGACCGAAATAGAATTACTTAGTTATCCAGGACTGGATGATCAAAGCAGTCAGGGAATTAAAGAATTTCTTAAAGATTGCGCGATAGTTGAACTTTATCCAAAAATTAAAGACTTAACGATCAGCCTTAAAAAATCAGAAGAATCAAACTTCCTGACGCCATTATTGCTGCAACTGCTCAATTTCTAAAAATCGAGCTTATTACTTTTGACAAAGGCTTTGCAATTATTCCAGGTCTAGATTTAATTTTATTAGAATTTTAAATCAAAGTCCAAGCAATAATCTTTCTTACTCATTCACCAAGAAATAAACTACTCTACAGGCATTTCCAATACTCTTCTCATTTTTGTCCGGAACAACATTCAACTTTAAGGAATGCTTCCCGGGTGAAAGCTCATCGTTCAGCATCAGGTACCAGGGCAAGTGTAATTGTGTGCTCCACTGCGTGAATAAATCCAGCGTTTGTGCCTTTTTACCATCAATAGAATAAGAAATCTTTCCTGCATCAGGACCGGAAATAATTGCGATTCCCACTCCTCGGCCTTTAAAATCGAACTCAAAAGAAGAACCTGAATTTTCGCCTACCAACATCGGAACATTTACAAAACCATCTCTCGTAGAAACTTTATTTGTTGGTTTCCAATCAGGATTAATTTTAAATCCATTTAGTTTTTTGGCCTCTTCAATTGAATGATAATTTGCTTTTTCATAAGAAAATTTATCCATTGCCTGTGGTAGTTTCATAGCGGTACCACCTTGAACAGGAGTTAGTTTTAACAATTCTTTTATCGCTTGAAAATATACTTCCTGGCCATAAGCAGATGGATGTAAATCTTTAAAATCGTATTTCCAGGTGAATTCCCCAGCTTTAATTCTATCATAAACTTCCCTTGCCAGATTAATGTAGGAAGCACCATAATGTTTGGCAATCCGTTGATGAACTGCTACTTCAAGCGGCTCTTTACCAGCATCATAATCTGCATTTTTAGCTGGTTCAGAAAATGCCATCATCACAACATTCGCTTTTGGATTTTTAGCATACATTTGTCTCACAATTCCTTCCAATGCACGTATTTGTGCTTTTTCATTAAATCCATTTCCTCTGTCGTTTACAGCAGCTTCCACAAATAAAAGATCAGGAATTCCTGTTGAGAGTACATCCCGGGTAAATCGAAATGCATGTGGTGTACTTCCTAATGAAGGAATTCCGGCAGCAATAAAAGTGAATTTTGTTTCAGGAAAATGTTCCTCCAGATACTGTGCAGTTTTGTTTCTCCATCCGGGATTGTGCGTAATTGAACCTCCTAGAAACGCAACAACACCAGTTTTAGTAGAATTAAATTTTTCGTAAGCGTTGCTTAGACCCTGATTTACCTCAATGTAAGGTGTACGCAATAATGGCTTTTGAACCGGAACACTGTTTTCATAAATAAAATTGGCAAAGAATCCAGGATGTTCAATTGGGAAATGATGTCCTTCCAAAGCCTGTTCACCACGCGTCATGGGATAAACACTAATCGGCCCTCCCAGTTTCATGTAATTCTGAACCAGTAAATCCGAATTTTCAGCAGGCGGCACCAATTTATCCTGCAAGCCAATAACATGTAAAATGGGTACTTTAAATGAAGCAAGTGCATTCAGGTCATTCAATGGAATATCC
>Ga0247739_10000500_pt1 | contig 14020 bp, 11 predicted proteins | sample UWRJL058202B2_FD_180943 | JGI IMG/M metagenome (GOLD analysis project Ga0247739, IMG submission 180943) | Plant litter microbial communities from Arlington Agricultural Research Station in Wisconsin, United States - UWRJ-L058-202B-2 | ecosystem: Environmental > Terrestrial > Plant litter >...
AACTTATTGCTTTTTGAATGGCAGAAAAAGAAGGATGATCCGTATCGGGACCACCGTATAAATCCACGAAATCGGAATCCAACTTTTGATTTACAATAGCCAGATAATCAGGCTCTACCAACGCATCAGAATCCAGAAGAATGAAATAATCACCGGATGCTTTTTCAAAACCATAGTTTCTTGCAAAACCCTGTCCTCCGTTTATTTTAAAAAAATAATGGATATCAAGCCAGTTTTTGAACGATTGCACAACAGCGTCTGCTTTGTCTTTTGATCCGTCTTCAACGATGATTACTTCAAATGTTTTTAATGTCTGAAGAACCAGGCATTCCAATAATTCCTTTAACTCGTCGGGCCGGTTGTAAACAGGAATAATAATGGAATATTTGCGCATGGCCAATTTAATTAAGATTCAGCGCTTCTTTTAAAGCTACTTCGTTGGCCTCTATTATTCTGTCAATATTTGCATCGGTAAGAGCCGTAGACAAAAACATGCTTTCGAACTGGGAAGGTCCCATATAGATTCCCTGATTTAACATCGCATGAAAATATTTTCCAAATAAAATCAGGTTAGATGACTTTGCAGATGGAAAATCTGTAACTCTTTCCTGCGTAAAAAACAGTGTGTACATAGACCCAATGTGATTAATTGTATAACCCAGATCCAGTTTAGCAACAGATTTTGCAAATCCGGTAGTAAGTCTGTTTCCGGAATTTTCCAGCTGTGTATAAACTTCCGGATGATCATTCAGGTAATTCAGCATCGTTAAGCCTGCTGCCATAGCAATAGGATTTCCTGATAATGTTCCTGCCTGATAAACCGGTCCTAACGGCGAAACCCAATTCATAATTTCGGCTCTGCCACCGTACGCTCCTACCGGCATTCCTCCACCTATTATTTTACCCAGTGTAGTCATGTCGGGTTTTACGCCAAACCGCTCCTGAGCTCCGCCTTTTGATAAACGGAACCCTGTCATTACTTCATCAAATATGAGAACAATCCCTTCCTGATCACATATTTTACGCAGGCCTTCCAGAAATCCCTCAGCAGGAAGTACACAGCCCATATTACCCACTACCGGTTCAAGAATCAATGCGGCAACCTGATTTTTATTAGCATCAACCAGGAGCTGAACGGCTGCCAGATCGTTGTATGGAGCAGTTAAGGTATCATTGGCTACGCCTTTTGTTACACCAGGACTATCTGGTGTTCCAAATGTGGCAGCACCACTTCCGGCAGCAATCAGAAAGCTGTCTCCATGTCCATGATAACAGCCTTCAAACTTAATAATTTTGTTCCGGCCGGTAAATCCACGTGCTACGCGAATAGCAGACATTGTTGCTTCTGTTCCGGAATTAACCATTCTGACTTTCTCAATCGACGGCATCATTCCAACGATCAATTCAGCCATTTCTACTTCTCTTCTAGTAGGAGCTCCAAATGAAAACGAATGCTGGATCGCATCTGAAACTGCTTTTTGAATCAATTCATTGGCGTGACCCAAAATCATTGGTCCCCACGAATTAATTAATTCTAAATATTCATTCCCATCTTCATCATAAACATAGGCGCCCTTGGCTGACTTGATAAACACAGGAGAACCACCTACTGCACGAAAAGCGCGAACCGGAGAATTAACACCTCCGGGTATATATTTTTTAGCTTTTTCGAAAAGCTCCTGACTGGTTGAAATATTCATTATAAAACTAAAAGATTTCCTATTTTTTTTACCCCTTAACCTCTTGCCCTTAGCCCAACTCTCAATTAACCGGAACCCATTTACTTCCGTTATATTTCAAAAGAGGCGTTATCTGATTATCATGAGATTTTGTAAAATCAAAACCGGACAAAAGATAATCTTCATTGGTATATTTTTTCATGCCCAAACCTCTTGAAATACCATCTTTATATTGGTTTAACATTCTTCCAAAGAAAAGCAGCTGATCATATCCCTGGTAAGAATAAACGGATGGAAATGTATTTGCGTAATTCCAGTAAGTCTTTTGAAATTCCCGCACATCTTCCTTTTCCCGGTCAACATAATCAGTTTCAATCAAATATAACCTTGAGCCATACCTTCCTAATCTGGATTGCATCATATTAAAACTTGTAGAAGTAGCCAGAATAGGTGTTGAGTTCATTTTTCGGCCATTAATTACTTCAATCAGCATAGAACCAGAAGTAGCATCAGTTGAAAAAAGAGCAATATGTGAAGGTTTATTAGTTTCAAAAGTTGAAATTTTTTCTTCCATAAATTCTCTGTCTGAACGGATTTTCAGCATTTCTATCACTTTACCACCTTTGCTTTTTAATTCGTTGGCATAAGAAAAAGCCATGATCGAATCTTTAGCAGTACTGCCATAATAAATTGCCGAAGTCTGAGCCGGAGCTACACTTTTCATCCATTGAACTGCTCTTTGTATTTGATAAGAAACCGAAGGATGTGCTAAATATACATTTGGACCCATTTTCAATAGATTTGCGTCGGTAGATAACGGATTAAGCATAACCATACTTGCGTCTGAAACATACTCAGCAGTCACGTTGAAAGTATTAGCATAAAGTGGACCGATTACCATATCCGACTTCTGAAAAGCCTGATTTTCGGCAATGTCAGTCATTGGCTTCGGATCATTGCTAACGTCATATGCCCATAGATTTACGTTAACGCCTTCGGTTTTTAATTTCTCTTTTGCCAGCGTTAAGCCAATATAATAGTCATAAGCAAACTGGTTAGATCTTTTTTTCGAAGTATTAAATTCCTCTAAACGGAATGGCAGTAACACAGAAACTTCCAGATATCCTTTGGTCCACTGATTATCCTGTTTTGGAACACTACGTTTGGGACGCTCTTCTGCTACTTTTTCTTTGGTACTTATTCTAAACTGATTTTCAAGCTGCTGTGCAAATTGTATATCTGTCTTTGTTGAGGATGGCGATTTTGCGATATACTGAACCAGCACGATAGCAATATCGCGGTCTGTGGGATATTGTTTTTGCAGAACAATTAATTTTGTCAGGTCATTTAGTTCATTAAGGTAATGTTGTTTTAACGCCAGAACATCTTTTGAAAAAGATGAATCTTTGATCCTTTGCAGGTAATCCATTCCCTCTTTATACTGCCCGGTTCCAAGACTGTTGGCGCCAAGTAAATAATAAACATCATTTATTTTTGTCCATCCCGGATATCTGCTCAATAGCTGTAAAAGCATTTGTCTGCTTTCCCTATATCGTTTCAACTGATATGCAGCAAGTGAATAATAATATTGTGCGTAAGGGGAATATCTTGAACCCGCATTGACGCTTGTTAAAGAAGACATTTTTTCCATAGCAGCTGCATAGCGCTGCTGCTTGTAATCATTGACACCCGCCAGGTATTTACTTTCGGCCTGAGGATTATTTTGCGCATATAAATTCACGCCAAAAGCTGAACATATATTCAGTATCAGGAAAAACCTAAATTTCATTAGTCGCTTGGTCATGTTGATTTAATTGACAAATTACAAAAACCGTTCTTAGGACAAAAGAACGGGCAATGTTTCTATACTGAAACATTGCCCTTATTAATTTTATAAACTAAAATTTTATTTCTTCTTAGCACGCTTTTCTAATTCTGCCTGCTTCTTTTTAGCCTCCTCAGATGCCTGAAGTGATTTTTCAAGATATTTCTGGAACTTGGTTTGTTTCTTTTCACCAGTTGCATTTTTCTTTCTGTTTTCTTCCAGAATGTTTCTGATTTTATCTTCATTCACAAACTTTTTGATCAGTAATTGCTGTGCAATTGTAGCAACGTTTGAAACAAAATAATAGAATGTTAATCCGGCAGGGAATGAATTAAGAACGAACATAAACATCAACGGCATGATATAACCTAACACTTTCATATTCACCGGCCCAGGCTGGGTTGGAGTGATCTGATTGTTGTAATAGGCATAACCAATACTTGAAATCGTCATCATTACTGTGAACAAGCTGATGTGATTTCCAACTCCGAACGGAATCGAGAATGGCAATTTTATAAACGAATCATAGGTTGATAAGTCATTGGACCACAGGAAATGCTGCTGCCTTAATTCTATTAAATTCGGGAATAAAAAGAATAATGAGAATAATATTGGCATTGTGGCAAGTACTGGTACGCATCCACTAAGCGGGCTGACTCCCACCTGTTGGTAAAGTTTCATTTGATCCTGCTGCTGTTTAGCCATATCATCAGGATTCTGTGCACGTAATTCTTCTAATTCCGGTGCAAGCAATTTCATTTTTGCCATACTGATGTATGACTTATATGTCAATGGAGTCAGCAATGTTTTTACAAACAATACCAGGCATATAATAAGTAAACCGTAATTGGAAATAAACTTTTCAAGGAAATTAAAAAGTGGTACCAATACAAACTTATTAATTGGTTTCAAAAACGCGTAACCTAAATACACGTTCTGGTCAAAACTCTCCGCATTTACTTTATCTACAATGTGATATTCATTTGGTCCCAGATAAAACTGAAAATTAGCTTCTCCTTTTTGAACCGCAGATATAGGAATGCCAGCCATGACATCCATCGTTTTTACAATAATTGAATCATTAGGATTAACATCCGCCTTCATCGATACATTAGTAAACGGATGTTTTTCTGCAATTAATCCTGCAAGAAAATACTTATGTTTAATCGTAAACCATTTAACAGGATCCGCCGTTTTTGCTTCTTCATTAGCAGTTGGGCTGGTTGCTAAACTTTGTAAACCATCAGTAAAATAGTTGATCGTAACTACTTCCCGGTTTTTATGCATATCATTTTCCAGCTGAAGAAGATCATTTTTCCAGTCGAATTGTATCATTTTATCTCCTAATCCAACACCATTGGATTTAATGCCATAATCAATCACGTAACCTTTACCATGTACAACATAAGTTTGTTCTACATACTGATTGTTTTTTAAATCAGTCCGGTACGTAATAACAGCAGAATCTTTTTCCGCCAAAGTCTGGCCTTGTGCTTCGGTAGTAAAATAAAGATCTGTTAATCTTACATCACCTGTTTGTGTTGGAAAATCAATCTGAAATTTATTATGGTTTTCAGCAATAAGATACAAAGGCTTCTGGTCGAAAGTCTTGTATTTCTTAAGCATCACCTCTTTCATTACACCGCCTTTATTCGAAAATACAATGCGGGCGTCAGGTGTTTCAATAATAATATCCTTTGCTTCAACTTTAATAACTGACGCTGAATCCTGAACCTGAGTACTTGTCTTACTTGAATCTAAAGCTACTGCATTTGCAACTGAGCTATTTTTCGTATCGTTTTTAATCTGTGCTACAGGCGTTGGCTCCACAGGTTTTGGAACCAGAATCTGGTAGCCTATCAGCATTAGCAGGATGAGTACCAAGCCGATTATAAAATTTTTATCCATTCTTAACTTAAAATGATTGAAATAGTAAATCCCGTTCGGGAGCGCAAATGTAATAAGATTTTCCTGATTGGCCTTTTTTGATCAGTTTATTAATGCTTTTCAGGAAACCACAGCTCTCTTTTCCAGGGAATAAGTTAGGGCAGCTTTAACAAAATTGACAAATAACGGATGAGGATTCATGACGGTACTTTTCAATTCCGGGTGAAATTGTACACCGACATAAAAAGGATGTGACGGCAATTCAACCATTTCAACAAGATTATTATCCGGATTAATACCCGTTGCAAATAATCCGTTATCTTCAAAATCTTTCAGATATGCGCTGTTGAATTCATACCGGTGACGGTGTCTTTCCTTAATATTGGTTTTGCCGTAGATACGGTTTGCCAAAGAATCTTTCTTGATACGGCATGGATATGACCCCAAACGCATCGTTCCCCCTTTATTTGATACATCCTTCTGAGTCTCCATCAGAGTAATTACAGGATGATCCGTTAAGCTGTCCATTTCTACGGAATGTGCTCCATCCCAGCCGATTACATTTCTTGCATATTCAATGACAGCCATTTGCATTCCTAAACATATTCCAAGGAATGGAATATTATTTTCGCGTACATATTGAATAGCTGAAATCTTACCGTCAATTCCTCTTTCACCAAATCCGGGAGCTACTAAAACGCCATCCAGATTTTCCAGTTTTTCAAATACATTTTCCTCAGTCAGACTTTCAGAATGAATCCATTCGATATTTACTTTACATTCATTAGTAGCACCTGCATGAATAAATGATTCTACAATGGATTTATAAGCATCATGTAGTTCAACATATTTACCTACCAAACCAATTGTAATGGAATTTACCGGATTTTTTAAACGCGATAAAAATGTTTTCCATGCATCCAGATCTACATCTTTGTCATTGTAAATGTCAAGCATATACAAAGCACGCTGATCCAGCCTTTCTTTCAGCATAAGTAATGGAACAGCATAAATTGTGTCTGCATCCATTGCTTCTATTACAGAGTTGATCTGAACATTACAGAATAACGCGATTTTTTTGCGAAGATCATAAGGTAAAGGGTGCTCTGTACGACAAACCAAAATATCCGGCTGAATACCTGCCTCTTGCAACATACGTACTGAATGCTGTGTTGGTTTGGTTTTCAATTCACCAGCTGAATTAAGATAAGGAATTAAAGTAAGATGTATAACCAATGTATCATGCTCTTCCAGTTCAAACTTTACCTGTCGTACAGCTTCAAGAAAAGGAAGTGATTCAATATCCCCTACGCAACCACCAATTTCAGTTATAATGATGTCATAATCTCCGGTCTGTCCAAGTAAAAGAATATTTCTCTTGAGTTCATCCGTAATGTGAGGAATAACCTGTACTGTTTTACCCAAAAAGTCACCCCGCCTTTCAGCTGTAATTACATTATGGTATACCCTGCCTGTCGTAACATTGTTGGCCTGTGAAGTACGAACATTTAAAAAACGCTCATAATGTCCCAGGTCAAGATCCGTTTCTGCACCATCGTCCGTTACATAGCATTCCCCATGCTCATAAGGATTCATAGTTCCCGGATCAATATTAAGATATGGATCGAATTTTTGGATAGTGACTGAGAGGCCTCTGGCTTGCAGCAATTTAGCCAAAGAGGAGGCAATTATTCCTTTGCCAAGTGAAGATGTTACACCGCCCGTAACGAATATGTACTTAGCGGTCTTTCGTGCTTGAGAAGCCATAAGACTTTGCTTTTTTTCTATGATTACGGGATACAAAGGTACAGTAAAAATTGAAAGACTTATAACGACCGGCGGTTAAAAATTTATTCAGATTGTTCTAATGGGTTGTATGTCTATGTGTTTAAGTCTCAAAAATAATTTTATTCATAAAATACGTTAATGCGTATAATCATATCAATTACCTGAAAAATATAATTTTATAACTCTGAAAATTTAATTGGTTTGTTCCAATTAAGACCATATTGAGCATCTTATACCCCAATCAGATTTAACTATTTTAATTTAAGTTTTTCATTTGAATCTATTAAAAAAGTGAATTAATTTAAGAATTTAAATAATGTTTCCACGTGAAAATGTAAATTACGATTTACAACTTTATTAAGTATTTTTGTATGTAAAGGATCTTTTCACAATTATGATCACAATAATTATTCCTGATTTCTCTCTTCTATACAATTATATTTTATGAAAAAACATATATTCCTATTTGTATTAATATTTGTTCAAAATGTGATAATGGCACAAGATAAAGCTGTTATGAACAAAGCTGAAATCAGGATTATTGTTTTTGGGGCTCATCCCGACGATTGTGATTTAGGAGCAGGCGGAATAGCTTCAATATATGCTTCATTAGGTCACAAAGTTAAATTCGTTTCGTTAACAAATGGAGACAAAGGACATCAGGAAATAGGCGGGGGTGAACTTGCTAAGTTAAGATTAAAGGAAGCCAAAGAAGCCGCCAGAAGATGGGGAATCGAATACGATGTTTTGGATAATCACGATGGCGAATTGTTGCCGACTCTTGAAAACAGAATGTCTGTCATCCGATTAATCCGGGAATGGAATGCCGATATTGTGATTGCACCGCGAACAAATGATTATCACCCTGATCACAGAAATACTGGTGTTCTTGTGCAAGATGCTGCTTACCTGGTTATTGTACCTAATATTCTAAGCAGTGTTCCTCCACTGACCAAAAATCCTGTCTTTCTATACTTCCGGGATCGGTTCCAGCGGCCAAATCCATTCCGGCCCGATATAGCTGTCGACATTACCACTATTATGGCTAAAAAAGTAGATGGTTTGGATGCACATGTTTCTCAATTTTACGAGTGGCTTCCGTGGACTGCACAAGATTTGGATAATGTTCCAAAAGATAAAGTTGAACGTAAAAAATGGTTATTAACCGCAATGGAAAAACGTTCCGCTGTTACACCTGAAATTAAAATTTCTTTAGATAAATGGTATGGCAAGGAATTGGCTGATAAAATAAAACAAGTAGAAGTTTTTGAAATTTGCGAGTATGGAAAGCAGCCAACTACTGATGAAATCAAAAAACTTTTCCCCATGCTTCCATAAGGAAAAGTCATTTTGATACTATCCATACTTACAATTTAAGATAGTCTATCTTTAAAACTTTCATAACCGAAAGTTCGGATTAATTTAAAAACACCCTCAGAATCAACTATACCAATGGAAGGTAAATTAACACCGTTAAATGTTGTTGTTTTTACCATGGTATAGTGAATCATGTCTTCAAAAATTACCTGATCACCTATTTCCAAAGGAGTATTAAAAGAATAGTCTCCAATGAAGTCACCTGCAAGGCAGGTCATTCCTCCCATTCTGTATGTAGGTATTCCTGAAACAGCCTCCTGATAGGCATTGCTAATGACAGGTTTGTAAGGCATTTCAAGTGTATCAGGCATGTGAGCAGCAAAGGAAGTATCTAAAATTGCTACTTCAATTCCCTGGCTATCCATAACATCCAATACTGTTGTGACCAAATTACCGGTACGCCATGCAATAGCAGAGCCAGGTTCAAGAATAACATCCAGTTTATATTTTTCTTTGATTGCTTTAATTAAAACAATCAACTTTTCAGTATCATATCCTTCTCTGGTCATTAAGTGTCCACCGCCCATGTTCAGCCATTTAGCCTGATGCAAAAGGTCTCCAAATCGTTCTTCAAGCGCTTCTAACGTGCGTTCCAACGTATCAGATCCATTTTCACAAAGAGTATGAAAGTGAATTCCATCAATTCCTTCCGGTAAAATATCAGGCAGCTTATCCCGCGTTATTCCCAGTCTAGAACCAGGCACACATGGATTATACATATTGGTAGCAACCTCAGAATACTGCGGATTCACACGGATTCCACACGATAGCGAATGATCAGGATTAATTGCCTTAAAATCTTCTACCCTGCTTTTGAAACGTTCCCATTGGTTTAGAGAATTGAAAGTAATATGACTGCTTCGTTCCAGAACTTCAGAAAATTCCTGATCCAGATAAGCAGGCATATAAGTATGCGCCTGATATCCCATAAAATCATTAATCAATTTGATTTCATTGAGCGAACTGGCAGTAGCCCCGCTCAGATATTCTTTCACGATAGGAAAAACGCTATACATGGAAAAACCTTTTAATGCCAGAATGATCTTACAACCTGCTGATTTTTGAACAGAATCAATCAATTTCAAATTGTTACGAAGCAATTCTTCCTCCAAAACAAAACATGGGGACGGTATTTTTGTATAATCAACGGGCATTTTTTAAATAAATAGAATGATGAAATGACATGAAAAAGACATTGTTTTTTACATTTACACACAAAAATATAGTATTACGTTTCTAAAACGTTCATTTCATTCTCATTTTACATTATTATTAAAACTTTATGGCCTTCCTTGTATTGGATATTGAAATGACCGGACCAGAACCGGGTTGGAATGAAATTATTCAGATCGGCGCAGAACTATTTGATGATCAATGGCGATCCCTCGATACTTACCTTCAAAATGTTTATCCTGAAAACGAAGAAGCTTTTTCAACTAAATCAGAAGAAATACACGGTTTATCGCTTTCTGATCTGGAAGATGCTCCAATGATTTATGACGTAATTCCTGAATTTGAGAAGTGGCTTAAAAAGAATAACGCAAATAAACCTAACCTATTTAACATTGTAATTTGTGGCCAGAGTGTGATTAATGACATCAATTTTTTACGTTTTGCATATAGAAACGAAAAACTGAAATGGCCATTTTCTAATCAAATGCTTGATCTTCATACGGTATCCTACCTCTTTTTCAAGATTTTGGAGAAAAACGGTAAAACTGTTCCGCGTTCTCTTAGCCTGGGTTCTGTGGCTAACTATTTCGGATTTGAGCGTGAAGGAGAAACTCACAATGCGTTAGAAGATGCACAATTGACAGCAAAGTGTTTTAAGGAGTTTTTTAAATTAATTGATAATGTTAAAATGGCATGATTGATTATAATCCCAAAGAATGGTTTAAATATATATTTTATTTTCAAAAGGCGGATACCGTCCGTAAGCTTACACCATTGATACTAACAATTGGTGTTTATTCGGCCTTAGTAGCCTATTTTCTACTCATTTATTTAAATCTGGAAGATTCTACTGACCTGAAAAACATTTCCATTATGCATTCGCTGCTGGGGTTTGTAATTTCCATGTTATTGGTTTTCCGGACGAACACTGCGTATGATCGCTGGTGGGAAGGACGAAAACAATGGGGCTCATTAATGAATAACAGCCGAAATCTAAGTATGAAAATCAGCGGACTTTTAGGTAATGAGCATGTGGAAGAACTGGCATTTTTTAGAAGCATGATTCCTAATTACGCGTTTTCTCTGAAAAACCACTTACGCGGGAAATATCTGTCTGATGAATTCGAAGATTCTGATCTCTTCAACAAATCTTTTATAAATGTTCAGGACCACGTACCCAACCAAATTGCTGCAGCTTTATTTAACAAAACAGTCGAGTTACAAAGAAGAGGAATATTATTACCTGAACATTTATTATTGCTTAATACACAACTGGAATCTCTGACCGAAATTTGCGGAGCTTGCGAGCGTATCAAAAACACTCCTATTCCCTTGTCTTACAGTTCTTTTATTAAGAAATTTATTTTTACTTACTGTTTGACTTTACCAATTGGATACGTATTCAGTCTCCATTTTTTGGTAATCCCGTTTGTAATGTTTGTGTTTTATATTCTTGCAAGCCTGGAAGTTATTGCCGAAGAAATTGAAGATCCTTTTGGTGAAGATTCCAATGATCTGCCCATTGATAGAATATGCCTGGGTATTCGCACATCATCTCATGCGCTGATAAAGTAAACTACCTTGTGACTTAAAATTATACAAATCTTAGAAACTTATTAAAATGAGACTAGAAACTCATTAAAATTTCAAATATTTTAAAATTTCTTCAGAATTAACATTTTAACCAGTTTTTTACCAAACTTTAAATTATCAAAGAAGTTATGCTTCTTTTTAATCCTATTTTAATCTGTTCGGCAATTTTTTACCTAAAATAAGGTAATATTTCTGCTTAGAATAGACAAAAATTGCATTTTTGATCTAAAAACAGAGATTATTGTTATATTATAAAAAATCGTTTATTGCATATATTCCTTAAGAGGATAGTTCATTTATTAAAGTAAACGAATAATATTATGCGTAAATCATCATTTTTATTGGCAATCATATTAGTTGGTTTTTTAGCCGTTTCCACAAAGGCTCAATCGATCACAGATCCCGGCATTTCTGTTTATAATTATAAACACCCTAATAAAGCAGCTCAGGCAAAAGCAAAGGGTAGTCAAGGCAAAAGTGTTCGTGTTGCAAATTTGAATACAATTGAAAGCTTTTATAAGCATCAAAACCGGGGTGGTTATACAATCATTACTCCTAAATATGCACCACGTCCGGCAACGCTGGTGGTAACCAGAACATATCAAAAAGATGGAGTAAATATTAACCCGCTGGTTTCCCCCAGAAATTATAAAGCTCAGAATAGTTTTGAATCGAAACCGAATACTGAGGTAGCAGATTATTACAAAACTCCTGACAGCACTGCCTATCCTGTTATTGATTAATTAAATTTGGATATTTTGAAGCCGGTACATCTATGTACCGGCTTTTTTTGTGTTTTCATTTACAAATCAAGATTTAATATAATGATAAAGAGAGGAATGGTTATTTAATTTTTTTTTAATAGAATCATGTTGGCATCGATATTTGAATTTCATAGTTTTATGAAATGATAGGCAATGAAACATTAGAAGATTTTTATCGTACTCATCCGGCTGCCAAAAGCTTACCTCAACTTCCCGACTTTAAAAACAGGGAACATGGACACTTTAACGTGTTTTCCCGTAAATACTGTACTAAATATACTTCCTATAACAGAAGAGACTTTTATAAAATATCATTGATCATTGGTCAGGGGAAGCTTTTTTATGGAAATCAGGAAATTGAAATTAACCGCAATGCATTAATCTTCTTCAACAGGAATGTCCCCTACTCCTGGGAAGCCGTTTCTGAGAATCAGGGAGGCTTTTTTTGCTTATTTACAGAAGATTTTATCAATGATGGTAACCGATCGAAACACGCTACTGATAATCCGCTTTTCAGAGGTGATAATATACCGGTATTTTTTATAGATAAAGACCAGGAAAATGAGATTTATGATATTTTTCAAAAAATGAGTAAAGAGCTGGAATCTGGTTACATACACAAATATGACCTGATGCGCAGCTACTTAGACCTGATTGTGCACGAAGCAATGAAAATGCAGTCATTGGTTTCTTCAAGTGCATACATGAACGGTTCAACCCGTATCACTTCTCTCTTTCTTGAATTACTTGAAAGACAATTTCCAATAGATTCACCCGAACATAAACTTCAGTTAAAAACAGCAAAGGATTACGCAGAGAAACTGGCCATACATGTGAACCATTTGAACCGCGCATTGAAAGAAGTCACCGGAAAGACTACAACTGAGCACATTATAGAACGAGTAGTGCTGCATTCAAAGGTAATGTTAAGGCACTCTAACTGGAGTATAACAGAAGTAGCATATTGTTTAGGATTTGAATACGCAGCATATTTTAACAATATCTTCAAAAAACAAACAGGAATCACTCCAAAATCATATAGAGAAACCAATAAATTGTAATTGTTTGAATTTTATAGTTTAATGTTTGAAAACCGTATAGAATACTGTCGGTTACATTAATACATTTGCATCATTACATATCAGAGTTAAGAATAATGTTATTTAACTCTATAATGCCAAATTTGTGTTTATCAATTCATTGCATTCGTAATTATTCCAAGATATGTCAAAACAAGGTATTTTCAGCTTACTAATATTGCTGAGCCTGTTTATTTTTAAACTTCCGGCTAATGCCCAGATTTTAACTATCCAGGATGCGATCCAGACTGCTAAAAGCAATTATGGGATTTTAAAAGCTAAGGCAAATTATGTAAATGCTTCCAGGGCGACAGTTAATCAAAGTAAGAAGGACTATCTGCCTAATGTAAATTTATCCCTGCAACAGGATTTTGGTACAGTTAATGGCCAAAATGGTCCGCTTTATGGTCTAGGTTTAGCAGTTGCATCATCGGGTTTGCCGCTTCCTGAACAAAACTGGAATTCTGCTTTTGGTGCTTTGTATTTGACAAATGTAAACTGGGATTTTTTTGCATTTGGCCGCGCCAGAGAAAGAATCAAAACTTCAGAGTCAATTGTTACAAGGGATCAAAGTGATCTGGATCAGGAGCAATTCCGGCATGAAGTACGTGTAGCTGGCGCATATCTGAATTTATTGGCCGCACAGCGTTTGGTTACATCCTGGGAAAGAAATCTGGAACGTGCCTCTGCTTTGAAAAATGTGGTTGTAACCAGAGCTAAAAACGGACTCCTTCCCGGTGTAGACTCTTCATTAGCGAACGCAGAAGTTTCCAACGCTAAAATCTCCATTATTCAGGCGAGAGATTACGAACAGGAACAGGCAAGCAATCTTGCACAGCTGATGGGTATTGTAGC
>Ga0247739_10000501_pt1 | contig 14007 bp, 8 predicted proteins | sample UWRJL058202B2_FD_180943 | JGI IMG/M metagenome (GOLD analysis project Ga0247739, IMG submission 180943) | Plant litter microbial communities from Arlington Agricultural Research Station in Wisconsin, United States - UWRJ-L058-202B-2 | ecosystem: Environmental > Terrestrial > Plant litter >...
TGATGTTTTGGAAAATTCCCATCCAAGGTCGGGATTGGGCAACTGTGTTACATAAAGCCCTGTGCTATTGGTGCTGCCGTTATTATAAGGTCTTGTACTCAATAGCCCTAGCGTAGCATACGGGTTAACAGCTTGATTTGAAGTTTGTCCTACACCTGCACGTAGTTTTAAGCTATTGATAATGGGGAATTTGCTCATGAAGGATTCATTACTAATATTCCATCCCACAGATACCGCAGGATAGGTATTCCACTGATGCCCCGGTGCCAGACGTGAGGAACCATCGGTACGCAGGGTAGCGGAAAGCATATACCTATTATCATATGCGTACATGACACGACCCATCGCCGACTTAAGCCCTGAAAGTTGGTAATCTTGATTATTAGGATCCACAGTTATTGCCCCGTTTGCCCGGCCCAAATTATAGAACTCAAAGGCATCCGCAGGCATGTCTACGGCAGCCATGTATGATCGGTTATATTTATTTTGCTCTGCCGAATATAGGGCCACTACATTCAAACTATGCTTTTTGGCAAAAGCTTGGTCGTAAGAAAGTATGTTCTCAAGCGTCCAGTGATAAGTGTACCTGTTATCGACCGAAGCGGTTGATAAGGTGGTAGTAGCGGCCTCGGTGATGGCACCTTCGCCTACACCCTGCCCTGTATATGCGCCACCATTGGATTGTATGTAATCGCCGCCTAAGTTGACCCTGTATTTCAACCCGCTGAGAAATGGCGCCTTCACTTCGAGATAAACAGCATTGTAAGATGCAAAGCCACGGGTTTCATTCAACCAGCGACCGCTCTTTTGTAAATTTTCAACTACATCTTTAGTATAGATATATTGATTGTCCAATATCATACGGATTGCTCTTTTCATGGTACCATCAGCGTTATATGGAGAGGAAATAGGCGTCATGCTCAATGTGTTATATAAGCCCACTTGGTTGCCTTTGCTCTCGTTATAATTATTATTACTGGTGAAACCAAGACGGAAATATTTACCTATTTGCTGATCTACCGATGCTCGGAACGAATACCGCTTGTACTGTTGCGTAGGAAGTACGCCTTGGTTGAGATAATAACCACCACCAAAGTTGTAGTTACCCGTTTCGGTACCACTCGATACGCTGATATTGTGATCCGTTACTATTCCGGTTTTGTAGAATAAATCTTGCCAATCGGTATTCAAGGAATCAGATTCATCTTGTCCGTTGGCGTAATGGAGATCCGATGCTTTACGGAGTGCCACGAATTGCGGGCCGTTCATCATTGGATATTTGGCAAAGATAGATTGGGTACCAACATAACTATTGTAATTAATATTAGGTTTCCTGTTTTTAGAACCTTTGTCAGTCGTTACCAGTATTACACCATTGGCACCACGGGAACCATAAATGGCAGTTGCCGAAGCATCTTTAAGTACTTCTACACTCTTTACATCGTTAGGGTTGATGTCTGCCAACGAGCCTATAAAAGGGATACCATCGAGAACAATTAATGGGTTGTTATCTGCACTCAACGACCGAGTACCTCTTATGCGTATTTGCATGGTGGCCCCAGGCCGAGTAGAGGTCTGCGACATTTCGACACCGGCCAAACGGCCCTGCAAAGCTTGGGAAATATTAGGCGAAGGAACGTCCCGCATTTTGTCTCCGCCAATAGAAGCCACAGAACCTGTAATGGCTTCTTTTCGTTGTGTACCGTAACCCACCACCACTACCTCGCCCATATCTTTTTCGGAGATAGCTAGCGACACATTAATTTCATTGTTGTCACCAACTTTTATTTCTTTAGCAGTGTAGCCGATGCTGGAAAAAACAAGTGTGGCGCCCTTGGTGGCAGCAATGGTAAACTGTCCTGTTTCACTGCTGGATGTTCCACCTTTTGTTCCCTTTACGATAACGGATGCACCGGATATCGGTTCCCCGGCTCCGGTTGTAACGCGGCCCCGCACTGTTTTGGTTTGGGCAAATGTATTGGTGGCGCCAATAAGTAGGCAAGCACCAAGCATTACGAATGTTAAGAAACGGCTGATCAATAGCGTTTCCATGGATGTTTTTCTTTTCTGCTTCGCAGATTTTTTGATGATCATTTTGGGCTGGTTTAAGCAATTATTAATATTGGATAGGAACGAAAAATATAAAAGAGAGGATTAGTCAATATACATATCTAAAAAATTATTATGTAAAAATCTGCATCGCAAGACAATGCGTACCGTTATGGGCACGTAAACAGAACATTCCAAAAAAGAAGGTTGCAATCGGCAAAAGTTTTTCATATAGCATGGATTTAGTACAAGGGCAAGCTCATAATTCGTCAGCATGGCGTAAGACAAATATAGGGTATTTCCAAAAAAAGCAACCGATTACATTTTTTTGTTTGAAAAAAGATGACTTTCTTTGATTCATAAGTTGAAACTATGCCAGCACACAAGGAAGCTACGATATATGATATAGCGAAACACTTGAATATTTCTGCTGCCACAGTTAGTCGGGCATTAAAAAACGACCCCGTTGTAAACAAGAATACTCGCAAAAAAATTAGCGACGTTGCCAAGTCGCTTGGTTATCGATCCAACACCTTTGCCAGCAGTTTACGAAGCAAGAAAACTTTTACGATCGGTGTACTGGTGCCCCGGTTGAACAGTCATTTTATGTCGAGTGTATTGGCAGGCATGGAAAAGACTGCGAGTCGTGAAGGTTATAATCTTGTAATAGCACAGTCCTTAGAAGAGGCCGAAAAAGAAAAGGCAAACGCCCTGACCATGTTCAATCAAAGGGTTGATGGCCTGCTAGTTTCCTTGGCCTACAACACACAAAACATCCAGCATTTTGAACCGTTTTTCAAACGTAAGATCCCGGTAGTATTTTTTGATCGGGTGTACCCGCACAATGAAAGTACTTCTGTGGTAATAGACAATTATGCAGCTGCCTACCATGTAACCCAACATCTTATCAGTCAAGGCTGTAAGCGGATTATGCACTTGGGTGGAAATATTTTGAGAAACGTGTATAAGCAACGCCTAGAAGGCTATAAAAAAGCCCTTTCGGATGCGAAATTATCCTTTCATGAGTACTTGCATGTAGTGAGCACCTTGTCTGAAGAAGATGGTATGGAAGCGGCTAATCTTATCTTGGAAATGCCCGCAAACAAACGTCCTGACGGCGTATTTGCGGCTAACGATACTGCTGCCGTCCACTGTATGATCGCACTAAAAGCAGCCGGTCTGAAAATTCCGCAGGATATTGCGTTTGCAGGATTTAACAATGATCCAATCAGCAAGGTTATAGAACCCAATCTCACAACTGTTGACTATTCTGGATTTAATATGGGGGATATCGCAGTTACAAACCTGATCAATCATTTGGAAGGTGTAAGTGACCTATACACAACCAACGTGATCACACTTCGGGCAGACATGATTGTACGGGCTTCCTCATTAAAAAAAGACGACGAGTAATTATTTTTTTTTGCTTAGATAGCAACCGATTGCAAAAATGACCGTTAAAAAGGACATAACCATATACGACATTGCCACTCAATTGAACCTGTCTTCGTCTACAGTAAGCCGAGCTTTACAGAATTATTCCACCATCAACATCAAGACCAGACGAAGGGTTCAGCAAGCAGCCATAGATTTAGGCTATCGCTACAATACGCTTGCAAGCAATCTTCGCCAGCAAAGAACGAATACAATTGGGGTAATGGTGCACGAATTGAACAGCACTTTCATGGCATCTGTATTGGCAGGCATTGAAAAAGTAACGTCTAGCATGGGCTTCTCTCTTATCATAGCCCACTCATCTGAAAGCCATGAAAAGGAGGTTGAGAATGCCCTAACATTGTTTGATAAAAGAGTTGATGGTGTGCTTGTTTCGCTTGCTTTAGATACAAATGACTTGAATCATTTTAAAAGGTTTGAGGAAAAAGGTATTCCCGTAGTGTTCTTCGATCGGGTGGAAGAGAAATCTTCTTATATAAAAGTTGTGATTGATAATTACAAATGTGGTTATCAAGCCACCCAACATTTGATAGAACAAGGGTGCAAAAAGATAGCACTGGTGACCTCAAATTTGGGCCGCAATGTTTATTCACAACGCCACCTCGGTTACGCCGATGCCCTGTATGATAATGACATATCACTTAACGAAGATTACCTATTTATTACTGACCTTAGCGAACAAAGCGGGGTGCAAGCTGCCGAGAATATATTAAAGATGAACCCAATACCAGATGGAGCCTTTATTACCAACGATTTTACGGCTGCAGTTTGTATGCAGACTTTTAAAGGACATGGCATTCGAGTGCCAGAGGATATAGCAGTGGTGGGTTTTAACAATGATGCCATTGGAAAGTATATCGACCCTACATTAACTACCATTGACTATCCTGGAATGGATATTGGAGAAATTGCCGCCAGAAACTTGGTAAGCCATTTAAAAGGCTTGTCGAACATTCATTACACAGATACCATTGTTATTCGATCAAATCTTATTGTGAGAAAATCATCGTTGCGAAAAGGATGACCGTAAACAGTGCCCTATAAAGAAATTACACCATTAACTCCTTATTCGTATTTATATTAGCTAAAAATTGAATTTAAAAAAATGCAGACAGAAGAAAACAAAGTTGCGATTGTTACCGGCGGTGGTTCGGGCCTAGGTTTTGCGATCGCTCAAAAATTCGTGAACGAAGGTATCGTTACTATCATTGCAGGCAGGGACAAGCAAAAATTGGATACTGCCAAAGAACAGCTGGGTGAATTGTGCCATGCCATAAGATGCGACCTAAGTAACCTTACTTCCATTCCAGCTTTTGTATCGGAGGTAATTGCGCAGTTTGGACGTATAGATATCCTCGTAAACAATGCTGGTATCAATATGAAAAAAGAATTTGTAGATGTAACGGACGAAGATTTTCAGCAAGTGATCGGCACTAATCTTTCAGCTGTATTCAGCATCAGCCGCGAAGTAGTGAAACATATGTTGACCAACCAATCTGGCAGCATTATTAATATCAGTTCCATGGCGGCGCAATATGGTATTCCAAAAGTAATTGCTTATACCGCTAGCAAAACCGCCATTGATGGCATAACGAGAGCCATGGCCGTGGAACTTTCTCCGAAAGGCATTAGGGTGAATGCTATTGCACCAGGCTTTATCTATTCCGAAATGACGGCCAAAGCATTGGACAGTGACCCAGAAAGGAAGGCAAAAGTTTTTGGCCGCACACCCATGGGTAAAATGGGTCAACCAACTGATATAGGGGAGGCTGCTTATTTTCTTGCCAGCGATGCAGCCAAATATATAACCGGGGTAATACTTCCAGTGGATGGTGGCAATTCAATCGGGTTTTAACAGACCAATATTTATCTGGATATTAAATAATTAAAAAATGACCCCATTAAAAACCTCACTGGCTGTATGTTTTATAACTGTGCTTTTTACTGCTTGCTCAGGCAATAAAAAAGTAAACAGGGAAGGCAATACCAGCTCACTAAAAACGGTGTTCAACAAAGATTTCACCATCGGCACTGCATTGAACGCAACACAGATAGAAGAAAAAGACCCAAAGGCAGACGCACTCATCAAGCAACAGTTCAACACGGCTACACCAGAAAATATTATGAAGGCCGAGGTGATCCATCCGCAATGGGATACATATAATTTCGACATGGCGGATAAACTGGTAGCGTACGGCAAAAAAAATGATATACAAATCAATGCACATACGTTGATATGGCATAGCCAATTGCCGCCTTTTGCCCGTAACATCCAAAGCGTGGATTCTTTTAAAACGTTTTTTACCAACCATATCAAAACCGTCGCAAGCCGCTATGACGGAAAGGTTTTTTCTTGGGACGTGGTGAATGAAGCATTGGAAGAAGACGGCACCATGCGAAAATCGATTTTCCTTGATAAATTGGGCGACAATTTTGTAACGGAAGCATTCAGGTTGACGCAGGCAGCATCCCCCAATAGCAAACTTTATTATAACGATTACAACAATGAACAACCAGGCAAACGAGCAGGTTGTATCGCATTGATCAAAAAGATACAAGCCGCTGGCGTACGTATAGATGGGGTGGGCATACAAGGCCACTGGCACCTTGGCAAAATTCCATTAAAAGACATAGAAGAAAGTATTATACAATACGGAGCATTGGGTTTAAAAGTAATGATCACCGAACTGGATATAGAAGTGCTGCCACGTAATTTTTCAGGGGCAGATGTAAGCCAACGCATGGCAAGTACGCCCGGCATGAACCCTTATGTAAACGGATTACCAGATAGTGTGCAGCAGCAATTAGCCAGCGACTACGAGGCATTATTCAAGCTTTTTTTAAAGCACAAAGACAAGATAGCAAGGGTCACTTTTTGGGGTGTGAACGACAGCCAAAGCTGGCTCAACGATTGGCCCGTTCGAGGTCGTACGAGTTATCCATTATTGTTCGACCGCAACTTTGAACCGAAGCCTGCATTTTATAAAGTAATAGCAACAAAAAAAGAATCTTAAGCAAGTAAAAACTGATATAAACAAAGCCATATGAACAACAACATCTCCCACAAATTGTCTGTACTTGAAAAAGTAGGTTATAGCCTCGGTGACTTGGCCGCCAATTTGGTATTTCAGACGCTGGTGACCTACCTAGCATATTTTTATACAGACATATATGGTTTAAAACCAAATGATGCTTCTGCCATTATATTGACTGTTGGCCTTGTTGCTGCGTTTGGCTTCAACCCTATGATCGGAGCTATCGCCGACAGAACCGTTTCAAGGTGGGGGAAATTTAGACCATGGATTTTATGGACAGCCGTTCCCCTTGGCGTGGTTGCACTGCTCGCATTTACTACACCGGCTTTTTCATATAAAGGAAAATTGATTTATGCAGTAGTTACCTATACGTTTCTATTGATGCTCTACGCAGCAAACAATCTTCCGTATTCAGCGCTGAGTGGGGTAATAACTGGCGATATGAAACAGCGGAACAGCATGTCTTCGTATCGCTTTGTTGCGGTGATGTTTGCACAATTTTTCGTGCAAGTATTCATGTACAATTTTATTATAAAAGCTGGTGGTGGAGATAAGGCAATTGGCATTTCAAAGGTCATGACGGTGCTTGCTATTATTGGAACCGTCATGCTTATTATTTGCTTTTTAAGCACCAAGGAACGGGTGATACCAAAGCCCGAACAAAAATCAAGTTTAAAAGAAGATTTGTCGGACTTGGTAAAAAACAAACCTTGGCTGATTATGCTGACCATTACCACGTTGGTATTTATCACCTTAGCGATGAAAGGCGGTTCCTACGTTTATTATTTTGAAAATTATGTAGACAAAGGCGAACTCACTGCCTTTTTAGCACCCTTTAAAAAGTTTCTCCCCACTTTTGAGAACGATACATCATTGGGCTTGGGCGTATTTAATGGAGGAGGTATTTTGGTAGGTTTGATAGGCATTATGCTATCGCAAAAATTTGCCAACAAATACGGTAAACGCAATGTATTTGGAACTTCTTTATTGATATCTACTATATTTATTATTTTCTTTTATTTCTATCCGCCGAAATCTATTGGGTTGATATTTGGTACACAAATATTGCATGGCTTCTTCTATGGCATCAGCACGCCGATACTTTGGACGATGATAGCCGACGTAGCCGACTATAGCGAATGGAAAAATAATAGACGTGCAACGGCCATTATATTTTCTGCTATGATGGTGGGCCTGAAAGCTGGATTGAGTATCGGCAGTTCTTTGGTTTCATGGATATTAGGTAAATATAATTATGTACCGAAAAGCACCATTGGCCAGAGCGAAACGGCCATCCATGGCACCAAAATGTTGGTTAGTATTTTTCCTGCCATCCCCTTTCTTATCGCCGTAGGCTTACTCTTCTTTTACGAAATAAACAAATCTAAAGAATTGCAGATCGAAGCCGATTTAAAACAACGTCGGGCCGCATAATCCATTATCATAAAATTTAAATATTACTTATGCCAGAACAAAGCATCGAACATATCGATTTTGAAACCCTGAACAAAAAGGCGATTTCACAACCTTTGGTTTCACACATTTATACAGCCGATCCATCCGCACACGTATTCAACGGAAAAATTTATATCTATCCATCGCATGATGTTGATGGCGGTGAAGCATTCGACGATTTAGGCGGTCATTTTTGCATGGAAGATTACCATATTATTTCCATGGATTCGCCCCAAAGCGAAGCAGTAGACAATGGCTTGGCCTTGCATGTAAACGATGTGCCGTGGGCAGAAAAACAGATGTGGGCACCCGATGCCGCGGAGAAAGATGGTACTTACTTCCTGTATTTCCCTGCAAAAGCATACGACGGCATTTTTCGTATTGGCGTGGCCACGAGTGCTTCTCCAACCGGCCCGTTTATTCCGCAGCCTGAAGCCATTAAAGACAGTTTCTCCATTGATCCGGCCGTGTTTCAAGATGATGATGGCAGTTATTACATGTATTTCGGTGGTATTTGGGGCGGTCAATTACAGCGCTGGAGAAATGGCACTTTCAGTGCAGAAGGCGAGGGCCCCATCGTGCATTTACCTAAAGATGATGAACCAGCTTTATGTCCGAAAGTAGCCAAGTTGACCAGCGATTTATTGGAGTTTGAAGCGTCACCAAAAGACCTTGTTATTACCGACGAAAACGGCGATCCGTTATTGCAGGGCGATACCGACAAACGTTTCTTTGAAGCCAGTTGGATGCATAAATACAATGACAAATATTATTTTTCCTATTCCACCGGCGATACCCATTTTATCTGTTATGCCATCGGCGATAATCCCTATGGCCCATTCAAATATGCTGGTAGGATATTGGAACCGGTTGTCGGCTGGACATCCCATCATTCCATTTGCAAGTTCGAGGATAAATGGTATCTATTTTATCATGATAGCAGTTTAAGCGAAGGCATAACTCATTTGCGTAGCGTAAAAGTGACCGAATTGGAGCATGACGAAAATGGGTATATCAAAACCATACATCCTTACAACGATTAGTATATCAAAGCCAGCTATTAATATGAAAAAATGGTGTATTTATTTTGTATGTTGCTTTTCCATGGCCATTGCAAAGGCACAGTCTTTTCAAAATCCCATACTGGCTGGCTATTATCCGGATCCAAGTATTTGCCGTGCCGGCGATGATTATTATATCGTCAACTCTTCTTTTGCTTATTACCCAGGCCTGCCCATTTTTCATAGTAAAGACTTGCTGAATTGGAAGCAAATCAGCTACGCCATGGACAGGCCAGAACAGCTAGACCTTGATGGAGCGGGCATTTCAAGGGGATTGTATGCGCCGGCTATCTCTTTTCACAATGGTACTTTTTATATTGTGTGTACCGAGGTAAGCAAAGTAGGAAATTTTATCATAACAGCTAAAGACCCTAAAGGCCCGTGGAGCAATCCTGTTAAATTACCGCAGGTAAATGGCATCGATCCGTCGATCTTTTTTGATGGTGATGGTAAGTCGTATATCGTGTTCAACAGCATCCCGCCCAACAATGTTTCCCTGCACGATGGGCACCGGACCATTCGCATGTTCGAGCTAGACATCGCAAACATGAAAGTGATGGGGGATGAAAAACTGTTGATTAACGGCGGTACGGATATGGCCAAAAAACCAGTGTGGATTGAAGGGCCGCACTTGCTTAAAAAAGACGGCTGGTATTATTTGATATGTGCGGAGGGCGGCACCGGCGACAACCATTCCGAAGTAGTTTTCAGGAGCAAATCACTAAGCGAGCCATTTGTATCTTACGAAAAAAATCCCATCCTCACCCAACGGCAACTTGATCCCAAAAGATTGAACCCAATTACCTCCACAGGACATGCCGATTTCGTGGAAGCGAAAGATGGCAAATGGTGGGGTGTTTTCTTGGGCTGCCGTCCGTACGAAGGCGACTATTACAATACTGGCAGAGAAACTTTTATGGCGCCGGTAGTGTGGAAAAATGGCTGGCCGGAATTCGACCTCGGCGGCGATGTAGTGAAGTACTCCTACCCTATCAACGCAGTTGCTGACCCAACAAGAGAACCGTTAAATGGCAATTATTTTTTCCATGATGATTTTAATAGCGGCCGTCTCAACCTTCGTTATCAATACTTACGAACGGTGCGAACACCGTGGCTGAGCCTAAGCGACAAAATCGGGTCCTTAACGCTTAACCTTCAGCCTGAAACCTGCGCTGGCAAGGGGAATCCATCCTTTGTTGGTTTTCATCAACCACACTTAAAAGGCTATGGTGCCACCTCTCTACATTTTGCGCCCAAAGCGGCAAACGAAAAAGCTGGGCTATTGATTTTTCAAAATGAAAAAGCATATTATTTTTTATGTAAATCAATAAAAGATAACAAACCAATCATAGAATTATATAAAGATTCAGTCCTCATTGCAAGTAAATTTCTAAGTGATAAAATAGGCAAGGATATCGATTTGAAAATTGAAGCCAAAGGCGACCACTATGCATTCTACTATGCAGTCAAGAAAAACAACTGGCAATTGCTAATTGACAATGTGGATGCTAAATACCTAAGCACAAAATCGGCCGGTGGTTTCACCGGTTGCCTGTATAGTATGTATGCCACTTCCAACGGCCTACCTTCCAATAATGTGGCTGCCTATAACTGGTTCGAGGTAAAGAACAATGATGACGTTTACAAATAATACCAATCACCCATATGAAAAAAATTATAACCATTGCTTTAATATTCGTTTGCCTAATTGGCAAAGCGCAAGAGTATCGATCGTACCCGATGTGGAATCCTAGATTGCCCATGGAACAACGGGTAAACGATGTGGTAAGCCGCTTGACCTTGGAAGAAAAAGTGGCGCAAATGCTCAATGCAACGCCCGCCGTTCCGAGGTTGAACATCCCTGCATACGATTGGTGGAACGAAGTGCTGCATGGGGTGGCGAGGACATCTTATCGCACCACCGTTTTCCCGCAAGCAATAGCCATGGCGGCCACTTGGGATACCAATGCACTCTACCGCATGGCCGATTACAGTGCGCTGGAAGGCAGGGCCATCCACAACAAAGCCATAGAAGCAGGCAAAACCAACGAGCGTTATGTGGGCCTTACCTACTGGACGCCCAACATCAATATTTTCCGTGATCCCCGCTGGGGCCGTGGACAAGAAACCTATGGTGAAGATCCATTTTTGACAGCCATGTTGGGACGCTCCTTTGTGCATGGTTTGCAAGGCGACGACCCCAAATATCTGAAGGCAGCCGCATGCGCCAAACACTTCGCCGTGCATAGCGGTCCCGAACCATCCAGACATGCAGATAACTTCAACCCGACCATCTACGATCTGTGGGATACCTATTTGCCAGCATTCAAAGAACTGATTGTGGATGCAAACGTGGCCGGCGTGATGTGTGCGTACAATGCCGTGAACACGCAACCCTGCTGCGGCAACGATTTGTTGATGAACGATATCCTGCGCAAGCAGTGGAAGTTTACCGGCTACGTAACCAGTGACTGCTGGGCAATAGATGATTTTTTTAAATATCATAAAACCCATAAGGATGCCACCGAATCTGCGGTGGACGCGGTCATGCATGGCACTGATGTGGAATGTGGGGTAACGGTGTACAAGACATTGATTGATGCCGTAAAAACTGGATTGATCAAAGAAAGCCAATTAGATATATCGCTGAAACGCTTATTTATGGTGCGTTACCGCTTGGGCATGTTCGACCCCGTGGCTATGGTGAAATATGCGCAAACGCCGAGTTCGGTGTTGGAAAGTCCCGAACATCAGGCACACGCCTTAAAGATGGCGCAGGAATCAATTGTGTTGCTGCGCAACGAAAACCAAACCCTTCCATTAAATAAAAATATTAAAAGAATCGCTATTGTTGGCCCGAATGCAGATAACAAAATTTCGGTGTTGGGCAACTACAACGGCGTGCCTTCCCGCATTGTTACCGTGCTGGACGGCATCAAACAAAAGTTAGGTAAAAACACAGAAATCATATATGAAAAAGCTGCCAACTTCACCAACGATACCCTACTTAATTATACCGACTTGAACAGCAGCTATACTTGGGAAGGCAAGCAAGGTTTCAAGGCAGAATATTATAATAATCGTGAATTAAAAGGCAATCCTATATTCATCCAAACCGAAAACAACATCGACCATGCTTGGCAGCGCAACGATATTGTTGGAGAAGGATTGACCGCTACCAATTTCTCTGCTCGTTACACTACTTTTTTTACTGCAAAAACTACTGGTAGCAATACATTTGAAGTAGATGCCAACGATGGCTATCGCTTGTTAATAAACGGTAAAGAAGTATTGAACGCTTGGTTGAGAAACCGTTGGGGTGCTAAAACATACAAACTTGAAACCATTAAAGATTCGGCATATAAGATTGAGTTGGAGTATTGGCAAGGTGATGATGATGCGAACGTAGCATTGCGTACTGGCAACTTCGGCCGCACAGATTTCAAGGCATTGGCCAGTAGGTTGAGCAGCGTTGAGGCAATCATATTTGTAGGAGGTATTTCTCCACAGCTGGAAGGCGAAGAAATGCAAGTGAACGCACCCGGCTTTAATGGGGGCGACCGTACGAGTATTGCCTTGCCAACGGTTCAAACTGAATTGCTAAAAGCACTACAGGCAACTGGCAAACCGGTAGTTTTTGTGATGATGACGGGCAGTGCGGTGGCCACACCTTGGGAAAGCGAAAACATTCCTGCAATTGTAAATGCATGGTATGGCGGACAAAGCGCTGGCACGGCCATTGCGGATGTTTTGTTCGGCGATTATAATCCTGCCGGCAGATTGCCCGTCACTTTTTACAAGAGCGAGAAAGACCTGCCTGGCTTTAGCGACTACACCATGACAGGCAGGACCTACCGCTATTTCAAAGGACAAGCGCTATATCCATTCGGTTATGGATTAAGTTATTCCACATTCAATTATAGCGGTTTAAAAATGCCTACCTCCTTAACTGCAAATAAATCCGCAACGGTTTCTGTGACGGTAAAAAACACCAGCAGCCGAAATGGCGAAGAAGTGGTGCAATTATACGTAGCCCATCCCGATGCAAAAACCAAGATGCCCACACGTGCCTTGAAGGGTTTCAAACGCATTGCTTTGAAGGCTGGCGAAAGCAAGATGGTTTCCTTCACTGTTACCCCAGAAGAATTGTCTTTGGTAAACGAGCAGGATGGCAAATTGTTTCAGCCGAAAGGAAAAGTGACCATCAGCATAGGTGGCGGACAACCGGGCATGCCAAATAAAACCACCAGCAACGTGGTAAGCCAGTCGATGACTATCAAATAACATATATATGAAAACATTTGCAATAATAGCAGTAGCCATATTAGCAACAACTCGGTTATCGGCACAGGTACGGCTACCGCAGATAGTACGGGATAGCATGATCCTACAGCGGGATCAGCCAGTGAACATTTGGGGCTGGTCGGCGGTGGGTGAAAAACTCAGCATAAAATTCAACGGGAAAATATATAAAACAAAAGGTGATGCATCCGGCAAGTGGCTAGTGAAACTTCCTGCCACCAAAGCAGGCGGCCCCTACACCATAGACATCGCTGCAAGCAATAATATTACCCTCCATAATATTTTATTTGGCGATGTTTGGTTCTGCAGCGGTCAAAGCAATATGGTGCATCAATTGAACATCCATGATGTAACTTATGCCAAAGAAATAGCAGCCGCCAACGACCCACAGATAAGGCAATTTTGGATACCGACCGGCACCAGTTTACAAGGCCCGCAAAACAATTTACCTGCAGCTTATTGGAAAGCCGCCGTTGGTGAAGATGTGCGGCCGTTTTCTGCAGTGGCTTACTTTTTTGCAAAAAAAATATATGAAAAATATAAAGTCCCCATTGGAATTATCAATGCAAGCGTAGGTGGCACACCAATAGAGGCTTGGATAGGCGAAGAAGGCTTTAAAGATTTTGCAGCCGAAAGCAGCACCATCCTAA
>Ga0247739_10000502_pt1 | contig 13995 bp, 23 predicted proteins | sample UWRJL058202B2_FD_180943 | JGI IMG/M metagenome (GOLD analysis project Ga0247739, IMG submission 180943) | Plant litter microbial communities from Arlington Agricultural Research Station in Wisconsin, United States - UWRJ-L058-202B-2 | ecosystem: Environmental > Terrestrial > Plant litter >...
ATTCCTTCAAGATCTTACGAGCTGATCCGTAACAGGATAGGAGAAATACTGACCATTGAAATAGCCGCGCAGTTCGCGCTTTCCACGAATCCAAACTTATCCAGTACGGTGTATGTAGAAAGATTTAAGCCGGTCATGCCCGACGAATGCCCTGTGATAAACATTCAGACGAACCGGGGCGACTACGACAACCAGACTGTAATCGACTCAGACGGTACTTATCAGTTCAGCATTGAGATATTTTGCAAGGGATCAACAACATCAACAACAGGCGGAGATAGTATTTCGGCCTTTGCCGCGCAGCAGCTGGCAGGTGTGGTTCAGGGAATACTTGAAAATCCAGTTTACAAGACCTTAAACTTCCAGCCGCCTTTCATAATGGGTTCGCATATAACGGGGTTTGAGTCCGGTGAAATAGATCGGGATGACTCCACTTCGTTACACATGGTCAGGGTGGCCTTACAGGTCAGATCAGGGCAAAATGAGCCTATTGATATCGCGCCTCTTATTCAGGGGAATGGAACACAGGTTTTACTCAATTTGTCTAACCAAGGCTACTACTATGACGCCGGGCCTTTTCCGGTTCCGCCGGTTCCGCCTTTGTGCGCGCCTGCAGTTATTGTGAATAGCGAGGGTTCGGAAATACTGGAAGTGGACAGCGGAGATACAGGCATTTTACCTGATACAGAAATATTGTTCACCGTTAATAACATTCAGCAAGACACCATTTATGTACCAACATTAGGGGAATCTATCATCAATTTAAACATATCTTATGCCTGATCAAATTGAAATAAACGTAACCGCTCCGGCGCCGACCAAAGCACAGATCGGGCTTGGGAATGTTCCTGACCTTGATACTACTCAGTCGGTGGCGAATTCGCATACGCATGCAAACAAAAGCATTCTGGACGCTATCACGGAGGCTTTCACAACAGCACTGAAATCAGCTTATGATTCGGCTGCTTCGTGGATCAGCACCAACGGCGCTACTGTCGTCGCTCACCTATCGAGAACAGACAACCCGCATAGCGTGACGAAGGCGCAGGTGGGTCTTGGGAATGCTGATAACACGAGCGATGTGAATAAACCCGTAAGCTCGGCTACGCAAACCGCGCTTAACGCAAAATACGACGCTTCCAATCCATCAGGATACGAAACAACCTCACAGCTTAACGCCAGGGACACTAACAACCGCAGCCGGGCGAATCACACCGGAACACAGACGGTGGCAACAATTTCTGATTTTTCTACCGCGGCTGTTTCGGCTGTTCAGTCGCTATTGGACGCAAAAATATTCACCCTGTCCGTAATGTCGCCGCTATTCACACCTGTCAATGCACAGACAATTTACATCGGAAATTACCCGGCATTGGGAGGAAGTACTGCGGCAGGATCGCGACGTATTTACATTCCTAAAACAGGCGTTTTGGTTGGCGTGGCAATAAACATACTCACAAACGGTACTGTGGGAACAGGGGAGTCATGGGCCATGTCCATAAGGAAGGGCGACGGAACGCTTGCTACGGTTGCATCCGTTGCCACTATTAATGCGCATAGAACGTTCCTGAATACGTCAATGAGTCTTTCGGTAACGGCAGGAGATTATGTAGAGGTTCAGCTAGTCAACCCCACTTGGGCCACTCCGCCGACCAATATAAGCGTATGCGGAAACATTTTAATACGCTAAGGTATAGATGAATGAAATTAACATGCCTGTAAAATTATTTTACTTACTTTTATGTCAATTAAACTTTTTTTAAAAAATGGCTGATTTAATTTATACGACTCCTGACGGAATTGAAACAACGGTTCAAATAAAAGACAATACGCCGGTGAAGATCACGCTTCCATCAGATTTATCGGAAGTTGTCGTGCATGTTTCAAGCCCCAACATCAGAACCGCAACACGCCACATAGGCGGTCGCCCAAAAGACAGAAGGGATCTGTGAGAAAGTCATTTAAAATAGCGCCACTATTCGGCTGGATTTCCCTGATATTCTCAGTCGCATCCTTTACACTTTGGCCGTACATTTCGGGCGTAATGTTTCATTCACGTTCAGAGTCTTTAGGGGTTCTATTCCTGGCTATTTCAGCATTCTGTATGCAGCCTAAGAGGCTTATCTGGCAACTAACGGTGATTGCGACGCTTAACCGCTGTCTGGATGAGTTCTTTTTCGATCCTTTTCTTTTAGGCTGGAACGAGTGGATTATGTTCCTAATGCTTGCTGCCGGGATTACCGTACACAATTCACTGAATAAATGGTTTGACGAATGAAAGAAATAACCACTGAATCGCTTCGCGAAATACTTAAAATGGGAATCGTTTTCGTACTTATGACAACTGCTATTGTCTGGCAAAACTCCCGAATATCAAAAGTTGAAGAGCGCCTTGAAGAGTGTGAGGACGGTCGAATTGAGGACTGGAAAAACAGATCCGCCTACGCTACTGAATCCATCGCAAAACTCCATAAATACTAAAGGAATTTTATTCAAATAAAAAAGCAGCCCCCATAAGGGGCTGCTTTAGCGTAAGGTAAGAGTGACATTTCTTAAACCCCTTAATCCGGTTTAATGTGAGCGAAAGTACCTCCGGTTTCATTCATAATGAAATTCTTCTGCCCTGTGTAGAGAAATTGCCATGATACAGAAGTTCCGTTGTGAAAGGAAATAAGCGCAAAAATAGTGGCTTCGCTCCCTTTCACATAATCGGCATTAACCTCCATAGCCCTTTCAAACTCTTTAGGATTCTGCTCCTTACGGATCAGTGTGTAAGATGTTCCAATCGATTGATTGATTTCTACGCCATTTCCGGCGATTCTGCGTAATGTGTACATACTTGTATTTATTTATAATTTGCCTACTCTATAAGCTTTTCGGCTTCCGCTGTATCAGTGCCATGCTGAGTGACCTGTTAGTTTTTTAAAAATGTAAGACCAGACAATAACATACAACACCCATAGCACAGGTATTAAATTTCCAGGCGAAGCAAATAGAGAGAATGCTATTATAATCGGAATAAAAATGCCAAACGTTATTGGTGAAAATAACATTAATATTAGTTCGATGTACCCCATAGTTTCAGGTATTAAAATACCTCCCGACCTGTAGGGAGATCGAGAGGCTTATCATGAAAACCTGTTCAGATGGGAACAGCACCAATACTTTTTATCCCTGTGGGTATTTCTTTTCAAACCATTCGTGAGATGAAATACCGCCTTTGCTCATCACTGGCGTGTGCTGCCCGTCTACAAAAGCCAATAACAAATGATCCTTTGTAAACATTCTTTCCGGAACCGGCGTTTGTTTGATTATACGCGTCTCGAATGCACCGCCGAAATATTCAGAATAGCGATCTTCTCCGTGTAGGAAATAAAGAACAAGCTGTAAATCTTTAAGTCTGTATGCGCCTGGGAAAGATACTCTTTCGTCGCCTATAACAATTGAAATTTCCGGCTCTTCTGGACGGTCTTTGGTAAGAACGATCTCGATAGTGTACTCGTTTGTTCGCTTTTCGTACAGCGTGCTTTTGAGATTCAAAGGCGATCCAGTAGCCCTTATATCGGCTGTCGCTACTTCGTTTTTCGTAAAGCCCAAAGCTTTTACGTGTTTCTTTTTAATTGTTGCCATAATCATTTATTAATTCGTTTGTCTGACAAATATACGCTATTGTTTTAAAACAACAATATAAAGTTTGAAATTATTTTTGAATTTAACATTTCATCACATCGAAGCCCATTAATCTATTAATTATTAATAGATTTACATCAAAATGTAAATTATGAGCAAAATTCAACCAACAGGAAGCTATAAAATCAATGACCTGGTTTCAAAGCTGATGCATGACAATCAAATGACCGGTAAACAAATGGCAACGAACATCGGTGTTAGCGCTGTAAACGTCAGTCAATTCCTGAACAACAGCAAAAACCCATGGGTCGAAACGGTATTATCCTACTTTAAAGCTCTGGAAGATATGCCGGTTATCGTTGATGAGAACGGAGCCAAGTTTCATCACGGAAACCAAATCGTTACAATGAACCAGCTGCACAAAAAGGTAGGAAACCTGCATCTGGCATTCAAAAACGGCGACGTTTACCAAATAATTCAGCACGAAGATTCGAGAATTTAAAATAAATATCGCTTATATGTAAATAATTAATGTTTATATTTGTGCTGTAAAACGAATTTAATCAAAAGACATGCTTTATACATCAAAAGAGGACAGATTGCAGATTAAGAAGGAGTTAAAGAAGCTTCTTTTGGAAAATGACACGAACCTTAAACAGTTCTGCGACAATAACGGGCTTATTTACGCCACAGTTTGTAACTGGTTTAAGGGTGAGTACCGCGCGCCGCACGATAAGATCCAGGAAATGATTTCTAAAGTCGATAAGGGCAAGTTTTTGCAGCGGGTCAACGGTAAAATGGTAATCGCTAAAAAGTACTGATTATGGATAGGGAAATTTTATTCCGAGGAAAGCGGGAAGATAACGGAGAGTGGGTATACGGGAGCCTGCTAGACATGCGGGGTAAGCGTATCGATCCGAAAGTAGTTCAAATTATGTCCACTGATCATTCACCAATGAATCCATACGGATTCCATACAGTAACTCCCGAAACAGCCGGGCAGTTCACGGGGCGAACAGACAAGAACGGAACCAATATTTTTGAAGGGGATATTGATAAAGATGGCTGCATTGTTCAGTACTACTCTGAAAAGGGATGTTATTGTCTTTTTAAAGATGAAAGACCTCAATCTTACCCTATTGATTTCGGTAGATTTACGGTAACCGGCTCAATCCACGACAAATGAAAGCAATCGAAGTTAAATCAGGAATGCCGGTAATTTACAACGGTAAACCAGCAATTGTGAGAATGACCGGACTCAATAGCGTTATAGTTATTGTTGACGGCGAGGAAGGTGCTCACAGAGTTTCTTACGACCAAATACAGCCGGTATGCGAATCAGCAGAATAGGAAATGTTTACTCGCCCGATCGAGGCGGAGATTGGTCGGGTAATACGATCAATGAAGTTAAGTGGCTTAAATGGCTGCTGGCACAAATGAGGACTAAAAATTAATGTCATGCAAAAATTCACCGTAACAAAAGAAAATGCCCCGATAATCATTCAGGCGTTCAAGACAAATTATGCGAACGCCGAAAGCATCATCCGAGGTCAAATGCCGATCACAAACGCGGAATACCGGCAATTACAAGCCGACTTTGCTTTTAATGGGCTTTCACACGTTTTTAGAAAGAAAGAAAGAAAGAAAGAAAACTTTCCTGAAGTCAAGGAAAGCGCTTAAGGATTTCGGTTTCTTCATAGACAATGGGAATAAGTCTCTGAGCTGCCCGTTTCAACAATGGCCGCTCGAACTACAGGTTGATATCGATAACCTGCGGTCGATTGGATTCAGTTTTCAGCCCGCAACATTTCATCAGGATCAGCCAAAATTATTATAAACATGAACTTCCGATAATAATTCCTAATTTAGCGCTGTTTATCGTTTAGCCCGCCTGGGCTTTTGATTAATTCGTTTGTATTTAGGAAAAACCCCGGAGATTTAATTTCGGGGTTTTGTATTTTAAACAATAAATGTTTGTATTATCGGAAATAATTAATAGATTTGCAGCCAACAAACGAATTTAAGACGATGAGCAAAATCACGATTAAAACCATTCGCCTGCGGAATTTCAAAGGCACAAAATCGCTTGAAGTTAATTTCAACGACGGGGAAACAACGATCACCGGCGACAACGAAACCGGTAAGACTACCGTTTTCGATGCTTTCAACTTCCTGCTTTGGCAGAAGAACTCCGCGAACGAAAAGCAGTTCGGCATTAAGACGCTGGACAAAGACAATAACGCTTTCCCGAAGCTCGAGCACGAAGTTTCCGGAATTATCCTGAATAACGGGGCCGAAGTCGAATTGAAGGTGATCTACAAGGAAAAATGGACAAAGCGGCGCGGATCGGAAACGATGGAAATGACAGGACATGATACTTCTTACTTTGTGAATGAAGTTCCGAAATCGGCTTCAGAGTATGCGCAGGTGATTAATACAATTATTCCGGCTGAGTTTGCCAGGATGATAACCGATCCGATGTACTTCAACACTCATTTGAAGTGGGAACAGCGCCGGGCGATCCTAACGGGTATTGCTGGCGAGATTACGGATGACGATGTTTTCGATAAAATCGCAACACCTCAAAATGATTACGGCGAAGTAATAAATATCATAAACTCCGATAAGTCTCTTGAAGACAAGAAAAAGGAGATCGCCGTGAAAAAGTCGAAAATAAAAGATGAAATTTCCGTAATTCCTTCACGCATCGATGAGGTTGACCGAATGAAACCAGCCGTAAAGGACTGGGAATCTATCGAAAATGAGATTTCAGGGCTGGAGAAAGAGAAAGATTCTGTTCAGGTTAAAATTGATGACCAATCAGCTGCATATCAAAAGGATTTTGACAAGGTTTCAGCCAAAATTCAGGAAAAGAATAATTTGACGCTGAAAATCCAGCAGGAAGAAAACCGATTGAAAACCGAGGCCAATACGGAACGACTGCGTATTATTCAGCAAAACTCCGAAAAGGAGCAGGATATTTTAGCGAAAAAAAGTCTAATTGTTCAATACTCAGGCTCAGTAGCCTCTAACAGTAATGAAATCGATCTTATCCGGCTGCGGAACGATTCCTTAAAGGAGGAGTGGACAAAATTAAATGCAACTCCTGTCACATCTGAAGATCGACCAAATGAAGATTGCCCTACCTGCGGGCAGGCGCTTCCTCAGCAAGAAATTGAAGCACGCTGGAATGAAATAACGCAACGCGCAAATGCTGATCGGGCATCGAAGATGAAAGAACTTGCAGACAAGGCAACACTAAACAACGCAGTCATCAAGGGCAAGAAGAATGTAATTGAGTCCGAAAATTCTGCCATATCCGAGCTGAAAGCAGAGATTGAAGGAATACAAATTCTGCCGGTTCCCGAAGAAAAAGAACCCGTTAGCGCAGAGTTGACCGAACTTAAGGAAAAGTTAAAAGCAATGCCCGATGTTTTCGAAACGCAGGGAAAAGCCTCGACCCAGGATCTTAAAATTAAGATCCTGGAACTGCAACGTAAAATCGACGTTTTGAAAATCGAGTTGTCCGGAAAGCAGACTATTGAAAAATCCGACAAACGCATTAAGGAACTGACCGATGAGCAGCGCAGGTTGTCGCAGGAACTTGCCGGAATGGAGAAAATTGAAATGCAGATCGACCAATTCAACAAAGCTAAGATTGAGATGGTTGAAAATCGCGTTAACAGCCTTTTCTCTTTGGTAAAATTCAAGATGTTCGAAAACCAGATTAAAGGCGGCGAAGCTCCTACATGCGTGTGCATGATCAACGGAGTGCCTTTCAGTGATCTTAACACGGCTGGAAAAATTCAGGCGGGCATCGATATTATCGCAACTCTGCAAAAGCATTTCGAATACGTGGCCCCGGTGTTCATCGATAACCGGGAAAGCGTTTCTGAAATCCCGGCAATAGAATGCCAAATTATTAACCTTGTCGTTGTAAAAGGACAGAAAACCCTTAAAGTAGCATGAAAAATAGAGTTATAGCCTTAATCATAGGCGTTTTTAGTGTCTACGCATCAGCTTTTGTATGTTACCATTTTGACAACGGTATCTGGTGGGTTGGCCCAACAGCTTTTTTATTCATGTTTCTCTTCCTTGTATGCTGTTTGTACATTGCGGCGCACTATTTTACCAATGACTTCTAAACAAAACAGCATGAAACAACCAATTCTTAAAATTATTGATGATGATACATTTGAGGTTACTGTAGATAAATCATTTGACACACTTGAACATAACTCCACGGACGTTATTAAATTCTGGTTCGGTGGATTAGAAGTAAGCTTAAAGGTTCCGTTCCGGGTTGGTAATTATATCGGAGAAAATAAGGAGTTCGATGTAGAGCTTAAAACGACATCAGAAGATGAGCATTCAATTACAATCACTTTTAAAAAAATAAAAATAAAATGAAAAAAATTGCAGTAATACTATTCATACTATCCTTTTTATCAACTATTATTTCAGGTTTATCCTGCCTGCTGGCGATCGTATTCAGTAAATTCGATTTCGCCTTTATTTGGTGGTTCTTTGGATCGCTGTTTACCATGGGGTTGAGTGCCTACGGAATAGTCCGAGTTTCGGCGAAGGAAAGAGAAAACGATTTTAATAACCAATAAAAAAGTAAGATGAGTAAAGACAACACGCCGACAACGGCAAAAGACGAAACCCCGGCAAAAAGAAACGCCAAGGAAATCACTACGGACGTGCTTCGAGCGATCGAGCAACTACAGGGGAACGGAGAGTTGCGCCTGCCTGATGGTTATTCCGCAGAAAACGCCTTGAAATCAGCACAGCTGTTCCTTGCGGACATGGTAGTGAGCGGTAAATCAGTATTCGAGGCATGTACGCCGGCCAGTATCGCGAACTCACTGCTGAAAATGGTAGTACAGGGGCTTTCGGTAGCAAAGAATCAGTGCTATTTCATTCCATACGGCAACCAGTTGGGCTACCAGCGCTCTTACAATGGCTCCGTGGCACTTGCAAAGCGTGTGGCAGGTGTTACCAAGGTTGTGCCGGTGATCATCTACGAGGGGGATGATTTTGAGTTCGGAATCGACCTTGAAACAGGGATCCGTAAAGTCACGAAGCACGAAACCGAATTCGCCAACATCGACAACGGGAAGATCAAAGGCGCTTACGCAGTCGTTCATTACGCCGACGGTTCTAAAACTACCGAGATAATGACTATTTCGGAAATAGAACAGTCTTGGCAGCAGGGCGCGACAAAAGGCAACAGCCCGGCGCATAAAAACTTCCGTCAGGAAATGGCGAAGAAGACGGTAATTAACCGGGCATGCAAGGAGCCAATCGCAACGAGTGACGACGCGCATCTGTATTTCAATGAAGACAAAGCGCCGACCGTTGCCGAGCAGGTAAAGCATGAAATAGACACACACGCTAACGCGGAAACTATCGGGTTTGAAGATGTAACCGAGGAATCGGCGGAAAAGCTCGAGCCAAAAGAAGAAACCACCGGGGGAATTGATTTTCCGGAAACAGTGTAAATTAAAAGTAAAATGGATAAATACAAAAATCTCGGCAAAACTGCCACAGACAAAGTAACCGGATTCACCGGCGTATGCACCGGAATTGTTCAGTACATGTACGGTTGTGAACAAGTGATGATTACGCCAAGAGTGGACTTATCAAATAAGCGACCGGAGGCTGAATACTTCGACGAGGGACGGATTGAATTCGGTGAAATTGTCGTAACTCCTGAATCGGTTACCGCCGATGAGCCGGGCTGCGAAAGAAGAGAATACCCGACAGGGAGGTAACAACCAGGGCGGGGAAACCCGCCCTTTACAAGACGAATTATGGATAAACTTAAATTGCTTTGCAGCAAATGCACGAACAGCGTACAAATAACAGTAAATCTGCATAGAGACTGTCACGAATCTGTATCGGAATACATAGATGATTTAAGGTATTCACAGGGATCCATCATAGTAAACGACGATATTCTGAGCATTATGATTGAAAGAGACACAATGGTAGACGTTCAGTTTTATCCCCGGAATGCGGTTGGTTCTTATTCAGTTTTTCATTACGATATTGAACTAGCCATGGATGAGGCGCTTAAAATAATGGAAGACGAACCAAAATACCACGATTTATGAACCTTAAAATACTCGGCAGCTCATCAAAAGGCAACTGCTACCTGCTGCAAGGTAAACGGGAAACGCTGATCATCGAAGCCGGAATACCATTCAAGGACATTAAAAAAGGGCTGGATTTTGATCTTAGCAAGGTTGTGGGGTGTTTGGTCACGCATGAACACAAGGATCACTGCAAAGGCGTTGACGATGTTCTTCATGCAGGTATCGAAGTGTGGGCCACGACGAAGACGCACGGAGCAATGCGGACCGGTGAAAGCCGGCGCGCTCGTTTCCTATACACTGAAGGATCTTCCGTTCGCATCGGTGAATTCGAAGTGCGTCCATTTTCAATCCAGCATGACGCCGTTGATCCTGTTGGCTTCCTGATTCATCATCCGGAATGTGGTGTGGTCCTTTTCGCCACCGATACTTACTATTTGAAGTACAAGTTCCGCGGACTGAACAACATCATTATCGAGGCGAACTACTGCGAGGACGTGCTGAATGAGCGCGAAGAAGCCGGAACCGGCAACCAATACGTAAGTGATCGCGTGCGCCGATCACACATGAGCATTCAGAACTGCGAAAAGGCGCTTTTGGCGAACGATCTTAGTGCAGTCAACAACATTGTGCTTATTCACCTTTCGGACAGCAACAGCGACGAAAAAAGGTTCAAAGAGCGCATTGAAAAAGTAACCGGTAAAACCGTTCACGTAGCGGACGCCGGGATGAGTATTAATTTTGATAAAACACCGTTTGAGTTATGAAAAGTGCAGAGGAAATAAGAGAAGTTCACTTGTATCGGCATGGGATGACGACGTCAAGTAAAGATACACAGATAGGTCGTAAGATTCATGATTCGGCTATTGGCGCAATGGAAGAATACGCCGATCAGTTTAAGCCGAAGTGGATCAGCGTGGAGGATGATCTGCCTGAACTTGCCACTTTTGTAATTTGCCACAAAAAAAATGGTCTTGTTTTAGGGCTTTATTATTCTGCTGACAGGGAATTTCGGTACGCAGAACAGATTCAAAGAAATCAAGTTACCCATTGGATGCCATTACCTGAACCTCCAAACACTTAAACCATGACAGTAACCGAACAAAAGGCCGAGATGCTGGATGAGCTAATGGCAAAGGTGTTCGATCCACGTGACGCTTTGGGGAATCGTATTCAGTACCTTCCGGAAGTGTGCCTGATTGAAACAACGAAATGTTATCAAAAGTGGGTTGAATTCGCGAAAGAGAAGACCTTCACCGAAGATCCCTACATTAACGAGGTTTTCAGCAGGCGGACGCTTAACCTGATTGAGGATTCCATCAAGGCAACGGAAAACCCTTCTGTAAAAATCCCTTTCAAGGACATTCGAATGTCCGATCTGCCACCACATGAAGGCAGGACAAAATGGCCCCGAGGATGGGGTGAGAAATCGATCGCCGAGTACAAGGAGGTTTTCGACAAATACCGGAAGAAATGAGCAGGATTATACTAATCGGCGCTGGCATGTTGATGACAATTTCATCTATGCACCTGCGTTATCAAAGCGAGGTCAGGATGAACCAGTTGAAGGAAATTTACCAGGAATACGACCGGCATTTAGACGACGACACGGATCTGCATAAAATCATTGCAAAACAACGTAAAGAAAACGGATTATGAAAAAAGCCCCGGTGAATTGATCACCGGGGCTTTTTTAAAACCAAAATTAAAAATTTACTTACTCCTGCTCACCGTCTGCCGATCCGTCAGCGTTCAACAGATCCCACAGAATGCTTTTTTTGTCGGCTTCCTTGTGTTCAATGCTTTTCGCTTTCAGAATGTCAATGATCTCGGATTTGTTGATGTCTTCGATTGAACGCACATCGAATGTCTGGCCTTCACGGTCAACACTGAATAATACCGGTCGTTCGTCAACCTCTTCCTCATCCTGCTCACCGTCTGCCGATCCGTCGGTAATGAAACCACGCTCGATCAGGCTTTCAAAATTTGAGCTAGGGAAATTGTCTGCCGTCACAATGTCGCCGCTGCGATACATTTTATTACCCTCGTAAAGGTAAAGTGACTTTACTGTATACTGTTTCTTTGCCATGGCTTAAAAAATTATGCTACTACTTTCGCAGTATAGATTTGGTCAACTGCAACCGGAACCGGAATACCTGCTGATTTGATCTCTGTTACGTGATTTTGATGAACTTGGTCGATGTACTCACGCATTACGTAAGCGCCGCCCATTGTACCGCGGTTAGCCGGATCGTTGATCAGAATAGGAACCTGTGCGAATGCCATCACAAATGCAGGGTTCTCCGGAAGCACGATCATGTTTTTAGGATCGATGTAAGGCGTTTGATTGCCTGCTGCATCCTCAATGTATGACGGGTAAGTCCAAATGTTGAAAAGGTACATTCCGGCAGAGATACGACCATGGATAGTTGCGCCTAGCGATGTACGCTGAGGAAGCAAGATTTCACCCTGATCGATTTTCATCATGTCACGTTGTGCATTTTGGAATACAGGGTTATTGATCATTGCGTTATATGCAGCAGAACCCATGATTACATTGTAAACCGATCCAGGTGCTTTACCTACTGTTCTGAGGTATTCCGCAGCTGCTTCGATAGCATTGCGTGGATTGACTGTTGTTGTTCCCCAATAGTTACCTGCGCCAAGGTCAACAAGTGAACCGGCAGCACGACCAAAGTTGATTGTATCGCCATTTACCAACGTAACAACTCCTGATTGCAGAACCTGAGAACACATAAGCTCGTAAGCTCGTTCGATCTTGTCGGTGATGTCCATGATCATCTCGGCAGACTGCGCGGCAATGTCGGCAATGTCATTCGGGTTTCTTTCAAGTCCAAATGCACGATCGTAGATGTCCAGTTCGTTTACGTTGAATGCCTCATTGAAGTAAGGGGGCAACATTGTCAGCTCTTTTGCAAGCGTCTTTTTGTTCTTGTTCGGGCCAGTCCCGCGCAATACGTCAACAGCAACCTTTTCCGTACCCTTTTTAACCCCTACTGTAATGTACTTCGTTCGGGAATAAACAGGCGGGAAGAATGACCGCAGGAAAGCCGTAACCGGCACACGCTGGTTATAAACAGCAACCACGGCATTGGTAAAGATAACACGTGCATCTTCAATCGTGATGACCTCGTAAGCATGCCCGGCTTTTTTCTTGAAGGCAAACGAGGCCAGCAAAAGAACCGCAACTACGGATGCAAATTCAGAAACTGAAACTCCAAGGCTTCCCGTTTCAGGATCGGAGAACAGCGCAACACTCAATAGAGTTACCGCGATCACCGCATAAAGAATAGAAAAAATATTTTTCATTGTTCGTTGTTTGAAAGGTTGATTAATCAAGGTTTGGAAAGTTCGTCAACAACTTTCAAGTCAATTCCCAAGGAATCGGATCCGATTCTGTCGCGGATTGTTTTCAGCTCAACAACTGTCGCCAATGTGTCAGAACCCTGGAGGTCGATAAGTGCCTCATCCACTTCACCGGAAACGCAGAATGTCATTGTTTGCGAAGCATTGGCGGCAACAGTATAAGTGGCAGCCAAAATACCAATCGGGTACTGACTACCGTTTGTTGCGGCAGAAGTCATCGGAACGATTTTGCTTGTTGCGGCAATACGTCCCATCACGGTGCCTTTCGGGATCGTTACAGGTGATCCACCTGCTGTATAGACAGCCGTATCGAAACGGTTATCAAAGATGAACAGCTTTTCGTGAGAATAGGCTGTTGTGTAAATTCCATTTGAGTATGCCATGTCGATTATTTTTTATCAACGTTAATACCGAGCTTCGCCATTACTTCGGCGTTAGCTTTTTCAGCTGCTGTTGGCTCAGTTGTTGCTCCAGCAGGAGTTTCCTGAGCAGCGCCAGCATCTTTCGTTTTATCCGCTTCCGCCTTCAAGGCAGCAAGGCGTTCCGGAGAATAAGCCTTCATGGCGAATTCTGCCTGCGCTGTTGCGCTGAGTGGTTTGCCTGACGAAATACCTTCTTTCACGGCCTTCGCGTCAACATCAATAAAAACAAGGTAAGCGCCTACGCGATCCACCTCATTTGCTGCACCAACGGCCACCGCTTCCGCGTAAATAGCCGGGTGACTTACTTGCAATTCTGCTAGTGTCATTGATTTTATTTTATGTTCAACTTTAATTGCGGGTTTTTCGGATTCTGCTTTTGGAATAATAGGCGGCATTTGTCCGGTGTAGTGGGCGGCAGCTTTCACCATAGACGCGGCAATACTGGACTTTTTTTCAGG
>Ga0247739_10000504_pt1 | contig 13962 bp, 8 predicted proteins | sample UWRJL058202B2_FD_180943 | JGI IMG/M metagenome (GOLD analysis project Ga0247739, IMG submission 180943) | Plant litter microbial communities from Arlington Agricultural Research Station in Wisconsin, United States - UWRJ-L058-202B-2 | ecosystem: Environmental > Terrestrial > Plant litter >...
AATCGGCTTGTAGATTTTGTTTGCTTCCATAATAATGTAGTTTGATACTAAGAGTGAAGCCTCCATAATTTTCCATAAAACTTTAATTATTTATTTAAATTAGAAAATATTATATTATAAACAACAAAGCCCGAATCACTTTTAAATGAAATGGGCAGTTTTTAATTATAAGTAAAAATTTATTATACTATATCTTAGGAGTATTCCGCTTTATGTAAGCCGTATGCACATATAGATTCGAAACGGAGATTAATCCATAAAAAAAAGTCAGGACTTTTACAAGTCCTGACTTTTTAAATATATCTAGATATCATTATCGAGTGTATCCCAAAATCTTCAACATGCTCTGCGCACTTTGTTCTCTTGCGTAAACCCAATCTTCCAGTTTACCATTTTTATCAAAATCCACAATTACGTGCTTAGGCGATGGAATAAGGCAATGCTTGATACCGCCATAGCCACTAATCTGATCTTGGTATGCCCCGGTATGAAAAAAACCTACATACAAATTCTCCTTATCCTCTGGCGTATTTTTGGGAAGGAACACCTCATTGATATGCTCCTCCGAATCGTAGTAATCATGGCTGTCACACGTAATGCCGCCCAGCACTACTCGTCGGTACTCATTCTCCCACTTATTAATAGGCAGCATCAAAAACTTCTCCCCTATTCCCCAAGTGTCGGGCAATGTCGTTATAAAAGAAGAATCGATCATGTACCACATTTCACGGTCATTTTGTTCTTTCTCCCCGATTACACTGTAAATGTGCGCCATGCTTTCGCCCACCGTGAAGCTACCAAACTCAGTAAAAATGTTTGGCTCGGGAACCTTGGCTTTTTTACAGGCCGATTTAATGTTACGAACAATTTCATTGATCATAAACTGATAATCGTATTCAAAACCCAAAGAGTGTTTGATAGGGAAACCGCCACCGATGTTGATAGAATCCAATTCCGGACAAATTTTCTTCAATTGGCAGTATAAATTGATAACCTTGTTCAGCTCACTCCAGTAATAAATGTCGTCCTTAATACCTTTATTCAGAAAAATGTGCAGCATTTTAAGCTGAAATTTATCTTCATACCCTTCTATTTCATCTACATAAAAAGCAAGAATGTCCCTTGGGCGAATTCCTAATCTCGATGTATAAAACGGAAAGTTGGGTTCTTCCTCGGCCGCCACCCGTATACCTAGCTTAAACGGCACTTTTACTGCTTTTTTATAGGCCTGAAGTTCTTGTATATTATCAAGGACGGGCACCACATTTTTAAAACCGGTATTAAGCAACTTTGCTATCCGGCTAGTGTAACTTTTTTGTTTGTACCCATTGCAAACAATAAATGTTTCTTTGTTGATTCTGCGCCGCTGATATAATTTGTTGACTATTTCTATATCGTAGGCAAACGATGTTTCAAGATGGATACTATGCTTTAAGGCCTCTTCTACTATAAAAGAAAAGTGCGAACTTTTAGTGCAATAGCAGTAATTGTACTGTCCGGTATACTTATACTTTTTAAAAGCATGATCGAACATTGCTTTGGCCTTGTTGATCTGCATCCCAATCTTGGGCAGATAGGTTAGCTTGAGCGGCGTTCCGTGTTTCTCAATCAATGCTTGTAGGTCGAGCCCGTTAAAACGCAAATAGCCGTCTTTCACCTCAAAACCTTCTTGTGGAAAATGAAAAGTCTGGTTTACCAGGCCCGTATAGGTATTGTTCATCTAGTTGATTGATGGGTAGTATGTGCTTGCCCGAGGGCACGCAGGGTGAACAATGATTTTTTCAAACGGACACAAAAGTATATGTAAAAACAAAAAACCGGATACGAAATTTTTCGCCTAGTCACACAAATCATTATGGTAGCTTTTATTTAACAGGAATCACTGGCTTTTCTATCGATTGTTCAGGAAAATTGGCCGTTATCAACATTTATGCCTGGAGCATCAAGGAAGTTGAATTCAATTCGCATGACATTATTTGTTGCAATGTTGTCCTAGTCGAAATTTAATTCCAATTCAAGTGATAGGAATACAAGTTGCTTGAAAATGCAACCAGCTTTACTAATCTCTTTGATTAAAATATTACTTTATAAATTTTAAAATATAAACATACAATTTGTATGTAATTGATAAAAATCAAAAAAAGGCCTTTTTTGTAGTGGCATCAAATAAAAATTTTTGTAACGATTGCTCTTGGCAAGTAATTTCTTAATCCTTAAAACTAAGCTGGAAATATGTGGATATCAAATACTACTATATTTTAATGTAATAATACATAGATGTGTAAAAGCATTAGGCTCATAAAGTTCTTAAAAACGAAACAAGAACAGCCCTGAGCAAAATAATTATGTGTATTTGATGTTGCAACAATCATTCGTTGTATATTTATTAATTCGTAGTTAAGAAATCAGTTGTAGATAATAAAATTATATGCAATTTTATTATCTGTGTATTCAGTTTATTTAATGTAATGAATCAATATTGTTTGATTCATTTTGAATACCAATTATTTTAACTATTGAATGATTGATTACCGCATTATCTTAACACAGCATCTTTGTGAGCAATCCTTAGATTCTATCACACCATCCTAAACTAAATGGAAGTAAGAATTTCGAAATCCGACTATAAGGATTTCCCCGTCTATTATCGATCGGACTTAAACCAGGTCGTCAACTTTGAGTTGCATGAAGGTCTTAGCGCTACGCTGGAAAAAACTGTTTCACTTTTAACAAGTGAGAGAATTATTAAACTCAACAAGGACTATCCTCCTTCGCATTGGATTGTGAAACAGCATTTAGAAAATACAATTGAAGCAGAGAAGGAAATACTTAATAATGTAATACAAGCCAGCAGTATCTCCCAAGAAAGATTGGATTCAAAAGATATCTTAGGACGCCTTGCCGCAAGCGACGAATCTTCTTTTGGCGATGCCCTAATTGATTTTAAACATGTTCGATCCATTTCTATTGACTTATATCAGTTGCTAAATGAACATGAACTTAACCAACCAGCAAAGTATTTTGATATTGAAGCCCCTGTTTTCATGGGTGCCTTTATGATAGCTGCACATACAATGGGGCAACTAAGAGTAATAAAAGAACTATATGTAAAGGATTAACTTTCAACTAACTTATTATCTACCCAAAATTTGGCCTTATATTTTAACAAACAACATGGGCAAAATGGGAAGTAATTACCACCAATATTTGGGGGGTCTTTCGCTCCTAACATGTATAATTGTCAAAAAAATACCTTCTTCCTTTTTTTGTTTGAAAGATAGCAAGCTGCGTTATGTATGTTTGCAAAACCACGCAATACAACTGCTTCATTTTCAAATATACACATTTTGCCCATATATAAAATACAACATATAACACGCTACGAGTATGATGCGCCGATTATAGACAGCACTAACCAAATTAAGATTTACCCTTATCCTTCACCCGACCAACGGGTAATACAGCATGATGTAAGCATTACAAAAGACCCAATTGTGCAATCATATTCAGATTATTGGGGCAATAGAACAGGTGTATTTACGCTAACAGAACCGCATTGGGAAATGACCATCGACAGCCGGTTGGTGATAGAAGTGCTGGATTCATACGAACCCGACCTTACCCCACTAAATGCCATACAGTTGTTGGATTACGCTATGCCCGATCAAGGCGATAGTCTTGACAAAATCAAAGCACTTTTAGCATTGTGTCCCGATAAAAGCAGCGATGAGGTTATTGCAGACTGGGGCAACCGTTATGTATTCGAAAATTTTAAATATGAAAAAGGAATTACCACCATTGAAACTACGGTAGACGAGATTTTGAAACATGGCAAAGGTGTTTGCCAAGATTTTGCACATGTGCTGCTACAGTTACTGCGGGCGGGCGGCATTCCTGCTCGTTACGTAAGTGGGTATATTTGCCCAAACAAAAACGGACTGCGTGGTGAAGGCGCTACGCATGCATGGGTAGAAGTGTGGTTAAAAGGAAAGGGCTGGAAGGGGGTTGACCCAACAAATAATATATGGATTACTACCAACCACATTCGCTTGGCGGTTGGTCGTGATTTTAAAGATTGTACACCGGCCAAAGGAACTTTTAAAGGAATGGCCAATCAAAAATTAAACGTTTTTGTGAGCGTTGGCTATGAAGATGGACATATTTTTGAAGACCATACGCAAGTTACAATGAATGAGGAACGCGTAAATGTACCAGCGATTATACCTAAACATTTTTATACCCAACAACAGCAACAACAGTAACAAAATCGCTTGGTTAAACCACCCTCTATAAAAAAGAGCGACACTGTGGAAACAGCGTCGCATACACTAGAGAAAAACACTACTTAATCCAAACGTTGTGACATTTAAGCCAGTTATTTTTAAGATTATCCTTTAACATACGATGATTCCCGAAAAAGGGTTTCCTTAGTATGAAAATTTTATACATTAGGAATATTGTATTCGTTTTTATTTAATGGCCCTATTATGGTCGCTGATAGATTGATTTTCAAATACATGTTTCTTCAGCACATATTTTCATGCCCTTTGCGGCTACATTTCACCCCTAAAAAACTTAAAATCGATAAGTACAACCTACTTTCAAACCAAACTTTGTACCTGGGGTAAAATGTATTTCTTCAACTGGCTGTGCTTCGTTTTGTAATCGGGATTCTGTCTCGAACTGGGTTTCTTTCCATTTCACATTAAATAGATTGAACACGCTTGCTGAAAATTCTAGGGCTTTTTTGCAGCGGTACGAGGCAAATAAATCTGTTACTGTGTAGCCTTTGGCGGTAACTGTGTAATCGCTATTTGCTGGTCGGTCGCCCATAATTCTGTAACGGGCCGCCGCTTGAAAACCGTTCGCTTTATACAATAAGCCTCCGGTGTTTGTATATCTAGGGGCCAAGGCCAAATAATCATCGCCCTTGGGCGCCTCCTTATCTCTTGAATGACTAAACGTGAAGTCATTTTCAAAAGAAAAAGCCTTGGCAAAGCGATATCGAATCGAGATATCGTAGCCATATCGCAATGTTTTATTGCTAGGTTCGGTTACGGCTGCATCGCCACTGTAGACGAGTTCACTTTCAAAATCCAAACGCCATAGGGAAGCTTGCACCAGCAAGTTTTTAACAGGCTGAAAAATACTGCCAACCTCTACTGATTTACAAGTAGGCAATATCTGTTTCACATTCCCGCTTAGGATACTGCGGGCATCGTTGCTGTGGAAACCATAGCCACCGTGTGCATATAATTGTACCCGATTGGTAGGCGCATAGAACAAACTTAGTTTCGGACTAAGTTTTCCTTTTTGTGTACTGAGATTATTTTCTGGGCTTGAAATATTTAAGTGGTTGAGATAATTGAATTGAAAACGATCGTACCGAAGGCCACCTTGCACGGTAAATTGCTTTGAAAGCTGTAAATATTGACTAAGCCATACACCAGCGTTTACCTCATAAATATCGCCGAAGGCCAAACTATCCGTAACAAGCACCCTTTTATACACTCGGCTCAATTCGCTGTTTCGTATATCATCGGCCTGAATCATAACGCCGACCTTTAAAGTTGCTTTTTTATCACCCAGCACAAAGGGATGTGTGTACGTATTTTTATATCCATATATTTTTCGACTTTCGGCTTGGCGAATCATATCCCCATAGATAGGGTTTTCTAGAAAAAAGGTAAAGTCGGAAAATAACTGGAAATCATATTTACTAAAATATAATTGATGTTCGAATATATCGGCGGTGCCAACTGCTTGCTTATATTTTACATAAACATTGGTACGGCTGGTTTGCCCACCTTCATTTGGGTCGATAGCTCCGTAGAATCCGATGCTCCCATTGGCCACTGCCCTATCAGGAATTTGTCCGCTTGCGTTCCATTTGCTGCTGAAGGTGGTAAAGCCAATCAAAAGTTGCTGTTTGTCACTAATGTTCAGTCTATATTTCGCTTGCAAATTGAGGCGGTTAAAATGTTGCGGTGCATCGAAATAGCTATCGGTCATCATGTATTCTGCAGCCACATACGCATCGCTTTTGCCTCGTTTGTTCGCATCCAGCAAATTCAATCCCAGTACTGTTCGGTACGTGTCAAAACTTCCGCCTTCCAGCTTTATAAAACTTTCGGGCAACACGTCCATGGTTTGTAAACTAACAGCGGCGCCAGTTGCGAGGTTGCCGTATTGTGCCCAAAATGGCCCTTTGTAAACATCCACTCCCGTAATCAGTTCGGGAATAATCCAATGCATATCTGCATAGCCTTGGCCGTGTGCGTGGCTAGTCATGTTTACGGGCAAACCATCGGCTTCGATACGGATATCGGTTCCGTGATCCATGTCGAAACCCCGAAGAAAAATTTGTTCCGCCTTGCCTCCGCCTGCATGTTGGCCGATAAACAAACCTGGTACCACCCGCAACACATCTTGTGAAGAATTAATGGGCCGGCTCTGCACGGTGATACGGTTGATGTGCTGGATGACATCCATATCTCGGGCCTTTATTTCTACCGATGGCAATGCTTGAGCAAGGGAGGAAAGAGCGATTTTTTGCGTAGATGTCACTCCATCTGTCACGTCCAACAACATGCTTTGATCATTAAATCCGACCATAGAAACCACGACCACATGTTTGCCAGGTGATACTTTTACAAATCTAAATACCCCAAAAGCATCGGTAGTGGATGATTGTATGCCATTATCTAATGAAACGGAAGCGCCGATAAGTTCACTCTTGGTAGCCACATCTACAACCGAACCTTCAATGGTACCTGTGTGAGCCGATGTTAGCAAGGAGCAAAAGAGTATAAAAATGGATAATATTAATTTCATGTTGAATAAATTAAGGGAACACAGAACGGATAAATTGAGGCAAGCGAATATTGTCGCCCAATCAAATCATGAGAGGCTGCAGCTTTGCAAAGTATATGGTCATCGTTTGAGGGAAGAACTTTTATAATTCTTGCCCACTATATTGCAAGAGCTATGGATACACGATTGTGTTTGTCCATTTTCAATAAAGGAAAAAAAATATTAGGCTCGCGGAGGAGGGTAATCGGCTAAAAGGTCGTAAGTGTCCCAATGGTCTTGTGGGCTGAACAAATAGATTGGGAAAAAAGGATCAGTCGTAAAATGAAAAACCACCACTATCATCTCATGTGGATCTTCAAATGAATTAGTAGAAGATTTTTGATTGTTTTTTTCGGAATCAGACTTGTCTGAAGATTGCAGCAATTCGAAATGTACGTGGGCTTTTCCTTTTTCATAATGCACCGTAGCTATATGTTCGTACCGCCAAAAGAGGTGTGCCGTTGTATCGATAACGATTGGTAGCAAAGGCCGCAGCAAAACCAAGGCATATGAAAAGAGCAAGATATAGGAAAGTGCTTTTTTCATAATGGACGCTGTAGCAAATGTTGGTTGATGATTAAGAATACTTCTCAAACTACGTTAAAACATGTTAAGAGGATTTAACCTACAAAACAAGTTGACTGCGCCTATATTTTTGAATGGAACGGACAGTGGCAAGGGGTAAACGCATGTTGCAGGAAACCAAAGACCCAAATGAAAACTATATATGGATTGGGTCACAAGAATCGTGAAAGATATGTATATGAAGAAACCCAAGGACGAATCCTTGGGTTTGTAAGCAGACTTAAAAATAATTAGGTTATTGTTTGATAAATTTCAACGTAGATTTTTCTGACGCATTACCCAACTGCAAAATGTACATGGCCGGTTTAAGTGATGCGATCTGGCTGTCGAGCTGTTTGTTGATACTAGCCACATCACCATGTGCTTGAATCACAACCCTACCATCGGCCGCAATAACTTTTGCGGTCAAATCTGTGGCCAGCGAGGCGGAATTAATTTTGATATAATCCGTAACCGGATTTGGATAAACTTGCAACGTAGCGGTTTTTGTATCGTTGAACCAAACCAACACAGTTGCCGACGTTGTACTGCGGCCATTAGCATCCACTTGTTGTAAGCGGTAGTAGTTGGCTCCCTTTGTTGGTGTAAAGTCTTGCAAAGCGTAGCGAGTAGTAACACTACTGTTGCCTGCCGCTTGCACACGACCAATGGAACTGAAATTCCTGCCATCGTTAGAACGCTCCACTATAAAATAACTGGTATTTTGCTCGCTAGCGGTAGACCATGAGGCTTCCACTTTGCTGCCAATTGGTTTAGCATCGAATTTCAACAAGGTCACAGGCAAAGCTGCATCAAACGCAAAACGACTGAATACTGGCAAGTGATCCGAGGCTGTGGTGGCTGTGTATGGAGAAATGTAAACGTTGGCGGGCTCAATTGCTGTAGATCCAGCGATATAGAAAGGCGCCAATTCGTTTGAAACCATAATGTGATCGATCATACCAGCACCGCCGCCGGAACCCACAAAGCTACTGGTACCTGCCGCATCCAGAGCGTAGGTAAGTACCGTATCTGCAGGAGTGTTCAAGAAAGGTATAAACGGTGAAATGCTAGAACCAGTATAGGTAGAAGTTACCATGCGATCGTTATAATCACCCACCATCACCACAATATCATTCGGATAGAATACGTCCAAAGAATCCTTCAAAAGTTTAGCATCATACCTACGGCGGGTATAGCCATCTTGATCGCCGAGAGCTTTAGCGTGGATAACAATCATGCGGATTTGTTTCGTGATGCCATTGATGGTCGTGTTGAAAGTAGCCATAAACGGCAACCGACCCGAAGACCAAAAACTAGACGGTGTTCCAGTTGGATAATCATCGATACGGTGATTGGTACCAGCACGAATACTATCGTAAAAAGCTTCAAACATTACCCTTGAACTAACCAGGGTAGTGGTAGCAGTATTGTAGATAAAACCAACTTTTTGTGGGGGAAAGGTAGGGTCTGGCGGGTCGAAAGAGTACGACCATCTATTTGAAGTAACGGATGCGTAACCCGGCAATTTCGCTCTCAATGAATCTAATGCAACATCATTTGACATTTCTTCGAAACCGATGATATCCACATTCAAACGTTGGTAAACTGTGGCAATATTTGCCACTTGTAAATTGATAGCTGCCTGAGTAGCCGTGTTGGTGGAGTTGGAACCAAAGAAGCTCATGTTGTAACAAGCCACATCAAAAGTCTCAGATTTTGGATAGGAAGAACCACTCAAATTTACTTTTGGTTGGTTGAGGCCCGTGCCGGTCAATACCAGCTGGCCGCTAAGGGTCAAAGCTTTCACCGAAGGTGCAAAACGTACATATAAAGTGGTACCAGCTTCTGCAGTGGCTTGCGGAATCAAGACAGAACTAGAAAATACTGTATTGTTTAGCGATACCTGAAAGTTGGTTGGTGCAGTGAACGTAACGCCACCGTAACCTTGCGCTTGGAAGGTAATTGGCTGACCAACAGAAAAGTTTCCAGCACTTGTTTCTGGGAAGTTGATAATGGCTGGACTTACAGACAACAAGCTCGTCCTGTTAGTGATGTTTATGCTGTCTAAAGTCCAGCGGGCAGCGCCCAATGTAGGCGAAGAAATATATTTGAATGCGATATATGCTTTTGGGAAAGCTTTGTAATTGCTTAGGTTAATATTGTCGCTTAATGTCCAGATGTTCGTTGAAGATTCTGGAAAGTTTGCGTTGAGGGCAGTCCAGGTTGCGCTGTTGGGGTTTCCAGTTCCAGTATAGTCTGTAGAAATAAGCAGTTCTAAACTTGGGCCGCCAAATTCGCCACGGCTTAAGAAACTAAGTACAGGCAAATTAAGCGTTCCAAATTTTAACGGCGGCGAAATCAACCAGTCTTCATTGGTTAAGGCGCTGCCGGAGTAACCGTTCATATTCACGCCATTGGTTCCGCTGGACCCAAAAGTAGTGCACGACCAAAATTGAGCACCGGTTACACTAAAGGTAGTAAAGCCAGAACCTGGCGCCCCTGCATTGGTACAAGTGTTGAAATCGAAGGCAAGAGTGGTTGAGTCAATGCCCGAGCCAGTAAGTACGATATTTTTAGGATTGCCGCCGGTAGTAGTATTGGCTATTGTTCCGTTGTAAGCTGTGGCCGCCGTTGGCGAAAATTTGACGAAGATTTTTTTGGGAGTAGCCACGTTAGCAGCAGGAATGCTAAGTGCAGAAACGAATGTGATGCTATCTTCAGAGACCATGTATGGCGCCGCGACTGCAATAGATACAGGAGCTGATAAATTAATTCCAGAAATGGTATAACTAGCCCCTATACTTGTATTAAAAGCGGTGGATGGGAAAGCTATGGTATCGCGGCTTACGGTTAACGCAGGTGCACCGGCTACTGCCGTTGTTGAACCATTGAAAGTAACATCGTCTATGCTAAATGTACCGCCGGCAGCTTCTGCGTCCCATCCGTAAAAACGAAAAGTTACTGGACTGGTTAAGGCAACGTGGTTAGTAAGGGTAATAGTGCTGCCGACATTTGCTGACGCAGCAGCATCTGAAACTTGAAATGTATCCACACCGACAATGCTCAGAAGGCTGTTGGCTGGATTTATAGATGCAGGTAGGTTTGTAGCAAAACCGTCTAAGCTAGAACGAACAGCGTACCTGCGGATTCCTGTGGGAGATCTTTGGGAAGTGAATGTAAAAGAATTAATATTGAGATTAAAATTAGGTTGCGGTGCAATAGTAACCTGATAATACTGTGTAAGCGAAATAGTACCCGTGAAAACATCCGATCCATTTGTGGCGCCGAGCGGCTGACCCGTAAAACTAAACCTTCCCCCCGCATTGGGATTGGCTACGGTCTGTCCCACCGCAATAAAACTTCCAAAAGTTACTCCTATAGCATTAGGCACTGGTGTAGGGTCTGTAAGACCAGTTCCAGTACCTACGCTTCCAAAGCTATAAGTAGAAGTAAAATTTTGCGCCGATCCATGCAAGGCGACCATTAAAAATACAATTGGTAAAACATACCGGAGTACAGGTTGTTTCATAAACTAATTTATTAGATTTAAAGATTTTCAACTGTGTGATGTAGGCTAGAAAAGTGCCCTTACCTGCAAGACACCAAATAATTAAAATTCGATGCTTGTAAAATCACGGGACAACCTTTTGAAGAGAAAGACGAAGATATGCAGCGGCCTACGAAATGAAAGATTACTCTTAGGCTAATTTTTTAGAGAGTCGATGCAGTAGACCAATTTGCGAAAAGCATTAAACAATGCATAATGTATTTGGCACAAAAAAGCCGGCAATAGCTATTGCCGGCTTTTTTATATCAGTTATAAATTATTGCTTTACAAACTTTTGAATAGAAACCTCGCCTTTAGCGCTAGTTACTTTCAAAAGATAATTTCCGGCGCTTAAAGTTGAAGTATTTACCGGAATAATATTATCCCCGCTCACGGTCTGCTTGGTTTGCGAACCCAAAAGCTTACCAGACAAGTCCAGTATTCTGATATCTAACATGTCTTGATCAGCAGTGGTAGCAACTAAATTGATTGTATTTCCAACAGGGTTAGGGTACACTGCACTAACAGTTAAAGCTTTAACCGGAATACCCTTAATGAGCACAACATTAGAAATATGGTTTTTACCATCTTTATCAATTTGTTTCAGGCGGTAATATCCATTGGTTGATAAAGGTTTAGTATCATCGAAATTATAATTGATGGTAGCACTACTATTTCCATTAGGCGCTTTAGATGCGACAAATGCTAAATCACTATAATTTACACCGTCTATGCTACGTTGTAGTTGGAAGCCAGTATTATTGGCTTCGCTGGCCGTAGACCACATCAGGTTGTTAATGTTTCCGCGACGTTCTCCTTTAAAGCTAGCAAGAGATATTGGCAATGAACTTACCGGATATCCAAAAGCTTGAATATAAAAAGTAGCTGCAGGAGTTCCGCCAAAGTAAGTGGCATAACGCTTTACTGTAGAATCTGCATTGTAAATCCACATAATATCGTCATTTAATCCGCCCGTGGCAAGCCTTATACCGTTATCCGCATTTGGATTCGATAACCCTACCCCTACGAAAAATGTTTGATAGCCTTTATAAAAATGACTAGTATCTGTTTTAATGCGAAAAAGTGTTGTTGCGGAATCTCCAAAAGAAACAATGGTTGTAACCGCAGTAGCACCATTGGCGGGCAAGGACACAGACCCGATTAGAACCGGAGGTATCTTGATAAAACTGTAATAATAGAGGCCGCTGGCTGTGTCGTCTACAGGAGTATAATATACGCTAACCGTGGTAGCAGGGGCACTAGCAATCCTTCTGATACCAACTTTTAGTTTAGTGATGCGGATTGAATCGGTTCCAACTACTGCAGCATTTGGAATTTGAATGTCGTCAAAAGCGATTTTCGGGTTCGATGCCGTGGTCAATCCTGGGTTAAAACGGTTTCCTGTTTCTACTGAACTGGAATACAGCGTTTGAGACATTGATGTGCCACTTATTGCAGCAAACAAAAGACCAAAAAGTAGAGTTTTTTTCATAAAGAAATATTTAAAAGTGAGTATTTACTATAAATGTTTATACACCAGTTCATCGAATCATTAAGCAGTCAAAATTTGGACTTAATGCAATAAAGGATTAGCTGAATCATTAACTACCGACATGAAAGTGATAGTAAATTTTTACGAATAAACTACCGTTCAAGTCAAAGATACGGCCATCAAAATTTTAACCAACAAAATTTATTATACAAATGCATTGTTAAGACGTTATAAATTGTCGATGTAACAACTCAAATTTGACTAAAACGAATATTGGCTTCTGTACTCAATGTTACAACCTATTGATTCCATAAATCAAAGAAGGCAACCTGACGCTCAGGCCAACTTTTCAAAGGCAATATAGTTGACTAGTTTATGGGCAGCATTAAACAATGCAAACCCTGTAATATGGCAGTTGTAGGGCAAGCCATCTTTTGTGTAATTGACTAAAGTTTGTTCAAATGGAATCTGTTTCACCACGGCCGTCCTCACTATCGATTTTGTTTCTTCTGATGTGTCTGGTCCTTGAAAATAACTGGGTTTTAATCCTATCACTTCTGCTGGGGTGTACCCATTCATTAATAAGATAGAGCTACTTGCGTACACAATTTTCAACGCTGCATCCGTCACCAATATGGTATTACCTTTTCTGAACAATGCCTCTTCAAAATCGAACCGGCTTTGCCATTCCATCTTTTTAGATAACTTTTTTAAAGACGCCAAGTCATCGGCCAATTCCATTTTTCGGTGATAGCTGTCCATAAACATATCCCAGCACATAAGTGGGCCAGCAGCAATCGATGATGATATATTATCTTTAGCCATTCCTAAATAATTGTCTTTTAACACGTGAAAACTTGTATTTGTTTGCATACAATACTGGTCTTTTTATTATAAAATCGTGCAGTTCATTCAACACATCAATGTTATTTTGAAAACATTTGATACTCACTTACTTGTTTGCTCAAACAATTTAACTCATAAATGTTTCGTAACAAGTTGTTTTATCCACTTTTAACAAGTGGCATAGCATTCTTATTGCAAAGAACCTTCAATTTCGCATTGCGATTTTTACAAAACTTGTTCATTTTTAAGGTGAAGAATATCCGCAACAAAGCACCTTTAATCTTGTTATTTTTATCGCTTCATATTACAGCAACTCCCACATGGCAAAAACGAAAGAAATAAAAGCTACTAAAACGGTGGTGGCACCTATCCATAATCCAAAAGATTCCATATTTATAAAAGGAGCACGCACCCACAATCTTAAAAATGTGGACGTATCCATTCCTCGAAACAAGCTCATCGTGGTTACAGGTGTAAGCGGTTCCGGAAAGTCTTCGCTAACCATCGATACGCTTTTTGCCGAAGGCCAGCGCCGGTATGCTGAAAGTTTGAGCGCCTATGCACGTCAGTTTATGCAACGCATGAACAAACCGGACGTGGATTACATTAAAGGCCTCTGCCCTGCTATTGCCATTGAGCAGAAAGTAAGCACTCGAAC
>Ga0247739_10000506_pt1 | contig 13945 bp, 8 predicted proteins | sample UWRJL058202B2_FD_180943 | JGI IMG/M metagenome (GOLD analysis project Ga0247739, IMG submission 180943) | Plant litter microbial communities from Arlington Agricultural Research Station in Wisconsin, United States - UWRJ-L058-202B-2 | ecosystem: Environmental > Terrestrial > Plant litter >...
CCGCGGGCGAAAAACGCCAGCAAGGGTTTTATATGAGTTTGGGCGAGGCGTTTTAGTGGTGGGGGGATGGTTATTGAGTTATTGGGTTCTGAATTGTGTAGTTATTCCAATCTAAGGAGTAATCTTGTTTGGTGGGTAAGCCTTGCGCTTTGAACAGGATTTCTCACTATCGTTCGAAATGACAGTGGGAGAGAAGCATATCAACAAGTATTCTGTTAATTCTTTAATTCTGGCCAATTCCGGTTCAAGACATTATTGAAGTTTGCGTTAGCGATAGTAGCGGAATGCCCGGAACGTAGCATAGCGGAGTGAGGACTTGCAGCGGATAGCGCGGGCCGGAGGTAACGCCCATGTTTTGGTTGGTGGGTTGCTAACTATTAAGCTGATGCATAAGGACTTTGCAGTTTGAACAGGATTTCTCACTATCGTTCGAAATGACAGTGTGGATAGATAATGCATATCAACAAGTATTTTGTATATTCTAAAAATCCAGACCAATTCCGGTTCAAGAAAAGTATCTAAGATTTCTTTCTATCGTTCGAAATGATATTTTGAGGGGATCCAACCAGCATTCTGTTAATTCTCTAATTCTGAAAATTCTGATTCAGACAGGTACACGTTTACGCCAAAACTTTAATAATTCTTTAATAAACAAAATCCCTACTTTTGCCGCTATTATAAAAAACGATTGATCATGAGCACTACAAGAGGACCCATATCGCAGTTTATCGAGAAAAACTACCTGCATTTTAATGCTGCAGCTTTGATGGATGCGGCCAAAGGATATGAAACACACCTGCTGGAAGGCGGTAAAATGATGGTAACCCTGGCCGGTGCCATGAGCACGGCCGAACTGGGCATATCACTTGCGGAAATGATCCGTCAAGACAAAATTGACATTATTAGCTGTACAGGCGCTAACCTCGAAGAGGATATTATGAACCTGGTGGCGCATTCGCACTACAAACGTGTGCCTAATTACCGCGATTTAAGTCCGCAGGATGAGTGGGATTTGTTAGAGAACCACTATAACCGCGTAACCGATACCTGTATCCCTGAGGAGGAAGCTTTCCGCCGCTTGCAAAAGCACATCCACAAAATTTGGAAAGATGCCGATGATGCCGGTGAGCGCTATTTTCCGCATGAGTACATGTACAAAATATTGCTGAGCGGTGAGTTGGAGCAGTACTACGAAATTGACCCAAAAAACTCGTGGATGCTGGCCGCTGCCGAAAAGAATTTGCCAATTGTGGTACCTGGATGGGAAGACTCAACCATGGGTAACATCTTTGCATCGTACGTAATTAAAGGCCAAATTAAGGCTACCACCATGAAGAGTGGTATCGAGTACATGGCTTGGCTGGCCGATTGGTACCCGAAAAATTCGGGGGGTAAGGGAGTTGGTTTCTTCCAGATAGGTGGCGGTATTGCCGGCGATTTCCCTATTTGCGTGGTGCCTATGCTGTACCAGGATATGGAAATGGAAAACATTGCGTTCTGGAGCTATTTCTGCCAGATCTCGGATTCGACCACATCATACGGTTCGTACTCGGGGGCAGTTCCAAACGAGAAAATTACCTGGGGTAAACTGGATATTAACACGCCTAAGTTTATTGTAGAAAGCGATGCTACCATTGTAGTGCCGTTGATATTTGCGTGGTTATTGAAGCAATAATTCGCCCCACCCAACCCTCCCCGGGAGGGAGGGCTTTAGGGAATATAGGCAGGGTTCTCCGGATAGGGGAACCCTGTTTTATGTTAGCCCTGTTGTTGCATAGATTCCGGCATGGATTTGACTTACATGTGAGGTGCTGAAAAAGTTCAGCACGACGGCATTGGTTTAGTACACAATCCTCAACCCCGTCGTGCCGAACTTGTTTCGGCATCCCACAAATAGGTAAAAAGCATATAGGCTACTTAATATGTTAGGTGCTGAAAAAAGTTCAGCATGACTTGCATTCGTTTACCTCAACCCGTCGTGCCGAATTTATTTCGGCATCCTACAGATGGGTGAAAGTATCTAGGCTACTTATGTGGGGTGCTGAAACTAGTTCAGCATGACTTGCATTCGTTTACCTCAACCTGTCGTGCCGAATTTATTTCGGCATCCCACAGATGGGTGAAAGTATCTAGGCTACTTATGTGGGGTGCTGAAACTAGTTCAGCATGACGGGAACTTATGTAAACAGCATGATATAAGGTTCGGTATTTTAATCAATATTTTGATTAAAGATAGGTGGTAGGGTAGGAGTCATGGCATAAGTTGAAAGTATCGCCCGCTATAAATTAATAAGCAACTTAACCAAGGCCTTGGTTTATGATAAGCATCAGAATTTAATGTGATGTTAAACAGGAAGGTTTTGACTGAATTTCAAAACAATAAAATAGTTTTTTTAATCTGCAACAGCCTTGTTGCACGAAAATAATATTATTTATAACGAAAATGTGGCGTTTTGATGCAAAAATGCTAATTTTTCAAATAGTTTAGACTGATTATAAATTAGAAACAACTGTCACTAATTTGTCAGCCATAGACTATAAAATTTTACTTTTGTGGACTGAAAATTCAAGGATAGTTACGCCTTTTCAGTAAAACGTTTATCATAAACACAAAAATTATTTAGCATAAATACGCTTTATGAGGAATATCTCATTACTTTTTAAACAGTTTTCAAGGTCGGTTTTGCTTGTTGCGGGGTTAACTGCAATGAGTTTTGCTGCTCGTGCTCAAGGCGACAAAGCTAAGGGCGAGGCCTTGTTTAAGGCCAAATGTTCTGCCTGTCACAAGTTAGACATTCGTATGACGGGTCCGGCTCTGGGCGATTTGATGACTTCGGAAACTGATGACAAGTGGTTAACCAAATGGATTCAGAACAACCAGGCGCTTATTGCAGCTAAAGACCCTAAGGCTCTTAAGATCTACAACGAGTATAACCAGGCGGGCATGACCGTGTTCACCGAGTTGAGCGACGGCGATGTGGCCAACATCATTACTTACGTTCGTGAAGAATGGAAGACAATAAAAGATGCTAAGCCTACTGCCGCTGTTGGTGGTGAAGCTGATAGCGGCCCAAGCAGCGCCATGGTGTTTGCCTTGATCGGTATCATCATTGTAGCTTTCATTGTTATCCTGGTGCTTAACCGTGCTATTGGTACTTTAGAGCGCTTGCTGCTTAACCGTAAAGACTTACTTCCGGAAGAAGAAGTTGCTGACGCAGTTACTATCGATCGTTTTGCAACCTTCAAAAGGTTACTTAAAAACAAGAAACTGGTGTTCTTTGTGGTACTGGCCGGTGTTATAGCTTTTGGTAGCTGGAACTGGGTAATTATGTGGAACACAGGTGTACAGCAAGGTTACCAACCAGTACAGCCAATTGCTTACTCGCACGAGTTACACGCCGGTGTGATGAAGATCAACTGTCAGTACTGTCACGGTGGTGCTTATAAGAGTAAGAATGCTTCGATACCATCACTTAACGTGTGTATGAACTGTCACAAGGTGGTTAAAACCGAATCGAAAGAAATTCAGAAAATATACACCGCTTTGGGTTACGATCCGGCCACGCAGAAATACGATACCACCAAGGCTCGTCCTATCCAGTGGGTGCGTATACACAACCTGCCCGATCTGGCTTACTTTAACCACTCGCAACACGTTAAGGTTGCCGGTTTAGAATGCCAAAACTGTCACGGTCCTATTCAAACCATGAAAGAGGTTTACCAATACTCACCGCTTACCATGAAATGGTGTGTGCAGTGTCACAAACGTACTAACATCAACGGTTTAGGCAATGCCTACTACGATAACATGTTAGACGTGCACGAAAAGCTGAAGAAAGGTGAGAAAGTAACCGCCGCTATGATGGGTGGTTTAGAGTGCGGCAAGTGCCACTATTAATAATTAAGAAACTTAGCAATTTACAGTTTATATAGCTTAAATGGAAAGCAATAAGAAATACTGGAAAGGTTTAGAGGAGCTGAACAACACACCAGAGTTTGTTGAATCAAGCAAGCACGAATTTGCTGAGCCTGTTCCTATTGAGGAAGTGCTGAGCGGTACCGGCCTTACCGGTAAAACACCTCGCCGTAACTTCCTTAAAACAGTTGGTTTTGGTATTGGTGCCGTGTCGTTGGCTGCTTGTCAAAAAGCACCAGTTCACAAATCTATCCCTTACTTAATTAAACCCGAAGAAGTAACTCCAGGTGTAGCTAACTTCTACGTATCGAGCTACGAAGGTCAGGCTATCCTGGTTAAAACCCGCGAAGGTCGCCCTATCAAGGTTGAAGGTAATCCTGCCGATGTATTCGGTCAGGGTGGTGTTAGCGCACAAACTCAGGCTTCGGTATTAGATTTATACGATACTAACCGCTTAAAAAACCCAATGCAAGACGGTGGCGACACCGGATGGAGCGCTTTGGATACCTTTGTAAAAGGAGAATTAGCTGCTGTTAAAGCAAGCGGAAAACAAATACGTTTGGTTACTTCAACCATTAACAGCCCATCTACCTTAGGTGTAATTGCTGCTTTTGCTGCCCAGTACCCAACTACCAAACACGTTACTTATGATGCCGTATCATATACCGGTATCATTCAGGCTAACCAAAACAGCTTTGGTAAAGCCGTTTTACCTCACTACCGTTTTGATAAGGCCGACCTTATTGTAAGTTTCGGTGCCGATTTCCTGGGTTCATGGATCTCGCATTCAGAGTTTACCCGTCAGTACGTAACTAAACGTAACGAGAGCGCTGTAAAAAGCGGTAAAATGTCTCGCCACATACAGTTTGAGGCAGGTATGAGCTTAACCGGTAGTAACGCCGACGTTCGTATTCCAATTAAAGTATCGCAAGAAGGCTTAGCCATTGTTAACCTTTATAATGCAATAACCGGCACAACTTTACCAGGTTCTAAAAAACTGGGTAACAACATTGCCGATAACGCCATCATCCTGGCTGCTAAAGAACTGGTTGCTGCCAAAGGCCGTGCCGTTGTAGTATCGGGCAGTAATGATGTTGCTGTTCAGATATTGGTAAACGCCATTAACTCAACCTTAGGCAGCTACGGTACAACTATCGATTTAGATAACCCATCATACCAATACAAGGGTAATGATGCCGATATGGTAGCATTGATAGAAGAAATGAAACGCGGCGATGTTGGCGCGGTATTCTTCCTGGATGCTAACCCGGTATATAACTACTACCAAAGCAGCGCATTTGCTGATGCTTTGAAAAAAGTACGCTTAAAAGTATCGTTTGCTCCATATAACGATGAAACTGCTGCTCAATGTAACATTGTAGCGCCAAATCATCATTACCTCGAATCATGGGGTGATGAGAATGCTCTGGAAGGTTACTACACCATTATACAGCCAACCATTAACCCGGTATATGATACCCGTAAAGCTGAGCAAAGCTTATTGGTATGGAGCGAAAACGCTGTTAAAGATTACTACACATTTGTACGCAATACCTGGAATACCAGCATTTTGGCAAAAGGCGGCTTAGCCGGTCAAAACGGTTGGGAAACCGTATTACAAAGCGGTATTGTTAAAGTTGCTGAGAAACCAGCTACCCCGGTTACCTTTAACCGCGACCTGAATGGTGTTGCTCAAACTATATTGAACCAGGGCACCAGGTTAGTAGCCAATGGCGAAAATAAATTAGAGTTACAGGTTTACGAAAACACAACTATAGGTAACGGTAAATATGCCAACAACCCATGGTTACAGGAGTTGCCTGAGCCTATCTCTAAAATTACCTGGGATAACTTTGCTTCCATTGCACCTAAAACTGCCGAAGAGCATAAATTAGAAGAAGGTAGCTTAATTAAAATTACTGCCAACGGTTACACTACCGAGTTACCTGTGTTATTACAACCTGGTCAGGCGCAAGGTACTGTTTCAATAGCCTTAGGTTATGGCCGTACTAAAGCCGGTAAAGTAGGTGATGGTGTTGGTAAAAACGCTTATCCGTTCCTGGTATTAACCAATGGTACTTTCCAGGGTAATGCAATTGCCGAAATTGAATCCTTAGGTGGCGACAAGATCGTGTTTGCACAAACTCAAACTCACGGTTCATACGAAGGCCGCGATATCATCCGCGAAACTACTTTACAGGAGTACCTGAAAAAGAACGAGGAGAAAGAACACGGCGAACATCACGGTAAAAAAGAAACCTACGATTTGTGGGAAGCTTATGACCGTCCGCAGTATGATTGGGTTATGGCTATCGACCTTAACGCTTGTACCGGTTGTGGTGCCTGTGTGGTAGCTTGTAACGCCGAGAACAATATCCCGGTTGTAGGTCGTGACGAGGTTCGTCGCAGCCGCGAAATGCACTGGATCCGTATCGACCGCTACTACAGCTTCGATGAAAAAGGTAAAACCGTTACCGAAGAGAAAGAGATCAATAGCCTGGAAGATTTAGACCACGTATCGGTTACTTACCAGCCAATGATGTGTCAGCACTGTGACCACGCTCCTTGTGAGACTGTGTGCCCGGTATTGGCTACCACTCACTCGAGCGAAGGTTTAAACCAAATGACTTATAACCGTTGCGTTGGTACCCGTTACTGCGCTAACAACTGTCCGTACAAAGTGCGTCGTTTTAATTGGTTTAACTACTGGAACGATTCTCGTTTCGAGAACTACCTGCAAAACGATTACACTGAGCTGGTTTTAAACCCTGATGTTACTACCCGTTTCCGTGGTGTAATGGAAAAATGCTCAATGTGTGCTCAACGTATACAAGCTGGTAAACTAAACGCCAAATTGCAAAAACGTTCATTAGCTGATGGTGATATTAAAATGGCTTGTCAGCAAACCTGCTCGGCCAATGCTATCATCTTCGGTAATAAAAACGATCCTAACTCAGAAGTATCGAAAGCGCTTAAGAGCGACCGTACTTACTATGTACTGGAAGAACTAAACGTTCAACCAGGCGTTGGTTACCAAACCAAGGTTAGAAACAGATTGACAACAGAGGCTTAAACATTTAATACGAGATATTTATACACTATGGCATCTCACAGTGAATCAATAATCAGGGAACCGTTAATTACGGGCAAGAATATAACCTATGCCCAAATTACCAACGAGGTTTTAGCCCCTGTAGAAAATAAACCCAACATGGCTTGGTGGATAGGCTTTGTACTTGCAGTGTTTGGTGCAAGCATCTGGCTCTTTTCCATCAGCTGGACCTTTTGGTACGGTATTGGTGAGTGGGGTTTGAACAAAACAGTAGGCTGGGCCTGGGACATCACCGGTTTCGTGTGGTGGGTAGGTATCGGTCACGCCGGAACGCTTATTTCGGCAGTATTGTTACTCTTCCGTCAAAACTGGCGTAACTCCATCAACCGCTCGGCCGAGGCGATGACCATCTTTGCGGTTATCTGTGCGGCAACCTACATCTTCGGTCACATGGGCCGTGTGTGGTTAGCTTACTGGACCTTACCACTTCCAAACCAATTTGGTTCGTTATGGGTAAACTGGAACTCGGCGCTGATGATGGACGTGTTCGCGATCTCTACTTACTTCTCAGTATCATTAGTATTCTGGTACACCGGTTTACTACCCGATATTGCAAGTATCCGCGACCGTGCCACTGGCTTACGCCGACGCATCTATTCTATCCTTTCATTCGGATGGAGCGGTTCGGTAAAAACCTGGCAGCGTTTCGAAACTGTATCATTAATTCTTGCAGGTATATCAACGCCACTGGTACTTTCGGTACACACCATCGTATCATTCGACTTTGCAACCTCATTGGAACCAGGATGGCACACCACCATCTTCCCTCCGTACTTCGTTGCGGGTGCTATCTTCTCGGGTTTTGCCATGGTACAAACCCTGTTGTTAATTGCACGTAAGGTTTTAGGTTTAGAGAACTACATCACCATGTTCCACATCGAATCGATGAACAAGATCATTGTGTTAACCGGTTCTATCGTGGGTGTGGCTTATATCACTGAGTTCTTCATCGCATGGTACTCGGGTGTTGAATATGAGCAATACGCGTTCATCAACCGTGCAACCGGCCCGTACTGGTGGGCTTACTGGAGCATGATGACTTGTAACGTAATTACGCCGCAGTTATTCTGGTTCAAAAAAATCCGTACCAATATTCCATTGTCATGGGTGTTATCTATCATCGTAAACATCGGTATGTGGTTCGAGCGTTTCGTAATTATCGTTACCTCACTTCACCGCGATTACCTTCCATCGAGCTGGGTTATGTTTTACCCAACCTGGACAGATGTGGGCATCTTTGTTGGTTCGATAGGCTTCTTCTTCGTAATGTTCCTTTTGTTCTTGCGTGTGTTACCTTCAGTGGCTATGGCCGAGGTTAAATTACTGCTGAAAACATCGAGCGAGCAGGCTAAGAAGAAACTGATTGACGAAGGTCATCTTGACCCAAGCCACGTTGACGATTATACAACAGCATTAGAAAAATACGACAGTGTTGATTTAACTCAATACCATAAAGCATAATCATGAGCAGCACTAAATTTATATTAGGTTGTTTTGAAGACCCGGACGATATGATGCACGGGATCGACAAACTACAAAAGAACAGCATTCCTATTTATGACGTTTACACTCCGATGCCTATTCACGGTATTGAAGCTAAACTGGGTGTTAAAGAATCACGTTTGGGTTACGCAGCATTTTGCTTTGGTTGCCTGGGTGCTACAGTAATATTCAGCATTGTGTATTACACGTTAGTACATGACTGGCCAATGAACATTGGTGGTAAGCCACACTTTGCCATGCCGGATTTTGTTCCGTTTACCTTTGAGTGGACCATCCTGTTCACAGCATTTGGTATGGTGGCTACGTTTTTTGCATCAACACATTTGTTCCCCGGCCGTGCACCACGTGTAATGGACCTGCGTGCAAGTGATGACCGCTTTGTAATTGCCATCGACGCAAGAGGAAATATACCACATGATGATATAACCCGCCTGCTTGAAGAAGCCGGTGCTGTTGAAGTTAAGCACAACGAGAGAAAGTATGTTAGCTATGAATAAGATCAGGATATTCGGCGCAACGATGATCGCTATTGCTGCTGCTGCGGTAATATCATCTTGCCATGATAAAAGAAGCACGGGCTACGAATATGCTCCCAATATGTATGAGCATATTGCATATGACCCCGATCAAAAAAACCCAAATTTTAAAGACGGTAAAACTGCACAGGTTCCGCCTGCAGGCACTACACCTATTGGTTTTACACGTTTTGATTATCCTAATACTAAGCCCGGTTACGATCAGGCCAGTTTAGAGGTAAAGAATATGATTGCTGCAACCCAGGCTAATTTTGCCGAAGGTAAAGTATTGTATGAGCACTTCTGCTCACCATGCCACGGCATGCAGGGCGAAGGCGATGGTACAGTAGTAGCACACGGCTATCCTGCCCCGCCATCATATTCTAAAGGTCAGTCATCTCGTGGTGGCGCTATGAAAGACCTTACCGACGGTAAAATTTATCATACCATTACTTATGGTGTTAATGCCATGGGTTCATATGCATCACAACTGGCCCCCGAGGAACGTTGGAAAGTAGTGATGTATGTTCACAAATTGCAAACCTTATAATTATTAAAGCTGAATGGGCACGCATCATCCACATAGTTTTGACGAACGTTTTGAATTTGCCGGTAAAGCAAAAACATTTAGCCTTGTGGCTATTGTAATTGGTTTGCTGGGTATAGTGTACGGTTTTGTAATTGATCATCATGAGCATGCCGCAGTTCGTACATTTTCAAACCTGCTGCTAATGAGCTACTATTTTGTAGGCGTTTGCGTTGCAGGTGTATTTTTTATGGCTTACCAGTATATGGCACAAGCAGGCTGGTCGGTAGCGTTTTTACGCATACCACAGGCATTTGCCCGTACATTAGGTTATGCTGCACTTTTCTTATTAGCAGTTGTAGGAGCAGGGTTATTTTTAACCCACCCCGAAATGCACGAAGGGCATCAGGTTAACGCCCCTTATTTATATGCACACTGGGCCACTAATGGTTTAACCACCGAAGGCAGCCCTATTTACGATGCAATTATTGCAGGTAAGTCGGCTTTCTTGAACAAGCCTTTCTTTTATGGCTTTTTAGTTGTGATGTTAGGCTTATATACCTTCTTTGGTAAATTACTGGTTGATTATTCAAACAACGAGGATAGCCTGGGTGGTATGGTTAACTACAACAAGAGCTTTAAAATTTCGGCTATATTCCTGGTAATATTCGGTTTTACCTTCCCTATATATGCGTTTGGTACCGTGATGTCTTTAGAGGCACACTGGTTCTCAACCATGTTTGGCTGGTATAACCTGGCTGCTGTACACGTAAGCGGACTGGCAACAATTGCCCTGGTTCTTATCATCCTTAAAGAGAACGGATATTTCTCATGGGTAAATGAAAGCCACTTCCAGGATCTGGGTAAACTGATCTTCGGTTTCTCTATCTTCTGGACCTACGTTTGGTTTGCACAATTCTTCCTTACCTGGTATGCCAACATGCCTGAAGAAAGTGTGTACTTCTACAAACGCTGGGAGCCTGAGTACAAATGGTGGTTCTGGTTAAACATCGTGTTAAACTTCTTAGCTCCATTGTTACTGTTAATGAAGAATGACGACAAACGCTCTATGAGCCGCATGAAAATTGCTGTTATCATCATCATCATAGGTCACTGGTTAGATTACTACCTAATGATTATGCCTGGCACTATGGAAAGCCACAGGGAGTTTGGTATTACCGAGTTAACAACTTTTATAGGGTTTGCCGGTTTATTTACCTTCCTGATGCTCACCTCATTAAGCAAGTTTGAATCGTTGGTACCTAAAAAGCACCCGTTCCTGGACGAGAGCTTACATCATCACATTTAATATTTTGCTAACTTTGTAATACATTATAGAATACCAAACCACTGATACAAATGGCATTCAAGCATCTGATAAATTATAAAAAGTTCTTATCGCTGTCGGCGATGATGCTCCTACTGGGTACCAACCTGGTAATGGCACAAGCTGCCAGCTCAAACTCCACTGCTACCGAAACTGGTAATACTTCGGCCCAAACCGCCGGAGCGTGGACCAGCGCTGGCTACTATACATTACTGTTTGTAATTGTATGTATTGCAATAGCTATTATAGGTAAGATATTCAAGGTATATGACCTTACCCTGCAAATGCAAGGTAAAAAGGGCGTAAACTGGAATAACGTAATGGCAGTTAGTTTCCTGGTTTTCCTTATTGCCGGTATTGTTGGTGTTTACTATTCATTTACCGTGCATGGCAGCATGATTATTGGTGATGCCGTTTCGGTACATGGTAAAACATTGGATACCATGTTTTGGATCACTTTTGGTATTACTTTCGTAGTGTTCCTGCTTACCCAGATCTTATTATTCGGGTTCTTGTTTAAATACAAAGGATCTGATAAACGTAAAGCATACTACTACCCGCACAACAACACTATCGAAAAGATATGGACCGTTGCTCCGGCTATCGTTTTAACTGTACTGGTTGTATTCGGTTTTTTAACCTGGAGAAAGATCACTAACACAGTTGATGCAAAAGGAGAGCCTGCTTCATTAAATGTGGATGTTACCGGCCATCAGTTTGCCTGGGAGTTACGTTACCCTGGTAAAGACGGTAAATTGGGTAAAAAGAACTATAAACTGGTTAATGGTACCAATAAACTGGGTGTTAGCTACGACGATAAAAACAGCTTCGACGATTTGCAGGCCGATACCCTGGTTATCCCTGTTAACAAATCGGTTCGTTTAAATATTTTAGCTCAGGATGTGATCCATAGTGTTTACATGCCAAACTTCCGTGTGCAGATCAACGCTGTACCGGGTTTACCAACGTACTTTAAATTTACGCCAACTGCAACTACTGCGGAGATGCGCAACAAGTTAGATCAGCCTGATTTTAACTACCACTTGTATTGCAACAAGATATGCGGAGGAAGCCACTACAATATGCAGAAATTGGTATTGGTGGTTACAGAAGCCGAGTATCAAGTTTGGTTAGCTCAGCAAAAGCCTTATTTAACTGATCAGTTAAAGAAAGAGCTTAAGCTTGCCGATAACCCACTTTACAAGCAAACCGTATTACAAAACAGATTAGCGTCAATTAATTAAGATATAGATTATGTCAACATTATCAGTTCACGATCACGGCGTAGCACATCATGATCACGATCACGAACATCACCATAATGAAACTTTCTGGACGAAGTACATCTTCAGCCAGGATCACAAAATGATAGCACGCCAGTTTTTAATAACTGGTATCATCATGGCTGTTATCGCCATGATACTTTCTATCCTGTTCCGTATTCAACTGGCTTACCCTGAAAAAGCATTTCCTTTATTGGAAGTTTTATTAGGCCGTTTTGCACCGGGCGGCCGCTTAGATACCAATTTTTACCTTTCGCTGGTTACCATTCACGGTACCATCATGGTATTCTTTGTGTTAACTGCCGGCTTGAGCGGTACCTTCAGTAACTTGTTAATCCCTTACCAACTGGGTGCCCGTGATATGGCTTCGCCTTTCATGAACATGCTTTCATACTGGATGTTCTTTATAGCGAGTGTTATCATGATGGCTTCTTTCTTTGTAGAAAAAGGCCCTGCCGGTCCGGGTTGGACCATCTATCCGCCACTTTCTGCTTTGCCTAAGGCAATGCCGGGTTCGGGTATGGGTATGACGCTTTGGTTAATTAGTATGACCATTTTCGTTGCATCGCAGTTAATGGGTGGTATTAACTATGTAAGTACTATTCTTAACATGCGTACCAAAGGTATGGATCTGTGGAAAATGCCTTTAACAATCTGGGCTTTCTTCTTAACCGCTATCCTGGGTATTTTAGCATTCCCTGTACTGGTTGCAGGTGTTGTATTATTAATATTCGACCGTAGCTTTGGTACCAGCTTCTATTTATCAGATATTGTTGTTCAAGGCCAGGTAATGCCTTTCGAAGGTGGTAGTCCGATCTTGTTCCAGCACTTGTTCTGGTTCCTGGGTCACCCTGAGGTATATATCGTAATTATGCCTGCACTGGGTATCTCATCTGAAGTAATTGCCACTAACTCACGTAAGCCAATCTTTGGTTACCACGCCATGGTTTACTCGTTAATTGGTATCACTGTATTATCATTCATTGTATGGGGTCACCACATGTTTGTTACGGGTATGAATCCGTTCCTGGGCGGTGTGTTCATGATCACAACCCTGATTATTGCGGTACCATCGGCTGTGAAAACATTTAACTATCTGGCCACCCTGTGGCGCGGTAATATACAGTTCACACCGGCTATGTTGTTCGCTATCGGTTTGGTATCGTTCTTCATCTCGGGTGGTATTACCGGTATCTTCCTGGGTAATGCTGCGCTGGATATAAACCTTCACGATACTTACTTCGTTGTTGCCCACTTCCATCTGGTAATGGGTTCGGCAGCTATATTTGGTATGTTGGCTGGTGTTTACCACTGGTTCCCTAAAATGTTTGGCCGTATGATGGACGACAAATTAGGTTACCTGCACTTCTGGTTAACTTTCATTGGTGCTTACCTTGTATTCTTCCCAATGCACTTTATGGGTCTTGATGGTGTTCCACGTCGTTACTACTCATTTACCGAAATTGAGTCGTTGAAACAATGGGTATCGGTTAATACCTTTATCACATGGGCAGCTATCTTCTCTGCATTAGCACAAGTAGCATTCCTGTTCAACTTCTTCTACTCTATATTCTTTGGTAAAAAAGCGCCGCAAAATCCATGGAATTCAAATACACTGGAGTGGACTACCCCGGTTGAACATATCCACGGTAACTGGCCGGGAGAGATCCCAACGGTATACCGCTGGCCATATGATTATAGCAAGCCTGGTCACGACGAAGACTTTATTCCTCAAACTGTGCCATTCTCTCAAACATTGAGTT
>Ga0247739_10000507_pt1 | contig 13942 bp, 13 predicted proteins | sample UWRJL058202B2_FD_180943 | JGI IMG/M metagenome (GOLD analysis project Ga0247739, IMG submission 180943) | Plant litter microbial communities from Arlington Agricultural Research Station in Wisconsin, United States - UWRJ-L058-202B-2 | ecosystem: Environmental > Terrestrial > Plant litter >...
GCCAGGAACGTCTCGGTGAACACCACGTGCACCCACGAGAGCAACTCTTGGTCGCCTGCGGTGTAGGGCTGGACGGCACCGCGAGCATCCACGTAGGTCCCGACCACCCGGTCGTGGTAGCGGCCCACCCGAGTCGACTCCTCGCGCGCCTGGTCGGTCGCGGCGAAAGTCACGGTGATGAGCCACTGGATCGTGCCGGAGAGGCGCCCGAGGGGGTCGGTCTGGTAGCGAGACCAGTCATGCACGCCCGCCATCGCGCCCGGGTGGAGGGTCTGCATCAGGAGGGCACGGATGCCCGCCACCAGCGTCGGCATCCCGCCGTGCACGGCCCAGGCGGCCGACCCCGGGCCGAAGAACCCCTCGTCGTCGCCCAACGCGATTCGACCCACCCAGCGCGGGCGTCCGTCTGAATCCCCGGAGAAGGTCGTCAGGAGGTGGGATCGCCAGGTGTCGGTGAAGCGGGCCATCTTCCGACGATAACCCCGCTACGCATCGGGTTCTGACGAGCGGCCGCGGAGCTTCTCGATGTCGCGTCGCTGGCGCTTGGTCGGCCGGCCGGCACCGCGATCACGGCGGGGGAGCAGCGCGACCTCCTCGGGTGCGGGCAGGGGAGGGGAGGTATCGAGGAATGCTTCGGCAGCCACCGTCGCTCCCACGCGCTTCACGAAGACCTGGCGGACCTGGAGAACCCGGTCGAACCCCGCGATGCGGATGCGAACCTCGTCACCGGCCTTGATGGGCTGCGCCGCCTTCGCCCGCTCGCCGTTGACCTTGATGTGACCCGAGCGGCAGGCGGCGGTGGCAGCGGAGCGGGTCTTGAACGCGCGCACCGCCCAGAGCCAGCTGTCCACTCGCGCGGAGCCGGCGGAGCCCACCGTCATCAGGCGTCCGCGAGGTCGAACTTCCATCGCGCGAGGTCACGCACGGTGGCACTGCCGTCATCCGTGAGGCGGCGCATCGCATCATCCGGCACCGAGAAGTTCAGCGCGAGGAAGCCGCGCACCCGGTCGGAGCGGTCGTCGACGAGCGTGCGCAGCACATCGCAGGGAGCCGCCTGGTTGCGCGCGACGCAGCTGCGCACTCCCTCATCCGGGTCGGCCGCGAGCGCCTCGAACACCTCGGGAGGGGTGTGCTGGTTGAGGGCGACGCTCTCGCGGATCTTCGGGTTCGGGTCAACCGCGAGCAGCCTCAACCTGCGCAGCTTGCTGTCGGTGAACTCCGGGGCGGGATGCAGCGCGTCGGCCTGCTCGGCGGTGAGCATGACCGGGGCCTGCGCCTGCATCTGGGCCCTGATCTGGGCGAGCTGGGCCGGGGTGTTGAAGCGGATGCACGACATGGGGCCACGCTACCGACTCAGGCTGTGACCGATGCCTTGTCATCCCGGCGCGGCGGCCACGGCACGCTCGCCGAGGTGGTCGCCTGGTACTTCGCGTACTCGGGGTATTTCGACTTCGTGATGCTCTCGGTGAATATCGTCGACCCGATGAACAGCAGGGTCAGGAGGGCGGCGCCCAGCACGGTCCACTGCATCATCGAACCCGCGGCGATCGCGCCGAACAGGTACAGCGCCCACCACTGCGCCTGCTCGAAGAAGAAGTTGGGATGACGCGAGAACCGCCACAACCCGGTCTGCAGGAAGCGCGGGCTGAACTCGGGACCGCCCGCCTTCTTGGCAGCGTGGAAGTTCCACTGCTGCTGGTCGGCGATGGTCTCCCCGGCCAGGAAGGCAAGGAACGCCACTGCGACGACCGCGTCGAGAACGCCGAACGGCGTGGACCGGTGCTCGTACGCCGTGAGCGCGGGCAGGGTGATGAGCAGCAGGATCACGTTCTGGTACAGCGAGATGAAGAACAGGTTGAACAGCTCGAACTGCCAGCGCTTAAGTCGCCCGCGCAGGATCGGCCAGCGGTAGTCCTCGACGCCGGAATACCCACCCTTCCTCGCGAAATTGAAGGTGAGGCGCGCTCCCCACAGGGTCACCAGCACGGCCATGACGTTCAGTCTGGGGTCGGCGAGGCCGGCGAAGCCCGCGAACACCCACACGTACACGACGGGCACGATCGACCAGAGCCGGTCGACCCAGGAGTGATCACCGGTGACCAGGGAGGCGATCCACACGAACAGCACAACCGCGCTGGCGATGATCGCGACGGTGAGGAGCGGGGTCATGCCTGAGATCCTAAACCCGCCGAACGGGCCGCTCGCTAGACTCAGCGGGTGGAACTTCCGAGCAAGGCGCAGATCAGCAATCGGGTGTTCACGGTTCCCAACGTCATCAGTTTTGCCCGGCTGGCCCTTGTCCCCGTCTTCCTCGTTCTGATCATCGCGGGGGAGGACGGCTTCGCCCTTCTCGTGCTCGTGATCTCGAGCGTCAGCGATTACCTCGATGGCGTGATCGCGCGGCGCTTCGGCCAGATCACCCGGCTCGGCCAGCTGCTCGACCCGGCGGCTGACCGCCTCTTCATTTTCGCCGCGCTCATCGGCCTGGCCATCCGCGACGTGATTCCGTGGTGGTTGTTCGTGGTGATCGTCGGCCGCGATGTCATGCTGCTGGTGCTCGGCGTCGTGCTGGCCAATCACGGGTACGGCCCACTGGCCGTGCACCGTTTAGGCAAGGCCGGCACTCTCTGCCTGTTCTACGCACTGCCGATCCTGATGATCGGGCAGGCATTCCCCGATGCTGCGCCGATCACGACCCCGATCGGTTGGGCGTTCGCGCTGTGGGGCGTCTTCCTGTACTGGTGGGGTGGAGTCATCTACGCCATCCAGACGGCGCGCCTGGTCAGGATCACGCGGGTTCAGTCCACCGTCGAATCCGATACTGTGGACCGCTAGGGAGGGACATCATGGCGGAGAACGAAGAAATTGGCGAAGGTGCCATTCCAACGGAGTCAGTAACGGCTCGGGATGACGCCACGATGACATTCGGCGAGGAGTTCGCGGCGCAGCTCGCCGCTCTCGGCAACGACTCGTCACCCGAAGAACTCGAGGCCATTGCAGCACTGCCCTCCGGCTCCGCGCTGCTGGTGGTGCGCCGCGGGCCTAACGTCGGGGCACGGTTCCTGCTCGATGCCGACGTGACAACGGTCGGGCGTCATCCCGAAGCCGACATCTTCCTTGACGACGTGACGGTCTCGCGTCGCCACGCAGAATTCCTGCGGCACGGCACGGCATTCGAGGTCAAGGATCTCGGTTCGCTCAACGGCACGTACTTCGATGGCGTGCGTATCGACACCGCCCTGCTCAGCGACGGTGCCGAGGTCCAGGTCGGCAAGTTCCGTCTCACCTTCTACGCCTCGCGGGTCGATCTCGCTCATCTGGCCAGTCGCTAGTGGCGGCAGTTGCACCCCAGGCACGTGTGCCTGGGGGTTCCTCCCTTCTCAGCATCGGCCAGGTGCTCGCCAAACTCAGCCCTGAGTTTCCCGAGCTCACCCCCTCGAAGCTGCGGTTTCTGGAGGAGAAGGAGCTGATCTCCCCGGCCCGCACGGAGTCGGGCTATCGCAAGTTCTCGGCCACCGACATGGACAGGCTGCGCTTCGTGCTCACGATGCAGCGCGATCATTACCTGCCGCTCAAGGTGATCCGCAGCCACCTCGCCGAACTCGACGCCGGGCGCACGCCGGAGCTGCCCGCCGGCTCGGTGACCGCCCCGTCGATGCTGTCCTCGGCGCGCAGGTTCAGCCGTGACGAGCTCATCCGAGAGGCGGGAGCCAACGCGATGCTGCTCGGCGACGCGATCTCGGCGTCGCTCATCGTGCCCGCCGACGTATTCGGTGAAGACTCGCTCGCGGTGCTCAAATCGCTCGTCGAACTGCAGCGCTCCGGCATCGAGCCGCGACACCTTCGCGGCTTCCGGGCGGCGGCGGAACGCGAGCTCGGGCTCATCGAGAACGCCCTGATGCCGGTCGCGCGACGCAAGGATGCCTCGAGCCGGGCCAGGGCGGCGGAGATGGCGCGCGAGATCGCGGGGCAGCTCGAGATTGTTCGCAGCAGTCTGATCCGATCCGCCCTCACCCGACTCGATTCGTAGTACCGTCGAATCCGACACGCCTGAGTGGTGTCGTTGATCGCCGCGGTCAGGTGAGTACCGTGGGGTTACACGAAACATTAAGTGTCAAGTTAACGTTGAAGGTTAGGACCGAGGCCATGAGCGAACTCAGCCGTAGCGATGAATCCCGCTACGATCTCGGCCTCCTGTTCACCGACGGAATGCCCGAGCTCGACGAGGGCGCAGGCTACCGCGGTGCAGTCGCCGCTCGCGCGGCCGGCATCAGCTACCGCCAGCTCGACTACTGGGCCCGCACCCAGCTCGTGGAACCCACCGTCAGGGGTGCCGCCGGCTCCGGCTCGCAGCGACTGTACGGTTTCCGCGACATCCTGGTTCTGAAGCTCGTCAAGCGTCTTCTCGACACCGGCATCTCGCTCCAGCAGATCCGCGTCGCCGTCAACCAGCTGCGTGAGTCCGGCATCAGCGACCTCGCACAGATCACCCTCATGAGCGACGGCGCGAGTGTCTACCTGTGCACGTCGAACGATGAGGTCATCGACCTCGTCAGTCGCGGCCAGGGCGTGTTCGGCATCGCCGTCGGCAAGGTGCTGCGCGAAGTGGAGACCTCGCTCGTCGAGCTCGACTCCGTCAAGGGCGAAGACCCCATGGACGAGCTGGCCCGTCGCCGCTCCGTCAAAGCCTCCTAGCGCCTTCCGCCGGTTTCGTCCGCGCTGCACGTTCTTGCTGGCGCGCCCGAATCTTGTGTAGCGCACGTCAGAACCTGCCGCGTCAGCGGCGAGCGTCGCCGCTAGGCGGTCTGCGAGTCCGTGTCGTTCGCGAAGTCGCCGATGCGGGCCGTGCGCATGACGCGCTCGAGCAGCTGGTCGAAGTTGCGAGCCATTTCCTGCGCGCTCTCGCCGGGCCAGACGTGCAGGGGCTTCGCCGCACCCTGGGCCTGCTGCAGCGACGTGCGCTCCGGAAGCTGTGGAGAGAGCACGAGCGGGCCGAACATGTCACGCAGTTCCTTGATGCGGAACTGGTGCTCGAGCGACTGCGATCGCAGCCGGTTCACGATGATGCCGAGCGGCTGCAGGCGAGGCGACAGCCCACGACGGATCTCCTCGATCGCCCGCAGCGCACGATCGGCGGCGGCGACGGAGAAAAGGCCGGGCTCGGTGACAATCGTCACGCGGTCGCTCGCCGCCCACGCGGTGCGAGTGAGGGCGTTCAGCGATGGGGCGCAGTCGATGAGAACCAGGTCGTAGTCGGCCTCGACGTTGGCGAGCGCCTCTTCGAGCTTCCAGATGTCGCGGATGCTCGGGTGCGGTCCATCGAAGTTGATTGCCGAGGGTGATCCGATCAGCACGTCGATTTTGCCGGGGCGACCCTTGGTCCAGCCACTTGGCGCGATCGCGGCGCGCACGATCTTCTCCTTGGGGGAGGCGAGCACGTCGGCGATGTTGAGGTGGCCCGCCACCTCGATATCCATCCCGGTGGAGACATCCGACTGCGGATCGAGATCGACGACGAGCGTTCGCAGGCCGCGCGCGAACGCCGCGGAGGCGAGGCCGAGCGTCACAGTGGTCTTTCCCACACCCCCCTTGAGGGAGCTGACGCTGAGTACATGCACGTTAACCCACGATACCGTCGCCCTTGTGGAGTTACCTAAAAAGGGCTGAGCGCAGCACGTCTGCATGGCCAACTGCCAGTCTTCTCGCGCCCTAGGCTGGTGGGGTCGAAAGGGACCCGGATGTTCAGGAAAATTCTCGTGGCAAACCGAGGCGAGATCGCGATCCGTGCCATGCGGGCAGCCTTCGAACTGGGTGCCAAGACCGTGGCCGTCTTCCCCTACGAAGACCGCAATTCGATGCATCGCCTGAAGGCCGACGAGGCCTACCAGATCGGCGAGCCGGGGCATCCCGTGCGGGCCTACCTCGATGTTGCCGAGATCATCCGGGTGGCGCGCGAGGCCGGGGCGGATGCGATCTACCCCGGCTACGGCTTCCTGTCCGAGAACCCCGACCTCGCGGCCGCGGCTGCTGATGCAGGCATCACCTTCATCGGGCCGCCCACCCGCGTGCTCGAGATGGCGGGCAACAAGGTCACCGCCAAGGAGCACGCGATCGCCGCCGGCGTCCCCGTGCTGAAGTCGACGCCGGCGTCCAAGGATCTCGACGAACTGCTTGCGGGCGCCGACGCCATTGGGTTCCCCATCTTCGCCAAGGCCGTCGCCGGCGGTGGCGGGCGCGGCATGCGCCGCGTCGAGACCAAGGCCGACCTGCGCGGCGCGCTCGAAGAGGCCATGCGCGAGGCCGACAGCGCTTTCGGTGACCCAACCATGTTCCTCGAGCAGGCGGTGGTGCGCCCCCGGCACATCGAGGTGCAGATCCTCGCCGACTCGCAGGGCGAGACCGTGCACCTGTTCGAACGCGACTGCTCGGTGCAGCGTCGCCACCAGAAGGTCATCGAGATCGCTCCGGCTCCCAACCTCGACGAGGGCACCCGACAGGCCATGTACCGCGACGCCATCGCATTCGCCAAGTCCATTCGGTACGAGAACGCGGGCACCGTGGAGTTCCTGCTCGACACCGCGGGGGAGCGGAAGGGGCAGCACTTCTTCATCGAGATGAACCCCCGCATCCAGGTCGAGCACACCGTGACCGAGGAGGTCACCGACGTCGACCTCGTGCAGTCGCAGATGCGCATCGCGTTCGGCGAGAGCCTGCGCGAGCTCGGATTGCAGCAGGGCGACCTCCACCTGCGCGGCGCGGCGCTGCAGTGCCGCATCACGACGGAGGATCCCGCCGCCGGCTTCCGGCCGGACACCGGCAAGATCACCACCTACCGGTCGCCCGGGGGCGCGGGCATCCGTCTCGACGGCGGCACCGTGGCCGCTGGCGCCCAGATCTCGCCGCACTTCGACTCGATGCTCGTGAAGATGACCTGCCGCGGTCGCGATTTCGCGGCCGCCGTCGTGCGCGCCCGCCGGGGGCTGGCGGAGTTCCGGCTGCGTGGCGTCACCACGAACATCCCGTTCCTGCAGGCCGTTCTCGATGACCCCGACTTCATCGCCGGCGACCTCAGCACCTCGTTCATCGAGGAGCGCCCGTGGCTCGTGCGCGGCCACCAGTCCAAGGACCGCGGCACGAAGGTACTCAGCTGGCTCGCCGACGTCACGGTGAACCAGCCCAACGGCAACGGCGCCGGTCTCATCGACCCGAGCGTGAAGCTGCCCGAGATCGACCTCGAGGTCGAGGCACCCGCGGGCTCCCGGCAGCGGCTCCTCGAGCTCGGCCCGGTCGGCTTCGCGAGCGAGCTGCGCGCGCAGACCGCACTGGCGGTGACCGACACCACGTTCCGTGACGCGCACCAGTCGCTCCTGGCGACCCGCGTGCGCACCCGCGACCTCGTCGCGGTGCTGCCCCATGTGGCCCGGATGACTCCGCAACTGCTCTCCGTCGAGGCATGGGGGGGAGCCACCTACGACGTGGCACTGCGCTTCCTCGGCGAAGACCCGTGGGAACGGCTGTCGTCGATGCGGGAAGCGCTGCCCAACGTCGCCATCCAGATGCTGCTGCGCGGCCGCAACACCGTGGGCTACACCCCGTACCCCACCGAAGTCACCGACGCGTTCATCCGGGAGGCCGCCGACAGCGGAGTCGACATCTTCCGCATCTTCGATGCCCTCAACGATGTCGACCAGATGCGGCCCGCCATCGACTCGGTGCTGCAGACCGGCACCGCCGTCGCCGAGGTTGCGCTCTGCTACACCGGCGACCTGCTCGACCCGGCCGAGACGCTCTACACCCTCGACTACTACCTGAAGCTCGCCGACCAGATGGTCGAGGCCGGCGCGCACATTCTCGCGATCAAAGACATGGCGGGCTTGCTGCGGGCGGACGCCGCCTACCGTCTGGTCACCGCGCTCCGCGAGCGCTTCGACCTGCCCGTGCACGTGCACACGCACGACACTGCGGGTGGCCAGCTCGCGACCCTGCTCGCGGCATCCCGTGCCGGGGCCGACGCTGTCGACGTCGCCAGCGCGCCGATGGCGGGCACCACGAGCCAGCCCTCCGCGTCGGCCCTGGTCGCCGCGCTTGCTCACACCGAGCGCGACACCGGCCTGTCGCTGCAGGCGGTCTCCGACCTCGAGCCGTACTGGGAGGCCGTGCGCCACATCTACAAGCCGTTCGAGTCCGGGCTCCCGGGCCCCACGGGCCGCGTCTACAAGCACGAGATTCCCGGTGGGCAGCTGTCGAACCTGCGCCAGCAGGCCATCGCCCTGGGGCTTGCCGACCACTTCGAGAAGGTCGAAGACCTGTACGCCGCCGCCAACCGCATCCTGGGCCGGCCCCCCAAGGTCACCCCCTCGTCGAAGGTGGTCGGCGATCTCGCCCTTGCCCTCGCGGCGGCCGACGCCGACCCCGCCGACTTCGAGCAGAACCCGGACAAGTACGACATCCCCGACTCGGTCGTCGGCTTCATGGCGGGCGAGTTGGGCGAGCTGCCCGGTGGCTGGCCGGAGCCGTTCCGCAGCAAGGTGCTGAAGGGTCGAACCGTCAAGATCGGCGTCGAGCCGATCACCGATGCCGATCGCGCCGCGCTCAACGGGGATTCGGCGGGGCGACGATCGGCGCTGAACCGGTTGCTGTTCCCGGGGCCGACGAAGATCTTCGAGCAGGCCCGCGAGACCTACGGCGACCTCTCGGTTATCGACACCGTCGACTACCTGTACGGGCTGCGGCAGGGCGGCGAGCACGTGGTCGGCATCGACCGCGGTGTGAGCCTGTTCGTGGGGCTCGAGGCGATCGGTGAGGCAGACGAGAAGGGCATGCGCACCGTGATGTCCACGCTCAACGGCCAGCTGCGTCCGGTCTTCGTCAGGGACAACAGCATCACGGTCGACATCAAGGCGTCAGAGAAGGCCGATACCGGCAAGCCCGGTCACGTCGCGGCCCCGTTCTCCGGTGTCGTCACCCTGCAGGTGGGGGAGGGTGCGACCGTCGAGGCGGGCCAGAGCGTCGCCTCCATCGAGGCGATGAAGATGGAAGCCGCGATCACCGCGAGCGTCGCGGGAGTGATCAAACGACTCGCGATTCGGGAGACCCAGCAGGTGGACGCTGGTGACCTCCTGCTCGAGATCGACCCGGCCTGAGGCGCTGCCACGAGGCCCACACTGACGGAATTCCCGGTGCGACGGTAAACTCGATCGTTTGCAGTAAAAGGAGAACCGACAATGGCCACCAGGAACACGTCTTCGGACGCCCCTTCTGAGACCGCAGGGGCGGGCGATCTCGACGTCGACCCGACAGCGCTAGCGACCCCCACCGAGAACATGACGTTCACGGTCGCCCTGCCCATTCAGGTGCACGAGACCCCCGACGACGAGGTGGCGGTCGCGATCCACGAGGTCGCTATCAACCCCGATTACCTCTCGTCCACCGGCCCCACCACGACGATCCAGCTCCGCTCTGAGGATGTCGCCGTGATGCCCGACATCCCCGAGGAGGAGGCGCCGGTCATTCCCGCCCTCCCCGAACCCGACGACATCTACGCCCGCCGCGGGCGCGTTCGACCCGAGGTCACGCCCGAGCCCGCCACCGCCCTGACCGCGGAACGGCTCATCCGGGGCAAGGACCGGCCGCGCAGGCCAGCGCCCGAGGGGTTCCTGCAGCAGCTGCTCTACCAGGTCACCTTCCACCTCGTGAATGTCGGCGACTCGTACCGGGCGCGGGAGCGCAAAGCCCTCGACGCCCGCATCAGCAAGCACTTCGAGGGCGGCACGCGCTTCGTGCCGATCCTCACCCGCAAGGGCGGCGTCGGCAAGACGACGATCACCACACTGCTCGGGATGGCTCTCGCCGACGTTCGCGAAGACCGCATCATCGCCATCGACGCCAACCCCGACCGCGGCACCCTCGCCGAACGGATCACGAAGAACACTCGCGCGACGGTGCGCGACGTGGTGACCCGCGCTCCGAGCATCACCGCGTTCAGCGAGTTCCAGACGCTGATCTCCCGCGACGAGACGCGCCTCGATGTGCTGGCGTCCGACACCGACCCGTCGGTGTCGGAGGCATTCGGTGAAGACGACTACAACGTCGTCGCCGACATCGCGGAGCGGTTCTACTCCGTCGCGGTGACCGACTGCGGCACCGGCATCGTGCACTCGGCGATGCGGGCGACCCTGCAGCGCGCCGACTCCATCGTGATCGTGTCAGGCGGCAGCGTTGACGAGGCGCGGCTCGCCTCCGAGACGCTCACCTGGCTCGAGGCGAACGGATACCCTGAGCTGGTGTCAACCGCCGTCGTCGCCCTCAACACCTCGACCCAGGGCACCAACCTCGTGAAGATCGAGGAGATCGAAGCCCACTTCCGCTCGCGGGTGCGAGAGGTGGTGCGCATTCCCTACGATCCCGTGCTGGCCACCGGCTCCGTCATCCGGTACCGGGAACTTGCGCCCATCACCCGCAACGCGGCGCGCGAACTCGCCGCGATCGTCATCGATGGCCTTCCGGTCACCAGGACCGCCTGATCCGATGACCGCTCGACCAATCCGCCTCTTCGGCGACCCGGTGCTCAGGTCGGCCTGCGACCCGATCCGCCCCGGCGATCCCCGTGCCGACCAGCTCGTGGCCGACCTGCTGGAGAACGTGCAGCTGCCGGGGCGTGCGGGGCTTGCCGCGAACCAGATCGGCGTGGGGCTGAGGGCGTTCAGCTACAACGTCGACGACGTGGTCGGGTACATCATCAACCCGGTGATCGCCGAGGTGTCGGGCGAGCCCGAGCTGGTCGACGAGGGCTGCCTGTCGGTGCCGGGCTTCTACTTCCCGCGCGCGCGGTACCCGTACGCACGCGTCACCGGCGTCGATCTCGACGGCGAGCCGGTGGTTCTCGAGGGCACCGGCCTGATGGCGCAGGCCCTTCAGCACGAGGTGGATCATCTCGACGGCCATCTCTTCATCGAGGGGCTCGACCCCGAGACGAAGCGTGAGGCGATGCGCGTGATTCGGCAGGCCCCCTGGTACTGAGCAGTTCCAGGGGACCATCGCCGATCAGTAGTTCAGCGACACGCCTTCGGTGGCCGGCGAGTTGTTGTACATGCCCTCGATCACATCAGCGAAGTCCTTGAGAATCACGTTGCGCTTGATGCTCATCTTCGGGGTTAGGTGGCCGCTCGCCTCGGTGAGTTCGGCATCGAGGATCTGGAACTTCCGGATGGACTCCGCCCGCGACACCGACGCGTTGCCCACGTCGATCGCACGCTGGACCTCGGCGAGAACCTTCGGGTTCTTCGCCGCTTCGGTCACCGACATCTGGGCATCCAGGTCGTTGTTGTGCAGCCAGGCCGGCAGCATCTCCTCGTCGAGCGTCAGCAGCGCCGAGATGTACGGCTTCTGGTCGCCCACCACGATCACCTGCCCGATGATCGGGTTCGCGCGGATGGGGTCTTCGAGAGCGGCGGGGGCGACGTTCTTGCCACCGGCCGTGACGATGATCTCCTTCTTCCGCCCCGTGATCTCGAGGTAGCCCTCGTCGTCGAACTGCCCGATGTCGCCGGTCTTGAACCATTCACCGTCGAACGCCTCCTGGGTGGCGGCGTCGTTGTTCCAGTAGCCCGCGAACACGCAGACGCCCTTGACCTGGATCTCGCCATCGTCGGCAATCCGCACCGAGTTGCCGGGCAGCGGCGGGCCGACCTTGCCGATCTTGAAGTGCGAGGCGAGGTTGACCGAGACCGGAGCGGTCGTCTCGGTGAGCCCGTAGCCCTCGAGGATCGTGAGGCCGAGGCTCCGGTAGAAATGGCCGAGGCGCAAACCCAGGGGAGCGGAGCCCGAGACGGCGTACTTCACCCGCCCGCCGAGGGCCGTGCGGATCTTCGAGAGCACCAGCCGGTCGAAGACCGCGAACTGCAGCTTCAGGCCGAACGGAACGGTGCCGGCGTCGACGGCCTTCGAGTGGGCGATGGCAACCTCGGCCGCCTTGCGGAAGATCTTGCCCTTGCCACCCGTTTCCGCCTTCTGCTCAGACGAGTTGTAGACCTTCTCGAAGACTCGCGGCACGGCGAGCAGGAAGGTGGGCTGGAACGAGCCCATCGAGGGCAGCAGCAGCTTGGTGTCGGGCTGGTGGCCGACCTTCACGCCACCGTGCACCGACAGCACCGAGATGTACCGGGCGAAGATGTGCGCCAGCGTGATGAACAGCAGCGTGCTCGACTCGTCGTTGACGACCTCGGGGATGGCGGCGCGCGCGTTGCGGCTGAGCTCAACGAAGTTGGAGTGGGTGATGATGCACCCCTTGGGCTTACCCGTGGTTCCCGAGGTGTAGATGAGCGTGGCGAGGTCAGAGCCCTTGGCGAGGTTGCGCCGCCGCTCGATCTCGTCATCGCTGACCGAGGTGCCGCTGGCAGCGAGTTTGTCGAGGTCGCCGAGATCGATCTTCCAGGTGTGAACGACGGCCGGAACATCCGCGTGGATCTCGTCGAACCGCGAGAACAGCTCCGGGGTCTCGGTGATGATGCCGACCGCGCCCGAGTCGGTCAGATTCCAGAGGATCTGGGCGGGAGCGGAGGTTTCGTAGATCGGCACCAGCACGGCCCCGGCGTACCAGGTGGCGAAGTCGATGAGCGTCCACTCGAAGCTCGTCTTCGACATCAGCCCGATCTTGTCACCGGGTTCGATGCCGGCGGCGACCAAACCCTTCGCCAGGGCGATCACCTTGGTCTGGAACTCGGCGGCCGAGACATCCTTCCACCCGCCGTCGGGGGTGGGAAGCGCGAAGAGCGGCTTGTTGGGTGTGGCTTTGACCCTCTCGACCAGCAGGTCGGTCGCGTTGGCGTCGGGGTCAGCCTTGACAATGGCGGGAACGTCGAACTGTTTCACGGCAACTCCTTTGGCACCGGTCGGGGTTATTCCGGTCAGTCTACCGGCGGATCCGCGGGCTGGCCCCGGTAATAGGAGCCGCATGCCAATCGGTAGGATCTGACATCGTGCATGCCATCGGGATCGACATCGGCGGAACCAAGATCGCGGGCGCGGTCGTCTCGGAGGGCGGCGAGATCCTCCTCGAGCAACGGGTGGCGACCGATGCCGGCGACTCCGACGCGATCATCGACGCCGTGGTGCGGATGGTCGAGAGGCTGAGCCGCGAGTATCCCGTCGACGCTGCGGGAGTCGCGGCCCCCGGATTCATCGACGCCACCCAATCGACCGTGTACTACACCCCCAACATCAGCTGGCGCAATGAGCCGTTGCGCGAGCGGCTGAGCGCCCGGCTGGGGCTCAGCATCACCATCGACAACGACGCCAATGCGGCCGGCTGGGCCGAGTATCGCTTCGGGGCCGGTCGCGCCTCGACCGACATGACCATGCTCACCATCGGGACCGGTGTCGGCGGCGCGATCGTCACGCAGGGCCAACTGTTCCGCGGCGGGTTCGGGGCGGGCGCCGAACTCGGCCACCTGCGGGTGGTCCCGGATGGGCTGCCGTGCGGGTGCGGTGCGCGCGGATGCATAGAGCAGTACGGTTCCGGCCGCGCGCTGCTGCGCATGGCGAACGAGATCGCCGACGCCGGTCTGATCGGGCACAACCTGGCGGAGGCTCGCGCGGCGAACGGCGGCCAGCTCGACGGCACGATCGTCGCGGCCCTGATCGAGGACCACGATCCGGGCGCCCTCGCCGCGCTCCGCCAGCTCGGCTCCTGGCTGGGTCAGGCGTGCGCATCCATCGGCGCCGTGCTCGACCCGCAGCGGTTCGTGTTCGGCGGCGGCGTCGCCATCGCGGGGGAGCTGCTGCTGGAGCCGATCCGCGAGGGATACCTCGCCAACCTGCCCGCCCGCGGCTTCCACCCCGAACCCGAGTTCCTGACGGCCGAGCTGGTCAACGACGCGGGAGTGGTCGGCGCCGCCGACCTCGCCCGGGTGCACCGAGCCGGATAGGCTGAGGTCTCCCCTCG
>Ga0247739_10000509_pt1 | contig 13916 bp, 6 predicted proteins | sample UWRJL058202B2_FD_180943 | JGI IMG/M metagenome (GOLD analysis project Ga0247739, IMG submission 180943) | Plant litter microbial communities from Arlington Agricultural Research Station in Wisconsin, United States - UWRJ-L058-202B-2 | ecosystem: Environmental > Terrestrial > Plant litter >...
ATTTCTTTTTATATAGTATTCCAGATCGGGAATGGTTTGTCCGGTTGGATTATTAGGATTACAAATAAAAACAAGATCACTGTGAAGCTGTGGTAAATCCAAACATTCAGCCCATGATAAAAAGCTTAACTGATGATCATAAATAGAGCATGCGTCTTCATATTCTGCAAAAGCAGGCGACAGAATTTTTGTTTTTTTTCCTGTAAATAACTGTGCGATCAGATAGATAGATTCTGTACTTCCATTATTAACAAGTACCTGATCATCAGAAAGATGATGATGATTTGCTATTTTTTCACGCAGACTTTCAGCCATCACTTCGGGATAACGGTTAACGTTATTCCATCTTTCAAAAACATATTCCTTCATCCCTTCCGGCTCGCCACCATACCAGACATTTGTACTAAAATCTGCGATGATTTCATTTTTATATTTGTACCCATCGTCGCCGTGCCCTTGTAACATTTTGTGAATTTTATACTCTTATAATAGTAAACTTTTGTAAATCTGATCCATATCTACATTTAATCGGATCAGATCAGCTAATTTATCATATTGTTGTTCTTTAAAATCCTGATAATTTAACTTTTCCCCGGTTATTTCAAAAGTATAAGGAGCCAGTAAGCTTTCTATGACCACATCATTATCCAGAATTCCATGTAAATAAGTGCCCCAGGTTTTATCATTTAAAAAGTAACCATCCTGTCTTCCATTATTGAGAATAGCAACCGGAGATTTTTTCCCTGTCACTTTCGTTTCGCCCATGTGAATTTCATAGCCAGCGTTTTTCTCACTACTTTCCCTGAAATAAAATTCACACTGTAAAGTCGTTTTATCAGCCTGCAAAACAGTTTGCACTGGTAAAATTCCCAGTCCGGGAAGGCTTTCTATTTCTCCCTCCACCTGATATGGATCTTCGATTTTTTCTCCCAGCATCTGATAACCGCCACAAATCCCGATAATTGTTTTACCGGATTTATGTACATCGTAAATGGCTTTGGCAACACCGTTATTTTTAATAACCAGCATATCCGCAATTGTATTTTTACTGCCCGGAATGATCACAATTGACGCTTTTGAAATTTCCAAAGCATCATTGGTATAAAATAAATTTACTCTTGGATCATTTTCCAGCCGGTCAAAATCAGTAAAATTGGATAATCTTTTTAATAAAATTACAGCTATATTAATCTTCCCTTCTACCGACGATCTGAACTTTGATTCAAGCGAAACTGAATCTTCCTGCTCAATATGAATATCCCGGAAATAAGGCAAAATTCCGACTACCGGCAAACCTGTAAGGTCTTCCAGCATTCGTTTTCCGTCTTCAAATAACCGGCTGTCACCCCGAAATTTATTAATAATAATACCTTTCATACATGCTTTTTCTTCCTCAGTCAGAAGCGCAATTGAACCGTAAATACTGGCAAAAACACCGCCTTTATCAATATCTCCAACCAGATAAGTCGCAGCACCTGCATGAACTGCCATACGCAGATTGGTGATATCCCTATGTTTTAAATTTAGTTCAGAAATACTTCCTGCACCTTCCATTACAACGGGTGAGTATCTGGTAGAAAGCCGGTCAAATGCATTCTTAACTTCTAAAAATAATTCACTTCGGTCATTTGCCATGAAATAATCGTAAGCAGACTGATTACCAACTGGTTTACCATTTAAAATTACCTGAGAAGATTTATCACTCGTTGGCTTTAAAAGTACAGGATTCATATCTGAATGGCACGGAATTCCAGCCGCTTCTGCCTGTACAGCCTGTGCGCGCCCAAGTTCCAGTCCGTCGGCCGTTACATAACTGTTTAGCGACATATTTTGTCCTTTGAACGGAGCAGGCTGATAACCATCCTGTTTGAAAATACGGCAGAAACCTGCTGTAATAACACTTTTACCCACATCCGAACCGGTGCCGACAAACATGATAGGCCGCAATGGTTTGTTGACCATATTAAAATCCGGTTATGATAATTGATTGATTCTGGCAGAAATAGTATGTGTGATCCCTTCCGAAGAAAGATCGTCCAGTGACAAACATTCTGCTCCTAAAACTTTTGCCAGTTCCGCTGCTTTATCAAAACGCAAGTACCCATTTTCAGTATCCAGAACTAATGCCGGAACCTGCATTTTTGCTATTTGATCAGCCCATTGTAAAGTTTGCTGCCATGCATCTCCGCCGCCCGGCAAAGGTACATTGGCTTTTCCATCACTGAGAATTACCAATAAAGGTTTAATATCCCGGTCGTTTTTATAATGCATTAAAACTTGCTCTGCCAACTGCATGGCATGTGCCAAAGGTGTACGTCCGCCCGTTGGCAGGTTTTCCATTGCTTTTTCTGCCAGTTCTGTACTTAGAGTTGGCTCTAATAAAAGTGCCGCTTCCACGCCGTGAAAAGCAATGATTCCAACCATATCCCGCTTCTGATAAGCATCTTTTAACAAACTCAAAACACTGCCTTTTACTGCTTCCATACGCTTACTGGCGGCCATTGAACCGGATGCATCCACAACAAATAAAATTAAATGACCTGCTTTCCCATTCCTGATCTTTTGATGCAAATCTTCTTTTTTTATCTCAAAACGATCAGAATCACGCATCAAAGCATGTTGAATTGTTTCAGAAAAAGCAATGTCAGTGGCGGTATTATTTTGTCCAGCACGGATCTGAAAACCTTTGGCGGTATTGACGGCTTTACTCCTCTTTCCGTTTAAAAGCTGTGTAGAAATAATGGGTAATTCTGTTTGAATTACTGGTAAATCTTTTTCTTTGCCAAATCCAAAAACTTTTTCCTGAACATCTGGTAAACAGTCTCCATTTCCATTTGGCCCATCTCCACAAATATCATTTGTATCGTCTGTATCTGATGGTTCATTTTTGCCACTTGTATCTTGCAACTGATCTTTATTCAGTTGATCAAAATTGCCGGAATTCTCAGGTTCAGTATTTTGGCTGGAATTGTTTTTATTTTGTTCAAAAGGTTTTTTACCTTTTCTATGAACCAATACAAGCTCTGCTGCCTGGCGCACATCATCAGCATTCACAACTTTCCGTTCTGCCAATGCAGCCAATGTAATGGCTGTTTTGTACATTACAATATCAGCCCGTAAACTTGCTACCGACCATTCTATACACAGTTGACTGATCAGCGTCAACAGTCCATCGGGCATAATAACCAACGGTAAAAGCTGCTGTGCTTTATGGATTTGTTTTTGTAAAATCTGCTGTGCTGCAAGCCATTGAGAATTAAAAGTTTCAGGATTATTTTCAAAAGTTATTCTCCTCCGCACCACTTCCGTTCTTTCTTTTACATCCAGTTGCGCTTCTACTTCTACCATCAATCCAAAGCGGTCCAGAAATTGTGGGCGAAGATTTCCTTCCTCGGGATTCATCGTACCGATCAAAATAAATTTAGACGGATGACTTACTGAAAGCCCTTCGCGCTGAACGGTATTTACGCCAGATGCGGCGACATCCAAAAGTATATCTACCAAATGATCAGGCAATAGATTTACTTCATCAATATATAAAATCCCGCGATGTGCCCCTGCCAGCAAACCAGGCAGGAATTTCTTTTTTTTCTCTGAAATAATGGCTTCCAGATCCAGACTTCCTAAAACCCGGTCTTCGGATGCACCTAATGGAAGATCAACAAAAGGTACCGTAATTTCTTCCAATTCAACCTCACTATTTCCCTGATTTTCAATCAAATAATCTTTTTCCGACGTATTGAAAAACGAATTAGTTATCCTTTTAATGAAAGGCATAATGGTAGACAAACCTCTTGCTGCCGTACTCTTTGCCGTTCCTTTTTCACCCTTTATTAACACACCACCAATAGATGGATTGATAGCGCAAAGCAGCAATGCCCGCTTTAATTTATTTTGTCCGACAATAGCAGAAAACGGGTATTGATTCATAGAATTGATTTGGCTAACCGCATTAATTTTATACGTTCCAGAGGAACGTTTCGTGGGTAGAAAAATATTATGATGTCATCAATTTCTTCGTTCCTTCGGAACGTTTCGTGTTGTTCCTGCCAAAACCTATTCATTCCTCACTTCCAACAATTCTTCACTTTTTAAATACAAATTCTTTAACCCTTCCAAAACCTCCGCGGACGGTTCGGCCCACATTCCTCTTTGTACTGCTTCCAATAATCTTTCGGCGATTGCATTCAATGCCCAAGGATTGCTTTCTTCAAAAAACTGCTGCATGACAGGATCAAGTACGTAAGTTTCGGCTACTTTTTCATACATCCAGTCGTCTACAACTTGCGAGGTTGCATCATAACCAAAGATATAATCGACTGTTGCCGTTAATTCCAAACCGCCTTTATAACCATGTTTTTTGATACTTTCTATCCATTTGGGATTTACAACGCGTGAACGAAAAACACGTAACGTTTCCTCTTTTAAATCCCTGACAACAGGCTGTGCAGGATTTTGGGAATCACCGAAATAATGTTTCGGCTGTTGCCCGGTCAGGCTGCGGATGGTAGCAATCATCCCGCCATGAAATTGAAGATAATCGTCGCTGTCGAAAATATCGTGTTCCCGGTTGTCCTGGTTATGCAATGCAACTTCCACGGCGGAAAGCCGTTGTCTGAACTCATTTCTTGCATCAATTCCCTGTGCAGTTTTGGAATAAGCATAACCGCCCCAATTCACGTAAGCTTGCGCAAAATCCGTATCAGCCTGCCAGTTTTTTTCATTGATCAGTGGCAAAATTCCTGCTCCGTAACTTCCCGGCGCCGCTCCAAAGATCCGGTAACCAGCTTTTTCTTCTGCTTCTTCAACTGATAATTCTCTGTCTTTTTGTAATTCAGTAAGGTCTTTTAAATAATGTTTTCTGATAAAATTCTGATCAAGAGGTTCGTCCTGCTCAATCACCATTTGTATGGCATCGTCCAGTAAATCAATTAAATGCGGAAATGCATCTCTGAAAAATCCGCTGATCCGTGTCGTCACATCAATGCGCGGACGACCGAGTGTTTGCAGATCAATCAGTTCAATACCAGTTATACGGCGACTTTCCAATTGCCAAACCGGACGGACTCCTAACAATGCCAATACTTCGGCTACATCATCGCCGTGTGTACGCATGGCACTCGTTCCCCAAATACTGATTCCTACACTTTCAGGATATCTTCCCGTTTCTGTTACATGACGGTCTAACACTTCTTTTGCCAGTTGCTGTCCAACCTCCCAGGCTGCTTTGGAAGGTAAAACACGCGGGTCAACTGCATAAAAATTCCTGCCTGTTGGTAATATATGTGCCATGCCCCGGGTTGGTGCGCCACTTGGCCCGGCAGGTACATAACCGCCAGAAAGTCCGTGTAAAAGATTGATGATTTCTTCATCAGTTTTAGCAAGATTTGGCACCAGTTCATGACAAACAAATTCCAGAATTCGGCGAATATCAGCTAATTCAGGTTCAGAAGGAATAATATCTAACGTTTCATAAATAACCTGATCAATAGAATCTGACTGGAAACGATGTTTTTCAAGTAACCTAAATAAATGATTACTTAACTCATCCAAAACTTCCAGCACATCAGCATTTGTTACAACCGGACGACCCGCTAATGATACAAACTGATCAGAAATCTCGCTTAATTTTTGACCTTTATTTTGCAGAATTTTTTCTATTTCAAAACCAAATAAAACCGCCAATTCTGATTGTAAACCAAGTACTGCCGCATTGGGCAAACGCGTTAAAGATTGCAGCATATCGACCAGCGCATCACCTATGGGCATTTCTCCCAAAGTATGCAAACCATTACGGATTTGTGCCGCACCGAGTTCGCATAAATAACCGTCAATATCTTCAATCAAATGTGCAATATCTTTTCCGTCCATTTCCGTCAGACTTACCGGAACGCCTTCGGGAGTCATATCATCATCCCAATCGTGTTTGTGATCGCCATGATCCCGGCTTAACATCGCAGCCAGATCCGTATCCAGATTGGTTTGCTTGATCAGCTCCCAAATTTGTCTTTGCAACAATGGCAGTTTCGCCGGGTCCAGACTTTCAACCTGATAATATTCGTCCACCAATTGTGTCAGCTGCGCCAGTTCGCCGTAACTATCTGCTGACGTCATAGGAGGCGTTAAATGGTCGACTACAACGGCATGTGCGCGGCGTTTGGCTTGTGAACCCTCACCCGGATCATTAATAATAAACGGATAAAAAAGTGGCAGATCGGCTAAAAAAGCATCTGGAAAGCAGTTTTCGGATAATCCAATTCCTTTTCCGGGCAACCATTCCAGCGTCCCGTGTTTGCCTACATGCACAATTGCGTCTGCGCCCCAGTCGTCGCGAAGCCAGCGGTATAATGCATAATAATGATGCGTTGGCGGCAGATCGGGCTGATGATAAATTGCATCCGGGTCCATTCCATATCCACGCGGTGGCTGTAATGCCACAAATGCATTGCCCAGGTTCAGGCCGGCCAGTGCAATATTTCCGTCATGAATGTACGTTTCTCCGGGGGCGGCACCCCATTGTTTTGTCATTTTTTGCTGCAAAAATTCCGGCAATTCCTCAAACCATTTTTTGTACTGATCAAAAGAAACATGGCCGGCAGCATTCGTCAGCTGTTCGGGTGTCAGGTAATTTTCGTCATAAGAACAGCGATCAATCAGTGTATGAATCAGTTCCGTTCCGGTTGCCGGTAAATTTTTGATTTCATAACCTTCTGCCTGCATCGCGTGCAGCATATTCATGAGTGAAGCCGGCGCATCCAATCCTACGGCGTTGCCAATCTGGGAAGCTTTCGTATTGGAATTGGTGAAGATAAAAGCAATACGTTTTTCAGCATTTTTCAAATGTCGCAATCTTGCAAAACGAACAGCTAATCCCGTTACTCGTTCAACACGATTTTCAAGCGGTTCATATCCTTTTGTCTCTTTGCCTTTTTCTTTAAATGAAATCGGAACGGTAATAATTCGTCCGTCAAATTCAGGAATTGCCACATTCATGGCTGTATCTAATGGATTCAAACCCCGCGCCGAAGTTTCCCAAGGTCCACGGCTCATTCCGCTTGCAATGGCTTGTAATATAGGCACGTCCAGATTAGTCAGTGATTCAACTGGTTTGCTTACCGTACCGGCAGGTTTAATATCCGTGATGGCAAAAGAAATGGTATTGATCAGCGCATCAATTCTGGTCTCGGGAGAGTTATTGAAAAAATCAAACGCAAACGGATTGCCGGACTCCGGACTGACAGCTTTTAGTGATGAGGTAAAAACGGGCAGAACATTTACATTTTTCTCTTCCAGAGAACGGATCATGGCATCCACAAAACTGGTATTTCCTGCAATCCAATGCGCGCGGTAAAAGGTAATTCCAATCGTTGCCAGAGCAGGATTCCGGTATTTCAGCCAGTCAGAAATATCTGCATTTTCTGGAAGATCAGGATGGTAAATGCCGTGTTCGGGCAGATGAGCCGGCGCTTCTGCTCCGAAACCGGTCATGAGGAAATGGTCAGAAAGGAAGTATAAAAGCGAGATAAAATTGCTGTAACCTCCTGCCTGAAGATAGGCTAATGTTTCCTGCAAAATGGCTGGCGAAACCGTTGAAATTGCTGCAAATTCAGGATTCAGATCACCCGTTCCACTTACTACAATCAGGTGCTGTTGTCTTTGTTTGGCAAGATTCACTAATTTTCCAAAACCAGGAATACTGCTTGACTGTCCGTGAATTCTGACGACAATAATTTTAGCTTCTGCAATTTCACGTTCGAGTAGCTGCGCCATTTGTGCTTCACTTTTTATGGCTAATAAACTAATTCCTAGTGTTTTCGGAAATTCATCCGGTAAAGATTGCATGGCATGATTTAAAGCAAGCAAATCAGTATCTGCATGTGTAAGGAAAACAATTCCCTCGGTTGGCAAGGCAGTTTGGCCCAAAACCGTTGCCGTTTCCGAACCTTTCCAGGTATAAAACTGAAAAACGTATTCTGCCAGATCTGATGGTGGCACCAGAAAACGATCGGCTTTCACCATGCTTTCTATGTAATCAAAGATGGCAATAATCTGCCAGTCATTGTTAATAGAATGAAACCAGACCGAATTGCCGTCAAACAAAAATGTGACCACATTCGCCAGTGTGCACGGACCCAGACAACCGCCTTTTGTCATGTGTACCACATTGCGAAGCTTCCGCCGCATCCATTCGCTTTTATACAATTCAACAGGAATCGGCGCATAACCACGATCCACACGACCGCAACAGCAGGCGTTGTAACAATAGGATAAATGTCCGCGCCGCTGCACGAGATTGATTGCTTTTCCGTCGGAACGGGTGATGCGCTGCCGTTTGATTTCTTTCATGGGTATTGGCTTTTAGCGATTGGCAATTAGCTTTTAGCCTCATAGCGGATTGCTTTCGTTGCCATTAATAATTTCTCTATAAATTCCTTTTTCTCTCCCCAATACACATGCATGTAGGAAGCGAACGTGTTGTATTTTCGGTAAAGTTTTGTTTCGGTTTCTATTCCTTTTGCATTGGTTATTGTAACCGGTTCGGTTTGAAGTGCTTCATTCTGCAATCCTGAGTAATGAAATTCATGCCCTCTTATTTCCAGATCGCCCCATTTTGCTATTCTATAACCCAATGTCATTTTAGGATTTTGCATAGATGTGGTACAATCCAGAACGCCAGCCATTTCGAAATTTTCACCATCGCTGTTTGTAATGCTGTTTCCTATGTACATCAATCCGCCACATTCGGCATAAGTCAATCCACCATTTTGGCAGTAACTTTTAATGCTTTCCCGCATGGAAATATTTTCGTTTAATTCTTTGGAAAATAATTCAGGATAACCGCCGGGCAGATATAAAAAATCGGTTTCTGGTAAAGTTGCGTCATGAATCGGACTAAAATAAGTGATCTCTCCAAATTGAGATAAAACTTTTATGTTCTGATGGTAAAGAAAAGAAAAGGCCTCGTCGCGGGCGATTGCTATTTTTAGTTGGTGCCTGTAACACGTCTGTGAGGACACAGACGTCGGCAGTGCAGACGTCGGCAGCGGCATTAAAGTAATTTCCAGCAACCGGTCAATATCAACTGTTTTTGGAATTTCCTCAGCCAGTTTTTCAACAATATTTTCGTAATCAGTTTCACCTGAAATGTGCAATCCTAAATGCCTGGATGGAATAACCAAATCTTCATTTTTAGGTAAATAACCCAAAGCTTCTATTCCAACATCTGTACAAGCGTCCTTCAAAAAACTGTAATGTGACGCGGTATTGACAAAATTAAAAATGACGCCAACCACTTTTATTCCTTTGTAAAAATTCTTAAAACCATATAGTAACGGAGCAGCCGAATATGCCATAGATTTAGCATTAACGACTAGTATTATTGGAATATCGAGTAGTTCAGCAATGGCGGCACTGCTTCCTTTCATTTTATCAGAGCCATCAAAAAGCCCCATAACACCTTCTGTAACAGCAATACCAGCTTTGGAAGAATAATGAGAATAAATTTCTTTGACATGCTTTTCGGAAGACATAAAAGTATCCAGATTGATACTTTGCTTTCCGGCAGCAGCTGTATGGTGAATCGTATCAATATAATCCGGCCCGCATTTGAATGGCTGCACGTTCAATCCCTGGTTTTTCAAAGCGCGCAACAATCCCAAAGTAAGGGTAGTTTTACCGGAATTACTGGATGGTGCGGAGATAAGAAAATGGGATTTTGGGAATGCCATAGATTAAAGTATTGAATTTTTATTTTGTCAACTTATTAGAGAACCACCACGTGGTTCAATTTGAATTTTACAAGTAAACTTTTCTCCGCAACCATTTCCAAGTCAAAACCAAACCCGTACTGCTTGCCAGTAATCCTCCCAGCATCAATACGATCATGATGATATCCCACAAAGGACGTTTGTAAAACATAAACCGAAAATCCAGGCTGTGTAATCCATGGTAAAGCCATCTTTCCAGACGACTTAATTTTTCATGTTTCAGTACCACCTGCCCTGTTTTTAAGTCAATATAATACCACGTTTTTTCAGGCGTATTCATCTTTACACGCAACACTGGCAGACGTTTATCCTTATTTTTGGTGTAATAATAATCGTCATAATCAGTCAGCACCATAGTTTCATTTACACCTATACCGGGATTCAGTTCTTTTATTTTTTTTATAAAATTATTAGGCGGGAATACTTCAAAAGGCAGATTATGTGAGCCATCGGCCAATAACATGCGTGTATGCTCTTCATCCTGGTAAGCAATATAGTAAGGTTTGCCGTGAAGCTGTGAAAAGTGGATTTCCTTTACAGGAATCTCAGATCTGAATATTTCCAGTGCTTTTGCCGGAGATAAATTAAAAATTCCGGGATTAAAAGTGCCGCCTGTCCATTGGCTGGTTTCTTCGAAATTTAACCTTGTAAACGGTGCCCAGTCCCACGGAGTCATAGAAAGCAAGCCGCTAAAAACCCAGGTGAAAGCAAAAATTCCAAACACAAACCCGGTATAATGATGCCATCGAAACCATTTCTTTTTATACGGACTAAAAACGAAAGATTTTTTATCTTTTCTTCTGTATCGTACAAACCCCATCACAATTCCTGCTACGCACATGATCGTTCCTAATGACGAAGTCCAGACAATAATGTCATTCCAAAGCGGCCGGTTTCGTAAAAGAACCGTCGGGTAAATCCAGTGTGGAATCGGGCCTAGCCATGCCAGCAAACGTTGTCTGGCATTCACCTGCTGTACAACTTCGCCGGTTTGGGTTGAAATGTAAATAAAAGTTTTTTCAGCGTCATTCATCTTTAAACGATGAACCGGAGTGCTGTAACCCTGCGACCTTGCACCCGCCATCCATTGGTCTATTTCAAACAATGTTTCCAGCTTTTCGGGTTGGCTTTTATTTTTAACAAAAGCGACAGCCAGTTTTTTGGCAAGAATTGTATCTGTATAATTAAACAATTCGCCGTTATCAGCAAATATTGCACGATATTCACCTCTGCTTGTAACCAAACGATAAACAGGCCGGTCGAGCATCATTCCCAAACGGACTGTCCTTAATGTATCTGAAATATTAGCTTTTTTAAGTGCTTCCGGAAGATTTAATTTACAATTTGCAAAATTTGCAACAGGCAGATTTCTTAATTTCTCATGTTGGCTCATTGTTGGATATTTCACATACATCATGGCAAACCCAGACAAAAACCATATCACAAAAAGCAGGCTCAGCGCAAGGCCAAGATAGCGGTGGATTAACAGGAAAAATTTTGTAAATATTTTCATTTTTGTCAGCGGTTAGCTAATAGCTTTTAGCCGTTAGTTATCCAGATACATTGCAGTTGGGTTTACAAACTATATTTCAGACTTACTAAAAAATTCCTTGTAGCTCCAGGTGAAAACTGGTTGTCGAAAATGGCGTTGGCAAAATATTTCTCGTTAAATATATTGTTGATATTCAGCCTTAAACTTACTCTTCCTACACGATAACCAATGGCCAGATCTGCGACTATATAAGCTTTCAAAACAAAAGTATTAGCGCTGTTAGTAAATGTTTCATCCATATAATTAGCTCCCGAACCAATGCTTACACCTTTCAAAATCGTGTTTTGAAGCTCATAATTAGCCCACACATTCAACATGTTTTCAGGAGCAAAAGCCATGATATTTCCTGCGACAGAATTAATTTCACTACTTTGAAAAGGAAGATATTTCGCTTTGGAAAAAGTATAACCGGCTGTCAGGTCCAAACCTACAACCGGATTTCCATGTAGTTCAGCTTCAAATCCTTTGGATTCTGCCGAACCAACACGTCTTAGAATACCACCAGGTAAACTTTCCAGCTGATTGTTTTTTCGCATATAATAAAACGACAGATTTCCTGACCATTTTTGAGAAATTTCAAGTCTGCTTCCTACTTCACCCTGGTAGCCTGTTTCAGGATCAAATGTTTCTCCGTTGGGTGCAACACGGCGGGAAGGTTTGAAATAAGTTGAAAAAGAGCTGTAAACAGATATTGCTTCGATGGGCTGATAAACCAGTCCCAACCGGTAAGTCAGCGCAGATTTTGAAATAGTGGATTCAGCGCCGCGTTCAGTTACATTCCGTTCCGCATCAACCAAATTAGTGTAATATGTGCCGTCGAAAATGTCATAGCGCAATCCTGCCAATCCTTTTAATTTATCCGAAAAACGTATCCAATCCTGAATATAAATTCCATGAACAATTTCCATTGTTGCACGGTAGTCAGTAGTTGTATATCCCAAATATCCCTGATTTGCAATTGGATTATTTACGGGGATTACTGCAAATTGTCCAGGACCGGAGATGTCTCCATTGTAAGTTTTCCGATTTAAAATACTTAATGAATAACCTGCAAGTAACTTGTGTTCAATGTTTCCGGTATTGAAATCATAAGTCAGTTCCAGCTGATTTTGTAACGGTTTTGTCAAATGATTAAAATAAAACGGATAAGATCTTGTGATAGAATCCAGTGCAGCATTGAAAGTCAATTCCTCTGTGGAGAAATAATTGATATTATCATCATAGTAAGAAAGCTGGTTGGATAATCTAAGATTGCTGGTCAGCTGACGAACATATTTCAGTTGAAAATCATAACGTGTGTGTTTCAGGAAATCCTGTGGATCATTGTAACGCGTATTCACATTCATTCCGGGTGTTACTTTGCTTCCCGGCAACATAGGAATTCCCGCATCTGTATCGTAAATATCTTTATTAGCCCCAATCGTCAGGTAAAACAGATCTTTTGAATTCGGTGTATACTCCAAAGCAAAATAACCATTGTTCGTATTGGAACCCGAATGACGGTAACCATCTGTATCCGACATGCCGAAATCTACACGGTAACGCAGTTTGTCATTGATTGGCCCGCCTGCTCCTGCCCTGATCCGCCGTGTATTAAAACTGCCGTAAGCAGCAGAAAAATCAGCTTTGAGATTGGCAGTCGGGCGCTTACGGACAATATTGATAATGCCGCCCAAAGCCGAATGTCCGAACAATACCGAAGCCGGGCCTTTGAGCACTTCAATACTTTCAACATTAGCCAGATTGGTATTGGGTGCGCTGGTAGAAATGTTGTGACGCTCATCGCGAACGCCGTCAACGAGAAGCACAAAATTGGAAAAACCGCGGATTGTAAAATGCTGAAAACCACCGTAAGTATTGTTTGCACGTACGCCAGTCGTATTTTTCATTGCTTCACCCAAATCATCCGCACCACGTTGTTCAATGGTTTTGACCGTGACCATAGAAGTTGTCAATGGTAAATCCCGAAGCGGAACATTGATTTTATTGATGGCAGAAAAAGATTGGTTTCGAACAGAGTTGATCACTACTTCGGATAACTCATTGGTATGACGGTTGAGTTTATAATTGAGAACTGTTTCTTCATTGGTTTTCACGTCAATATTTTCCTTTTTTACCTGATAACCAACGCCACTGGCCAGGAAAGTATAAGTTCCAACCGGCACATGTTTAATCTCAAACTTACCTTCATTGTCTGTGGTCGTTGCGTAAGAAGTTCCGTCCAGCCGAACATGAATTCCTGCTAATGGTTCTCCGGTTTCTGTTTGGATAAATCCACTGACTGTACCAAAGTGATGTGCAGATGAAAAATGGGCAAACAATATGAATGTTAATACAAAGGCTATTTTGATTAAAGCCTTATAATCAGATGTTTTTGAGGTTTTTTTGCTATCAGTTCGCGGATAGCAATTTGTAAATGTTTGCATACTTTTAACTTTTTAGATGAGTTAAAAGCTCTTGCTGAATTTTATTATGCAAACGCGAAGAAATGGAATAGTAGCAACAGGATTTCAGGTGAAAAGGTATTCACACAATGATTCAGGGGTATAAAAACCCATGAATAAATATCCAGGCCAGACTCAGCTTCATTCCGCGAA
>Ga0247739_10000511_pt1 | contig 13902 bp, 14 predicted proteins | sample UWRJL058202B2_FD_180943 | JGI IMG/M metagenome (GOLD analysis project Ga0247739, IMG submission 180943) | Plant litter microbial communities from Arlington Agricultural Research Station in Wisconsin, United States - UWRJ-L058-202B-2 | ecosystem: Environmental > Terrestrial > Plant litter >...
TTCTGAAACAATTTGCAAATAATCCTGCTCATTTTCCGGTGCCAGGTTCCAACCAACCAGATTATCTGTTTCTTCAATAATACCTTCTGCTAATGTAATGGCAGTACCACTTGGCGCATCCAGCTTATGAATATGATGAATTTCGGTCATCGAAGCAACATATCCCTGACCATTCATCAATCGAGCAAGCTGACGGCTGAGACGAAAAAAAAGATTAACACCAATACTATAATTTGAAGCGTAAAAGAAAGCTCCGTTTTTTTCAGTGCAAAGGTTTTCAATTTCAGTCCGGTGTTCAAGCCAGCCTGTTGTTCCGCTTACTACCGGCCAGCCTTTTTCCAGACAATAGGTAATATTTTTTAAAGCTGATTCGGGAGAACTAAATTCAATAGCTACATCGACATCTCCATATTGGAGGAGGTCCATTTCAGCACGATTCTGAAGATCAATTTTACCAACAATTGAATGCCCTCTTTCCAAAGCAATCTTCTCAATTGTTTTCCCCATTTTGCCGTAGCCAAGCAATAATATTTTCATTGATTCACTTTTTGACCGGATTTTAATCATAATAATTCCGGTGCGATTGTTTATTTTTTATATTATTTAAAATTGAAAACTAATCTTAATCCCGGAGCTGGCTGCTGCAAATAAGGCTGACTAAATTTTGGTCCTACTTTTAGCGTCAAATCATCCGATAAATCAAAAGTTTTTAAATGTGCTGCAACATTTGCTTCAATAATAGTGAGAGTATATATTAATCCGGATGCTATAATGGCCAGATTCCTGTTTCTTCTCCAATAATTTTTTTGTCTTTCAATTGCATCTCTTCTGGCCGCCACATACGTACTTTGAGTACCTAAAAGATTACGAACTCTTACAATACGTGTTGAATCAACTGTAAGCCCAGGTAATAATGCACCAGTTTTTTCATCATAAAATTGTTTATAAGCGGTTAAAAAATCTTTATACTTAATTGAATTTAGATAATAAGTATATCCACCGCCGCCTAATGCAAGATATATAATAGGAAGTTTCCAGTAATCACGGTTGTAAAGCTGTCCGCCACCGGGAATTAATGCCAGTCTCGTAGCCCGTTTTGGCACCGGTGTAAATTTTTTCTTACCCTCTTTTGTCAAACCGGCTTTTACAGAATCTGCAATAATATTAACAGTACTATCTGTTACAATAATTGGCTGCCTCGTATTTTTTAAGCTGTCCTTTGCAACTTTCTGACCAATTCCAACAGATGGAACCAGCAAAATTAATCCTATCCACAACCAGTTTTTCAATCCTATTTATCAAATTTCAATGTGTCTAAAATCTTTTTCAACTCTTCCTGTGAAGTAAAAGGAATCTTGATTTCCCCTTTGTGCTCATTGTCACTTTTCACAGAAACCTTTGCTCCAAAAAATGAAGACAATTGAAACTGTAACGACTTTATTTCCTGATTAATTGTAACTTGTTTTTTAGCCGCAAAAGATATATTGCTCATCATTCCCAGCTTACGCACCTCTTCTTCCACTTTTCTAACAGACCATCCTTCTTCAATAATCTTGTTAAAAATTTTGAGCTGGCTCATGTCACTGTTAATCGTAATAATTGCTCTGGCATGTCCCATGCTGATTTGATTATCACGAAGAGCTGCCTGAATTACCGGCGGCAATTTCAATAGACGTATATAATTATTTACAGTAGTCCTGTTTTTACCAACACGCACGCCCAGTTCTTCCTGCTTAAGATTACATTCCAGGATCAGGCGCTGATAACTGAGTGCAATTTCAATTGAGTTAAGATTTTCGCGCTGAATATTCTCTATAAGAGCCATTTCCAGCATTTGCTGGTCATTGGCAGTTCTTACATAAGCAGGAATACTTGTCAACCCAATGGATCGGGAAGCTTGCAAGCGTCGTTCTCCGGAAATGATCTGAAAAGAATTTTCTCCTGTTTGCCTGACAGTTATAGGCTGGATAATACCCTGAATCCGGATAGAATCTGCAAGTTCCTGAAGGGCTTCCTGATCAAATTTAGTCCTTGGCTGATACGGATTTGCTTCAATCTTACTGATAGCTATCTCGTTCATAGAGCCAACTATTTCTGTTGAAGCTGTACCGTAATTGGTACGGGGACTTACTTTGTCAGAATCTTGTAGCAAAGCACCTAAGCCTCTTCCAAGACCAGTCATTCTCTTATTTTTGTTGTTGGTTTCCATGTGTGCTGCCTGTTAATAAGATTTGGTAATTATTTTACTCCCAATTGCTTATCAGACGACAACAATCCATTTTTGGTGAGAATTTCACGTGCCAGATTCAGATAACTGATAGCACCTTTACTATCAGCATCCTGGGCCATTACCGGAATTCCATAACTGGGAGCTTCACTAATTCTAACGTTCCGGGGAATAATTGTATTAAACACCAATGATTCAAAATGACTGGTTACTTCATTTACAACCTGATTAGATAATCTAAGACGTAAATCGTACATCGTCAGCAATATTCCCTCAATGACTAAATTTGTGTTTAACCTGGATTGTATAATAGTGATCGTATTCAGCAATTTACCTAAACCTTCCAAAGCGAAATATTCACATTGAACCGGAATAATTACTGAATCAGCTGCAGTAAGGCTATTTATAGTGATAAGGCCCAATGAAGGGGAACAGTCAATTACTATGAAATCATAATCTTCACGAACTTCCGCAATAGCATCTTTCATACGCTGCTCGCGGTTTTTAAGATTTATCATTTCAATTTCTGCACCAACAAGATCAATATGTGACGGCAGCAGATTTAAATTTGGAAAATCAGTTTCTAAAATAATATCGGCCGTTCTGGCCTCCTCCACCATGCATTCATATATGCTATTCTCCATTTCCTGCGGATTAAATCCCAGGCCTGATGTAGAATTAGCCTGTGGATCCGCATCGATAATAAGCGTCCTAAATTCGAGAGCCGCCAAGCTCGCTGCCAGGTTAATGGCAGTAGTGGTTTTCCCTACTCCTCCTTTTTGATTTGCAATTGCAATTACTTTGCCCATGTATTCTTGTGAGTTACCGGTGTCAAATTTCAACTATTCAGGGCAATTCACCAAAAAATGTTCCACGGAGTTTTATAGTTTTTAAATAAACAATTAATAATCAAATAATTAACCAACATTATTATTTAATTAAATTTGATTCTTTCCCTAAAAAAGGAATGTTTCACGCCCAAACCTTCGTTCCTTCTGTGCAATTTTTACACATTTCAATCTCAGAACGCGACCGGATTAGCGATGCTCTAAAGTCATTATATTTCTTTCCTCTCCACAATTGTTTAAAGGTCTGTCTTTTCATATCCCCCAACTGATATTCCGCATCTTTGTCAAAACAGCATGGCACTACGCCACCATCCCAGGTAATTACACAGGAATGCCACATTTTCCAGCAATGGTCAACAAACTTGTTTTTGATAGAATAACGTCCGCCTTCATGCTTTTCATAGCGGGAATATTTGTCAATAGTGGGAATCAGATCTGAGCCTTCTGCGTAATCATAGATCTGGGCCGTTTTCAAACCAACTTCATCAACACCCATTTCTTCCGCTAGTTTTTTAACTTCTTCTATCTGATGTTCATTAGGCTTTACAACCAGAAACTGGAAAATAACATGCGGTGTGCTGGATTTCAGTTCTTTTTTCCATTTGATAATATTACGGGTTCCTTCCAGAACCTTTTCCAGATTACCGCCAATTCTGTATTGTTCATATACATCCTGTGTAGTTCCGTCAATGGAAATGATTAACCGGTCTAAACCCGATTCTACTGTTTTTTTCGCTTTTTCATCTGTCAGATAATGAGCATTAGTGGAAGTAGCAGTGTAAATCCCTTTGTCATGCGCATATTGAACAAGCTCAAAAAATTTAGGATGCAGATAAGGTTCACCCTGAAAATAAAATATGAGATATAATAAGGTATCAGCCAGTTCGTCAATTGTTTTTTTGTATAATTTCTCTTCCATCATTCCCGTTGGTCGCGTAAATGATCGCAAACCACTTGGGCATTCCGGACAACGCAGATTGCATGACGTTGTTGGTTCAAAAGAAATCGCAATTGGCATTCCCCAGTGGACAGGGTTACCGGTAGTTTTCGAGTAAAAATAACTTCCCAATATCTGTATCGCATTCCATGCACGCTTTGGTGTAACCTTGGACATGAGGTTTAAACCATCCTTAAAATTTTTATTCATATTTTTTGGCTGTTCGCTATCAGCTGATCCGTCGCAAGGTTGGCTTTTAGCTTTAAAAGTTCTTATTTAATGAACAGAAATACCTGTCGTATATTTAATTTCAGATATGACGAAGAAGCTGCTAATGTGTAACACACTTTTCAAGGCAGAAAGTTTATGCTGATAAAATTGATTATAAGCCTCAGCATCCTGCACTACTATCTTGAGCATATAGTCAAAGTTACCGGATACAACCGAACATTCAAGCACTTCTTCCATTTCAACTATTGCCCGGTTAAAATCTTCAAAACTCTCTTTGCGCTGTTTATCAAGGGTTACGTTGCAATAAACTACTAATGATTTACCAAGTTTCCGGCGGTTCAACAGGCAAACATATTTGTCGATAAAACCCTCTCTTTCCAGTTTTCTGATCCGTTCATGAACCGGTGTTACCGAAAGATTAATCTGGCTCGCTATTTCCTTGATAGTCAGTTGTGAATTTTGTTGCAATAATTGCAATATCTTCTTATCCGTCAAGTCAGGCTGCATATAGTATTTTTTATTGTTAAAATCCGTTTATGATTAATCTGAAAGAATTTTTTCCTGCAAAATTGATAAAAAATAGTTTTGTTTTCTGTTCAATCTCTACTTTATAGAATCATTTTCCATAATATATTATTTTTGAGGAGTTTTAAACCAAAACAGTATTCCAGCTAAACTTTTCTGATAAATGATCATTGGCGTTCCAAAAGAAATTAAAAATAACGAAAACCGGGTAGCTGTTACTCCTGCGGGTGTTACCGAATTCCGTAAACACAATCACACGGTTTATGTTCAGACACAAGCCGGAAAAGCAAGCGGTTTTTCTGACGAACAATACATCTCTGCCGGAGCAACAATTCTATCTTCTATTGAAGAAGTTTACTCGGTTGCCGAAATGATCATTAAGGTAAAAGAGCCTATTGAAAGCGAATATGCGCTGATAAAAGAAGATCAGTTACTATTTACTTATTTTCACTTTGCTTCATCAGAACCACTTACAAACGCAATGATTGAGCGTAAAGCAGTGTGTCTGGCTTACGAAACGGTTGAAAAAACGGATAGAAGTTTGCCATTGCTTATTCCAATGAGTGAAGTTGCCGGACGTATGGCTGTTCAGGAAGGTGCCAAATATCTGGAAAAACCGATGGGTGGATTTGGAATTCTGCTTGGAGGCGTTGCTGGTGTAAAACCTGCTAATGTATTGGTTTTAGGTGGTGGTGTTGTAGGTACGCAATCCGCAAAAATGGCAGCAGGCCTTGGTGCTAATGTAACAATTGTAGATATCAGTCTTGCCCGCTTACGTTATTTGGAAGATATTATGCCTGCAAATGTGGATACGGTGATGTCCAATGAATATAATATCCGTGAATTGATCCAGAGCTCGATCTTAATTATTGGCGGTGTATTAATTCCTGGCGCAAAAGCTCCCTCATTAATTACAAGAGACATGTTGAAATTAATGAAACCGGGAACTGTAATGGTGGATGTGGCTATTGATCAGGGTGGATGTTTTGAAACTTCAAAAGCAACAACGCATGAAGATCCTATATATGAAGTAGATGGCGTGGTTCATTATTGTGTAGCGAATATGCCTGGTGCTGTTCCTTATACATCTACGTTGGCTTTGACTAATGCTACTTTGCCTTATGCATTACTGTTAGCTAACAAAGGATGGAAAAATGCTTGCGCTACCAATGAAGAACTTCGTAAAGGACTGAATGTAGTAAATGGTAAAATCGTTTTCAAAGGTGTTTCTGATGCATGGAACCTGCCTTATTCAGATGTAAGCGAAGTTTTGAGTTAAGAATTAATATATTAAGAGGTTACATAGATTGTGAAGTCTGTTATAAATTAAAAAGGCTGTACCTGATAAAATTCATGTACAGCCTTTTTCCTATTTTAAACCAAAATTCTTTGAAATACCAAAACCTGCTCCACTCCCAAAATTCAGACCAAAACTTGAACTGCTTGATTCGCCCTTTACTTTGTTAGTTCCAAACCCAAGACTTCCGAAGTTAAAGTTTAATGCAAATCCATTTTTTAGATTTACTCCAATCGCCGGGAATAAAGTTGCTTCAACACCATTTCCTTTTATACCAGCAACTTTACTTGATACATAATTTGTATTGAGCTGGCCATAGATTGCAAATATATCAGACAATGGATATGCGTAACGAACGAAAGGACCTACACCAAATGAACTTGATTTAATTTCGGGAGAACCGGTTTTTCCAGTCATCGTTTTCAAATTTATTCCGGCAGTCATGTGGTTATTCCATTGATAACCAACTGCGGGAGAAAAAGAGAAACTACTTGTTTTAATGTCAGCTGTTGATTTACTTGAATTAATACCCAGATTTCCATAAACTAAAATTGAATTACTTTGTGCTTGAGCTGCAAAACCTGCAAAAGCAAGCATTACACTCAGAGTAATATTTTTCATGATGATTATAGTTGTGAATGATTTTACTTTCACCAAAATTGGTGTTCGGGTTTAATACGGTTTTAATGCAAAAAAGTAACAATGCATCCTGCCAAAAAATAAACCGTTTTAAATCCTTCACATCTATAAGAGCGCATTTTCTTTTACAGATTCAAAATGCCTCTCCTAAAAATATTACAATTTTATTCCAAACAATTTGCATGTATCAATTTTTTTAATTACTTTTGCATCATAATTGAACGAACATCCGTTCGCTTCTCTGCTTCATTTCCGGTATTGCGGTTCAATCCGCATCCAGCCTTTAAAAATGTCCGGTTGGTTTATTATCGTTTCGTCATGCAGAGCCCCACGGATGGTTGTGGTTGGTGGGCTTTGCGCAATCCCCTTTTTTAAAATAAATAAAAACTGGCTGTCATCCGGTTTGTCGTGCTAACAGGTTTTGATTTTTAAACCGACAGACATAATGGCTTATCAGTTGTGCATTTCTTTTTGACTCCTTCTTTCACATTTTTTGTGCTGGAAAGGCTTTGACAAGATTTTAAACTTCAACTGTATTTTCTAAGAATTTAATAACAATAATAAGAATGACAACTGAAACAATTGAAACTTTTGAGACTTTTGCTGATCTGGGAATTTCAGAAAATATACTCAAAGCATTGACTGAAATGGGTTTTGTTAAACCCTCTCCTATCCAGGCTCAAGGAATACCTGCGGTAATGCAAGGATCTGACGTAATTGGTCAGGCGCAAACCGGAACTGGTAAAACTGCCGCCTTTGGTATTCCTTTACTCGAAAGAATTGATATTACCAATAATGCCGTACAAGCTCTTATACTTTGCCCTACCCGCGAATTAGCCGTACAGGTTTCCGAAGAGATCGGAAGACTTGCAAAATATCAGAAAGGATTAAGAATTGAAGCAATTTATGGCGGAGATTCTATTGACCGTCAGATACGTTCTCTTAAAAGAGGTGTTCATGTAGTAGTAGGAACACCCGGTCGTGTAATGGACCACATGGAACGTCGTACGTTGAAATTTGACGAAGTACGTATGATGGTTTTGGATGAAGCTGATGAAATGCTTGACATGGGTTTCCGCGAGGACATCGAAAGTATATTGGCTGACATGCCTGAAGACCGCCAGACGGTTCTTTTCTCGGCTACGATGTCCAAGCCAATTATGTCAATCACAAAACGTTTCCTTAACGATCCTGTTTTGATCAAAGTGGTTCGTAATGAGTTGACTAACCAAAATATTGAACAAGTTTGTTTTGAAGTAAAACCTCAGGCCAAAGTTGAAGTAATGACCCGTTTGATCGATATGTATCATTTGAAATCATTGCTTGTTTTTTGTAATACCAAACGTAAAGTAGATGAGATCGTTGAAGATCTTCAGCTTCGCGGATATGCTTCTGAAGGTATTCACGGTGACTTGCGCCAGCAACAACGTAGTAATGTCATGAGCAAATTTAAAGCTGGTGTAACTACTATTCTGGTTGCTACCGACGTTGCAGCACGTGGTATTGATGTAAGTGGACTGGACGCTGTAATTAACTACGATATTCCATTAGACGAAGAATATTACGTACACCGTATAGGCCGTACAGGTCGCGCAGGAAATTCTGGTAAAGCATTTTCGTTAGTTGCAAGAGACGAAAAATTCCGTCTTAAAACGATCGAAAATTATACCAAAGTAAAAATTGAAAAAGGTGTTATTCCTTCTTTCGAAGATATCGTTGGTGTTCGCAAAGCTCGTTTTGTAGAAAGTATTTCTGCATCTATTCAGGCAGGCGGTGATACCGAACTTTACCTTGATGTATTGGAAATGCTTCAGCATAGCGGTTTTTCTACCGAACAAATTGTTGGTGCAATGGCTAAACAAATTATGGGTGTTCAGAAAAGCGAATATTCTGATACCAATATGGCCTGGGAAGAAAGACGTGGTGGTGACGAACGCCGTGGAAGCAGCCGTGACGGAGATCGTCGCAGCAGCGGTGGTGACGAACGTCGCAGCGGAAGCCGTTTCGACAGAGGTATTGGACGTGAAACTGGTGGAAGCAGCAGTGATCGTTTTTCTCCACGTTCTGATTCCCGCAGAAGCGAAGGCGGAAGTCGTGAAGGTGGCAGCCGTGACGAATCTAAACGTTCTGCTGTACCGGAAGCTGGTATGACCCGTTTATTTTTGAGTCTTGGCCGTAAGGATCATATCTTGCCGAAAGACATCGTTGGAGCAATTGCAGGAGAAGCTAATATTCCTGGTAAAACAATTGGTGCCATTGATATTTATGATAAATTTACTTTTGTAGACGTACCTGAACGTGATGCCCGTGCGGTATTGCGTGCAATGGACGGAAATACAATTAAAGGAAAACCTGTTCAGATTGATATTGCTAAATAAGTAATTCATCCGATTCATATATTTTAAAAAGGGACTTGTAAAAAGGTCCCTTTTTTTATTATTTCAGGTATGCAAAACGAAAATAATTTAGAAGTATGGTTACGCGGACCGCTGCCTGAGGTACCTGCCTTATTGCAACCTGCGGCTCATGCGCTTTTACAGGCACTAGAAGAAATCATTTTTTTTGAAGATAAATTTCCAACGAAACTTCTGTGGGAACGTCCGGCTGGCGTAGCTTCTGTTGGTTTTCATCTTCAGCATTTAGCAGGTGTACTGGACAGGCTGTTTACTTACGCACGCCAGGAATCACTAAATGATGCTCAGCTGGAATATTTAAAAAGTGAAGGAAGAGAACCTTTTCCTCAATGTTCTTATAAAGATTTACTACGAAATTTTAAACATCAGGTTGATAAAGCGATCGACCAATTAAAGAATACCGATGAATCAACTTTAAAGGACGTCCGATATGTTGGACGTAATAAAATTGCCTCTACACACCTGGGATTACTTTTTCATGCAGCCGAACATACGCAACGACATGTAGGACAACTGCTGGTAACGGCCAGAATACTGGAATTTAGTACTGAGTAGATACAACTGTATTTGGCACTTTTCATCTTACTTATTTTATAATTCAATTCATTTTAGCTTATGACATTTAACCGTCGTTTATTTCTAAGATCCGCAGGAGCTGCCTCAATGGGGACTGTATTTACAAGTTCAATGTTTTTTTCACTTACTTCCTGTGGAAAATCAGGCGAGAAATCAGAAAGTTCTGATTCTACCGATGTTGCCAAAACTGCTTCTTCAGGACCTGCTATACCCGATTATGGTCTTCAGTTGTACAGTGTCCGCGATGTAATCGGGAAAGATCCGAAAGGTGTATTGAAACAAATTGCAGGTTTTGGTTATAAAAAAATAGAAAGTTACCAGGGAGATCAGGGTGTTTTTTGGGGCATGAAACCTAAAGAATTCAAAAGCTATATGAACGAACTGGGAATGACCATAGTAAGTACACATGCCGATACAACCAAGAACCTAGAAAAAATAGCTTCAGAAGCGGCAGAAGCTGGTCTTTCTTATATATTACAACCTTATATAGGCCCACAAAAATCACTTGATGAGTGGAAAAAACGTGCTGACGAATTTAATAAAAGAGCAGAAATCTGTAACAAAGCCGGCATAAAATTCGGTTATCATAACCATGACTATTCTTTCAAAGAATTAGATGGCAAAATTCCCCAGGAAATATTGCTGGAAAATACGGATAAGTCGTTAGTATTTTATGAGCTGGATATCATGTGGATTGAAGCTGCCGGTGCAGATGCAATAACTCACATCAAGAAATATGCAGGAAGATACGACCTTTGCCATATCAAAGATTTTGTTCGCGAACCAAAAGTAGAATCAACTGATCTGGGAAAAGGTATTGTCGATTATCCGGGCATTTTGAAAGTTGCTTCTGAGAATGGAATCAAACAGTTTATTGTAGAACAGGAAGAATATCCAGTACCAGTAATGACAAGTATTTCCAATGATGCCGAATATATGAAAAAGCTGGTTTTTAAATAATATAAAAGTGCTGAGAATGAACTGTTCAGTTTTGAACTGTTAGCTCAAAACTCAAAAACTTAATTTAATTATCTCCTTCCGACCTCACCCGGAAAAGCCGTCGTAGCCAACTTAGTTGTTCGACGGCTTCTTCTTTTTTTTGATCTGCGTTGAAAACAGATCCTGAAATTCCTGTCAGATCTGGCTGACCAGCATTTATCCAACAAGTATACCACATATCCCCTACCATTTTAATAGATGCTCTCATTCGCCGTTGCACCTGGCCTTTTAACATCTGATGATAATGTTCTGAAAACTCTTTGGAATAAGTTCTTGTCAAAACATTATTCCTCAATTCAAAACTGTACTTTTTATCCGGTTCAAATGAGTCGCTAAGCTGCTTTTCAAACTTAAAAACAGAATCACTTGCAGCGTGTGAAGCAGCTACTACAAGCCATACTTGTGTTGTAATATTGTCCAGATATTGTGCTTCACCAATCCATAAATCATAATCTTCTGCAAATAATTCGGGCAGGCGCGATTCCCAGAATGCATGAATTCCTTCCTGGCCTGTCAGCTGCCCATTGTAATTCCGCGTGGTATGCAAAGGCACATGCGAATCTGCTACATAATGTCCCAGATCAGCCGAAAGTCTTAATATTCGTTTAGCATCTTTTGCTTTGAATGCTTCTGTTAACTGAAACGCAGCCGTCTGGAGATGCCAGGGAACAATGCCATGTTTTCTTAAGCTATCCTCTCCTATTTTCTTTACTGCATCAGGCCAATATTTAGGAAGTATACTCAATGCGCTGTCTCCATAAACGTCCAAATCAATAAAATGTCGTTCCGCTTCGCCCACTACTGCGTATCTTCTTTTATCAGGATTGACAGCATTATCAGTTAAAAAATCAATATTTTTTTTGTAAAAAAACTGCATTTCTTCCGGCAAACGAAAAACAGCTAAACGGTTAATTCTGCGATGAGCCCAGAAGCCCCATTTTGAATTTTTGCCATAAGAAATCACTGAAATTAGTAGCATCAATATGATCAGCACACTTTTTTCTAAATAAATATCACTTTTTTTTATTTTTTTTCTTCGATTTTTCAATTGGCTCCCAATATTTTATTTGGAATGATTTATAACTATCATTTTTACCTGATTAATACTTCGGTTGTTAAAAAAAGTAACATTGAATTAAATTGTATAACATACATTCTAGCTTTTTTCATTTTTCCACCTAAAAAGCCAGATTTTACAAAGACACTTTAATTAATATTAATCTTTTTGTCAAATTACCTGAACCACATTTTATTTTGTCTTTTCTACAAAAACACCTCTAATATTTTTTTCAATACGTTATTGACAAAATTAATTATATTTTATATATAAATAGTGCAATTATAAAAATGTGTTGTACATTTGTTTATCAAAAATTAAACATGCTATTTAGTTAGCAATAAGTGATGAGACCAAAAAACAAAACGATAGGATATCTAATACCAATTTTTGCTTTATCCGTTTTTATGCTGGTAATATATGGAGCATACGTTCCTCATAAAGCCGCAGAAACACAAAGAGTAGTATGTGTAAAATTCAAAGCAGGAACTACTCCTGAAGATATAGAGAAGCATATGCGTGATTTCGCATCAATGAAAAATAATGTAACCGATGTAGTTGCCTATTCAGCAGGCCGCGTTCAAAAAACTGACGCCGCAGACAGCCAGTTTGACGTGATTCATTACCTTACATTCCGTACAAATGAAGCTGCGCTAAAATACGCTGCTAATGCTGACCGTAAAGCGTTTGTAAAGAGTAATGAATCCAACTGGGAAAAAGTTCTGGAGTTGAATTCGAACATCGAAAAATAAAAATAGTAATAGGAGTGAAAATTTTTAAAAAGAGCCGGGCTTCCCGACTCTTTTTTTTGTTTAAACACGAACTACCATTCAATCGTATTTAGTCCATGTTCTTTTAAATAAGTATTAGCCTTACTAAAATGTTTGTTACCAAACCAACCTCCGCCATTGGCAGCCATGGGTGATGGATGCTTTGCTTTCAATACGTCGTGTTTGGATGTATTAATAACCGCTCCTTTTTTCTGGGCATAACTTCCCCAAAGCATAAAAACCAGATTTTCCTTTTCATCAGACAAACATTTTATTACTGCATCTGTAAATGTCTCCCAACCTTTGTTTTGGTGTGAACCAGGTGCGGCGCTTTGAACTGTTAAGGTTGCATTTAATAAAAGTACCCCCTGAGCCGCCCAACGTTCCAGATTTCCTGAGGAAGGAACTGGTTTTCCTAAGTCATCTTTGATTTCTTTAAAAATATTAACCAATGAAGGTGGTATTCTGATACCATCATTTACTGAAAAACACAAGCCATTTGCCTGGCCAGGGCCATGATAAGGATCCTGCCCTAAAATGACAACTTTGCAATCATTAAAACTGCAATAATTAAAAGCGTTAAAAATTTGCTTTGCAGGAGGGAAAATCTGTTTCGTTGCATATTCTTCTTTTACGAAAGCAGCCAAAGAGACAAAATATGGTTTTTCAAACTCAGTCGATAATCTTTCTTTCCAGGACTCCTCTATTTTGACATTCATAGCGTTGTGTTTGTTATAAAAACAAATTAAAATGATTTTTGCTTTTGTTTATCAGCATTTGATTACTATTTTCGTTTATGTAGAAGAATTACAAACAAAAAGGTGTATCATTAACTTCTCAATACTCACAAACACCTTCAATCAATATGGTTTCGAAAGTAACAGATGGTGTAAAGGTCACTGTATTGACAGAATACCAGCCAGATTATTCAAATCCCGGGCAAGATCATTATGTCTTTACATACAAGATCATGATAGAAAATCACAGTGAGCATACTGTGAAATTATTACGCAGGCATTGGCTTATTTATGATGCAAACGGCACAGTCCGTGAAGTTGAAGGAGAAGGTGTTGTAGGATTACAACCTATTCTGGAACCAGGTGACGTGCATGAATACGTTTCCGGGTGTAATTTGCGTACCGATATGGGCAAAATGGCAGGAACTTACTTAATGGAACGCATATTAGATGGCAGACAATTCCGGGTAATTATTCCCGCATTTTCACTGGTAGTGCCTTACAGGTTAAATTAGCAGGTTTCCATGTTCCGAAAGAATAAAAAGCTTACTAATATTTTACTCAAATAAAACATTTCCAATTGATTGCTGCTTACATTAAGTATTTACTTCGCGCGGGAAACGAACATTCCATTCATTCTCCATT
>Ga0247739_10000512_pt1 | contig 13901 bp, 11 predicted proteins | sample UWRJL058202B2_FD_180943 | JGI IMG/M metagenome (GOLD analysis project Ga0247739, IMG submission 180943) | Plant litter microbial communities from Arlington Agricultural Research Station in Wisconsin, United States - UWRJ-L058-202B-2 | ecosystem: Environmental > Terrestrial > Plant litter >...
TCGACGGCGAAGTCTCTGGCCGCGCAAAACATATCTACAGCATCTGGCGCAAAATGAAGCGCAAAGAAATTCCGTTTTCGCAGGTTTACGATATTCGCGCTGTGCGCGTGCTTGTTCCAACCGTGCGCGACTGTTACACGGTGCTGGGAATTGTGCATAGCCTTTGGCGAAATATTCCCCATGAATTCGATGACTACATAGCTTCACCAAAAGAAAACGGCTATCGCTCATTACACACTGCGGTGTGGGGGCCAGAAAATAAAGTATTAGAAGTACAGATTCGCACGTTTGAAATGCACGAAGAATCTGAGCTAGGCGTTTGTGCGCATTGGCGTTACAAAGGCACCGACACAGATGCAGCGCAAGACAGCTACGAACAAAAAATTGCGTGGTTGCGTCAAGTGCTTGAATGGCACGAAGAGCTGGGCGGCGACACGGCGCAATTACAGGATGATTTGCGCGCGGTTGATCAGGATCGGCTTTACGTTTTTACACCTGATGGCCACGTTGTAGATTTACCGCGCACCGCAACGCCTTTGGATTTTGCATACAGAATTCACACTGATGTTGGGCATCATTGCCGCGGCGCGAAAGTGAATAACCGTATCGTGCCGCTTAACTATCAATTAAATAATGCGGATCAAGTTGAAATTCTCACGGGCAAACGCGAAGCACCGAGTCGCGATTGGTTAAACCCCGCTTTAGGTTATGTAAACACCGCGCGCGCGCGCGCAAAAATTCAACATTGGTTTAAACAACAAGCACGCGATCAAAATATCGCTGAAGGTCAAACATTACTTGACCGTGAATTCCGTCGCCTCGCGTTATTGGATTTGGATTTCGAAAGTCTCGCGAAAAAATTACGTTTTAATACGCTCGATGATTTGTATTGTGCAGTAGGCGCGAGCGATATCGGTGTCGGCCAGGTATTAAATGCCGCGCAAAAACAATTGGATGAAGCTGATCCACAGCAGCCATTAATTCCATTTAAAGCAAAATCACCCAGCAAGAAAAAAGATTCTGATTTTTATATCGAAGGCGTTGGTAATTTGTTAACGCAAATCGCCAATTGCTGTAATCCAGTTCCTGGCGATGCCATTACGGGTTACATCACGCTAGGTAAAGGCGTTTCAATTCATCGGCAGGATTGCAGCAATATTTTGCAATTACAAACCGACGAACCGCAGCGCATTATTAAAGTAGAGTGGGGCAATACGCCGCAGAGTTCCTACTCAGTGGATATTATTATCGAAGCTTACGACCGTTACGGTTTGCTGCGCGATATTACAACGCTGCTTGATAACGAGCGCATTAATATTAGTGCGTTGCAAACCTTATCTGACAAACGTAAAAATACGGTGGACATGCAAGTAACCACAGAAATCCGTAGCTTTGATGAGTTGAGTCGCATACTTACGAAATTAAATAGGCTACCGAATATTGCGTCTGCACGCAGAAAACATTAATTTTTAATGATATTTATTTAAGCTTTTATTTTAGAGATTTATTTGCATGTCTTCTTTCAGTGTTATGAGTAAAAAAAGTAGGTTGAAGTTAGGCATCGGCGTTGTTATTTTTATTCATATTTGTTTTTTTTACGGTTTTTGGCATGTTAAAGCGGGGCGTATTGGCAACAAGGTTGTTGAGCTGGATATTTACGGCAATACCACAACAGATGGTTTTTCTTATTACGAAGCTTTGCCAGATACAAATTGTTTGGATGTGGTGCATGAACAGCTTGCCAAACCGGCACTGCAAATGAAATCATCAACTGCATCAACTGCATCAACTGCATCAACTGCATCAACTGCATCAACTGCATCAACTGCATCAACTGCATCAACTGCATCAACTGCATCAAACGTAGCAAATGCGTCTGCATCTTCTGCGTCATCAAGCGAAGAGCCTTTTACACCGCAGTTGCCGATTCAACCGGCGCGCTCACCAAAGTGCAAGAAGCCAACGCCGCTGCCGGATGGCTATAAAAAACTGGGTGCTAGTGGTTTCGTTGGTTTGGAGATTAATATTGATAAAGCGGGGAAAGTTGTTCGCGGTGAAATTGACCGCAGCAGTGGCTTTCAGGATTTAGATTCAGCCGCATTAAAACAAGTTGTTGAAACATGGGCGTTTGAGCCGTGTAAAAAAGGCGATGAAGTTGTAGCGTGCAAACAATTTATTAAATTTAGATGGAAAGACGCGAAGTAGATATTTAAAACAGTAAACTGGATTTCTGCTTTGCTTTTTACTTATTGGGTGATCGCTCGAATCTACTCTCAGTTAGATCATTCGAAAAGCCTCTTTAGGAGCAAAAACAATAATTACTCTATTTGCCATCCCGCCTGCAGGCTTTGCCAAATTTCGTCGAATTGCTGCTGTTCATATTCCCGTAATATATTAAATTGTTCTTCACTTAAATTAGCTTTGGCTGTGCGTAGATAATTATCTTTATAATCATGTAGCGCCTCGTGCATTTTATCGGCAAGGAATTTCTTTTCTTCTGTTGAAGCTCCCGCTATATCATCGGCAGAGTTTTGCAGTAAATGTGCGAATGCTTGTTTTTGTTCCAGCTTGCTTAACAATAAAGTATTTTTTTTCTGCTCGCTCAACGAACCTTTGTCACCAAGCCGATCGTAAAAACTATTCATTTGGAATTGCTCATACGCAGAGTCTTTTAGAAGCTCGTATTTTTTAACTTCGTCGGGTTTTAATAATTGTGCGATTTGGTGATCGATTTGGCTAACTAATTCCTGTTGCTTTTCAATGTTTAATTTTATATCCGCTTCACTGGTAAAATATCCCACACTACTTGTACCCAAAACACGCTCACGCTCCATAAGCAAGTCGCGCATTTTTTCCTGGTCTTGTTTGGATAATGTAAGCGTCTTAAACAGAATGGAATATTTTTGGTCAAGGGTACGAACTAAATTTTCTTTTTGTAAATTGCTAAATTCATCATTTTTATTAACGTCAGTTTTTTTAGGTTCATTAGCATTTACAGGAGTGGCTGGGCTGGCTCCAGGTTTAGTGGCCATTTGCCCATGGGGGTTAACCAACCGAGCATTCGCAGTAGAATTTTTTTGTGCTGTATCATAATCTTCTTGAAGTTTTTCATAGCTAGCTTTTTGAAGCGCATAACTATTCTCCAGATGTTGATAATCCAGATAAAGTGATGCGTAGCTAAGAGCTACAACTATTAATAACATTGCAAGAACTACACTGACTATTTTCACATTACCTCCATCATGCCTGAATCATTATTATGGAATTGAGGTAATTCACCGAAATCAAATACCGGAATTAAAGTAACCATGATTATTTTAATGTTCTGCCACAGATAATTTACGCTGCGGCATAGCGGCTACATTTTATCCATGACTTCTATGCCGAGCAAATCTAACCCTTGAGATATAGTTCGCGCTACCAAATGGCAAAGGCGCAAACGACTATCGCGAATTTCTGGTTCAATACCTTCTTTTAAAATCGGACAGGCTTCATAAAACGTCATATATAAACTGGCGATTTCGTAAAGATAAGTACACAGCAAATGCGGTAGGGCTTCGCGTGCAACTTGATCTAATACCTCGCTAAATTGAAGTAACTTAATTGCCAGTGTTTTTTCCTGCTCGGTATTAATGACAATAGTATTTTGTAAAGATTCTGGCGCAACGCCTGCTTTTCGAAAAATACTTTGCACACGAGTAAATGCATATTGCATATAGGGCGCAGTGTTGCCTTCAAAACTCAGCATGCTATCCCAGCTAAAAATATAATCGTTTGTGCGCGTTTTGCTTAAATCAGAATATTTTACTGAGCCTATACCGACCTTGCGCGCAATCTCGGAAATTTCCTTGTCATTAAGTTCGGTGTTTCTTTCTCGCACCAAATTTTCAGCGCGTTCGACAGCTTCAATTAACAGCTCGGCCAACTTTACGGTTCCGCCACTACGGGTCTTAAAGGGTTTGCCGTCATTACCCATCATGGTACCAAAGGCTAAATGCTCAAGGCTTACGTTATCTGCAACAAATTTTGCTTTACGCGCGATAGTAAACACCTGCTGCATGTGTAGCGATTGCCGCGCATCAATAAAATACATAATGCGATTTGCATGTAAACTTTTTACTCTGTAGCGCAATGCTGCTAAATCGGTAGTCGCATATAAAAATCCGCCACCTTGTTTTTGAATAATAACCGGCGATGGATTTCCATCTTTGTCTGCCAGCTCACTCAAAAATATAACTTGTGCACCGTCACTTTCAACCGCTAAATTTTGTTGTTGTAATTCTTTCACCAATGGAGCTAAATCATTGTTGTAAAAACTTTCACCGCGAACATCTTCATCATTTAAGGTAACGTTAAGTTGTTCGTAAATTTCAGTGCTGTGTTTCAACGAAATCGCTTTAAATTCCTGCCACAGCTTTAACATATCCGCATCGCCAGATTGCAAACGCACAACATAACTACGGGCTTTATCTGCAAAGGCTTGGTCATCGTCAAAATGTTTTTTGGCTTGCTGATAAAAAACTTCCAAATCTTTTAGTGCCATTGCATCATTGGAATTTTTTTGTGATTGATTTTTTTCAAGCTCTTCTTCGAGTTGGGCAATCAACATTCCAAACTGCGTGCCCCAATCACCTACGTGATTTTGGCGAATAACCTTATGCCCCTGAAACTCCAACAAGCGCGCTAAAGCATCGCCAATGATGGTTGAACGCAAATGACCAACATGCATTTCCTTGGCGAGGTTAGGGCCTGAATAATCGATAACTACAGTTTGTGGTGTGCTGACGTTTGCGATATTTAAACGTGCATCAACTTGCGCATTAGCGATTTGTTCGCCGAGCCACGTAGTGTTTAAATCGATATTAATAAAACCAGGGCCTGCAATTTCAATTTTATCCGCAATGCCTTTTAATTCAGGCGTAAGCGCTGCAACGATTTTGGCCGCGAGTTCTCGCGGATTAGTACTCATGGCTTTAGCTGCGCCCATTGCGCAGTTGGCTTGGTAGTCGCCAAAACCAGCTTTTTTACCGGGTGCAATTAGAGCGGGAAGTTCTGCGGGAATCCCGCAAGCGTTCATGGCAGAGAGGACTTTTTCGTTAAGTAATTCGCGAATATTCATAAGGGGCTTCAAAAATAATGACTGTATCTGAATCTATTGGTGTATTAATTTACGGCATATCCCTGATGTTAGAAGAGACACATCAGAATGAATACAGAAAGGCCGGAATTGTACCCTATACTTGTCGCAAGCCATAATGTGAAAAGCCACAAATCCTAAGGAAGAAAATATGACAACGACTACCGCTATTGTCAGTTCGAACCCACAAATTCTCGTAACGCAGGATGACCGTATTCTGCGTATTCAATTCAATCGTCCTGAACGCAAAAATGCCTTATCGCTCGCTATGTACGCGGCACTTGCGGATATTATTCAAACAGCCAATAACGAACGCAGCGTTCGCGTACTCGTGCTAAGTGGTGTTAACGAATGCTTTACAAGCGGTAACGATTTACTGGATTTTATGAACGACCCCAACATTCGTGACACGCACCCCGTAGTTCGTTTCATGATCGCGCTACAAAATTGTTTGAAACCGGTAGTGGCCGTAGTGCAAGGGCATGCAGTAGGAATTGGCACCACGCTGTTACTGCACTGCGACTTGGTTTATGCCGCGCAAGATGCACGTTTGCAATTACCCTTTGTCAGCTTGGGATTATGCCCCGAATACGCGAGCAGCTATTTATTGCCGCGTTTGGTGGGCCAGCAAAAAGCAGCGGAATTATTATTGTTAGGCGAATCTTTTACGGGAACCGATGCAGAAAAAATGGGATTTGTGAATGCGGCCTTACCCAGTAATGAATTAGTAGCCTTTGCTGAAACTAAAATTCAACGTTTGGCAAGTCAACCGCCCGCCGCAGTTCGCCGTACAAAGTTATTGTTAAAGAAAACTCAACATCAAAGCGTGGAAACAGCATTAGCGGCTGAGTTTATAGGGTTTGCGGAGGGTTTACATTCTGACGAATGTAAAGAATCAGTCACTGCATTTTTTGAAAAGCGTGCACCAGATTTTTCGTCATTTGAATAAAAAGCTAGCTCGTAAACAGTCGCTCTCACAAAAATAAATTGTGGATACCTTATGAACTCTCCTTTCAATTTTCAAAATAAAAATGTTCTCGTTGTTGGTGGTACCAGCGGTATTAATCGCGGCGTCGCTGAAAATTTTGCTAAATCCGGTGCTCGTGTCGCGGTTGTTAGCCGTTCGCAGGAAAAAGTGGATGACACTATAGTTTCTCTAAAAAATCACGGCGCCATAGATGCCAAAGGTTTTGCTGCGGATGTGCGTGAGCCTGACGCTCTTAAAACTGGTATTGCCGAATTGCATAGTGCCTGGGGTACTTTTGATGTGGTAATTTCTGGTGCCGCAGGGAATTTTCCGGCGTTAGCAACTGGCATGTCTGCAAATGGTTTTCGTTCGGTGGTGGAGATTGATCTGCTGGGTACCTTCAATGTGATGCAAGCGGCGTATCCATTTTTAACAAAACCTGGTGCATCCATCATCAATATTTCTGCACCCCAAGCGCTGATTCCCATGGTGGGTCAATCGCACGTGTGCGCTGCGAAAGCCGGTGTGGATATGATTACGCGCACGCTGTGTTTGGAGTGGGGCGCGGAAGGTATACGCATCAACTCGATCATTCCCGGCCCTATTGATAACACCGAGGGAATGAGGAGATTGGCACCCAATGAAAAAATTCGCGACCTTGTTGTTCAGTCTGTACCGCTGCAACGTATGGGCTCCTCAGATGATATTGCCAATGCGTGTTTATTTTTAGCATCGGATTTCGCGAGTTATATCAGCGGTGCCATTATTCCGGTGGATGGCGGCTGGGCTCAGGGCGGTGTTTCGATTGTAGGAGCCAGCTTGGCCAAGATGTTAAACGCCAAATAATATCGCTTTCGTGGCATTTGTCATGAAATTTGATTCCCGTCTTTCTTCACGTTGACAGCCGAGGTGCTCGGTTGTTATTTTGCGCACCGACCAACCAGTCGGTTTGTCGTCTAATTCTCTCCCTGCTCCGAGATCATGAAATTTTCGTAGGGAGTCATCGCAGTTATTCGTCGTTTTATAGAGTAGGGATTGCCATGCGTGAGCCTCATTTTTTTCACATTCTTTCCGGCTTTTTAATGTTGCTTTTAATTTCAGGTTGCAGCAAACAACCTGAAAAAAGTGAAGACATTCGTCCGGTTCGAGCCATTCAAGTTAGCGCTGCTCAGCATTTAGTTACGGCAGAATATTCGGGCAATGTTCAGGCGCGTGTTGAATCCCATTTGGGATTTCGTGTTGCTGGAAAAATTCAAACTCGCAAAGTGGATGTCGGCAGCCTCGTTAAACCCGGCCAGATATTGATGGCACTTGACTCGCAAGATTTGCGTCTTGCACAAACACAAGCAGAAGCCAGTCTTAGAGCCGCTAAAAGTAATGTTGAGTTAGCGGAATTTGAGTTAAAGCGTTTTCAGGAATTGCGTAAAACCAATGCGATTAGTCAAAGCGCGTTTGATGCAAAAAACACTGCATTTGATTCTGCTAAAGCAACCTGGGAACAAACGCAGGCTGCATTTAAATCCCAGTCAAATCAAACCGCCTATGCAAATTTAATCTCAGATGTCGAAGGCGTGGTCACCGCAATCAATGCTGAAGTTGGACAAGTTGTCGCTGCAGGTACTCCGGTTATACAAGTTGCCAAAGCCGGTGAGTTGGAAGTTTTGGTCGGCATTCCCGAAAATAATGTTGAAGTAATTAAGCGCTCAAGTCAGATCGAAGTTCAACTCTGGGCGAACTCAAAAGAAATCATGAGTGGAAAAATTCGGGAATTATCGCCTGTTGCGGATGCTGCCACGCGCACTTTTATTGCACGAATTTCTCTCCAAAATTTAACGCCCAAGCAAGCTGCATTAGTAAAACTTGGAATGACAGCATCGGTTAAATTTTCGCTGACTACACCGGGAAGTTTTGTAAAAGTACCGCTTACTGCGTTGTATCAAGAAAAGGGAATTACATCAGTTTGGATTATTGAAAAAGGCACGGTCAAATTAGTGCCGGTGCAAGTTGGTGGCGTGAGCGGAAACGATGTTCTTTTAACAAGTGGTGTTAGCGCTGGTCAAACGGTGGTGACAGCGGGTGTGCACGTATTAAATCCTGGTCAACGCGTTTCCATTTTGGAAGCAGAAGCAAAACTTCCAGTCGATGAGCCGTATTTAACATCGCAAACTTTATTAGCACCAGCTACCTCGTCTGTTAACACGGCTACCAGCAAATCGCAGGGAGCGGTTAAATGAAAGCTTCACACTTTAATTTGTCGCGCTGGGCACTGGAACATATTCCGCTGATTCGTTATTTAATGGCTGCGCTCTTAATCGGCGGCATCATGAGTTTTAAAAATTTAGGGCAGGATGAAGATCCACCCTTCACGTTTCGTGCAATGGTTGTAACTGCTAAATGGCCTGGGGCAAGTGCACTCGAAATGGCGAATCAGGTAACTGACCAACTTGAAAAAAACCTGCAAGAAACTCCTTATATAGATGTCATTCGTAGCTTCTCAAAACCCGGCGAAACCACCATTATTTTGCAGCTTCGCGAGTCTACTCCGCCGAAGGATACTGCAGCATCCTGGTATCAAGTTAGAAAAAAAATCGCTGATATGAAATACGGCTTGCCGCAAGGAGTATTAGGCCCATTTTTTAACGATGAATTCGGTGATACCTACGGTTCTATTTTTTCGCTATCGGGTGATGGTTTTACCTATGCGGAAATAAAGGATTATGCGGATTTGGTGCGGCAGCAAATGCTACGTATTCCCTTGGTCGCCAAAGTTGAATTGTTAGGCGTGCAAGATGAAAAAGTTAATATTATTTTTTCACACAAAAAATTTGCGCAGCTAGGAATTTCGTTAGAACAAATCATCGACCAAATCAATACTCAAAATGTGGTTGAATCAACTGGCGTGTTATCGACGGACACCGACAATATACAAGTGCGGGTAACAGGCGCATTTAAGTCTCCAAAAGAATTAGAAAATCTTACTTTGCGCGCACAGGGTACAAATTTCAGGTTAGGCGATTTCGCTGAAATCAAACGCGAATATATAGATCCGCCCAATAATAAAATGCGTTTTAATGGCAAAGAAGTTATCGGCTTGGCTATTTCAATGCAGAAGGGCGGCAATATTATTGACCTCGGTAAAAATCTTGAAATTACTGCGGCGGATATTAAACGTAAATTGCCTGTAGGCATTGAGCTGGATCGGGTGACCAATCAACCTAAAGCTGTGTCCAAGTCGGTAAATGAATTTTTGCATACGTTAGTAGAAGCCCTGGTGATTGTGTTGGCGGTAAGTTTTATCGCGCTCGGCTTTCACAAAGATGAGAAAGGTATGCGTATAGACTTTCGCCCTGGCTTAGTTGTCGGTTTAACTATTCCATTGGTGTTGGCTATTACTTTTTTGTTTATGCGCATCTTCGATATTGATTTGCATAAAATTTCTCTCGGCGCATTAATTATTGCGCTTGGCCTTTTGGTGGATGACGCCATTATCGCTGTCGAAATGATGGTGCGAAAAATGGAAGAGGGCTATACACGTTTCGACGCCGCAACTTTTGCCTATTCATCCACGGCAATTCCCATGCTAACCGGAACCTTAATTACTGCTGCCGGTTTTCTCCCTATCGGCTTGGCAAAATCAGCAGCTGGTGAATATACCTTTTCGATGTTCTCAGTAAATTGTCTTGCGTTAATAATTTCGTGGTTGGTTGCTGTTTTATTCACGCCCTATATTGGTTATTTATTATTAAAGGTAAAACCTCATTCAGTAGACGATAAACCTCACGAGCTGTTTGATTCGGCTTTCTATACGAAGTTTCGCGCCTTGGTAAATTGGTGTGTAGAGTTTCGTAAAACTACCATCGCTATTACTCTGGGCGTATTTGTTTTGGGGATTTTTGGTTTCAAATTTATCGAGCAGCAATTTTTTCCAGATTCTACTCGCCCTGAACTTATGGTTGAAATGTGGCTTCCCGAAGGTTCGTCTTACGCTGCAACAGAAACACAAGTTAAAAAATTCGAAGCTTTTATTAAAGCGCAGCAAGGTGTGGAAAGTATCACCAGTTATGTAGGCACTGGAAGTCCACGTTTTTATTTGCCGCTCGATCAAATATTTCCGCAATCCAATGTAGCGCAGATTGTTGTGCTACCAGTGAATGATGAGTCGCGCACCGCATTGCGTGAAAAAATTATTCACGAGTTCAATGTTAATTTTCCTGAAGTGCGTGGCCGTGTAAAATTTTTACCAACGGGTCCGCCAGTACCTTACCCCGTACAATTTCGTATTAGCGGAACTGATGTGGATAAGGTGCGCGATATCGCGAACAATGTAAAAGATATAATGCGCGCGAATCCAAATGCGCTGGGCGTTAACGATAACTGGAATGAATCCGTAAAAGTTTTACGTTTGAATTTGGATCAAGATAAGTTACGTGCGTTGGGAATGACATCTGAAACGGTTATGCGTGCTGCCAATACTATTTTAACGGGCACTAGAGTTGGCCAGTATCGCGAAAAAAATCGGTTAGTGGAGATTGTTGTCCGTCAACCATTGGATGAACGTTCAACAATTGAGCGCTTGAATGACACGAATTTACCGACCGGCAGTGGAAAATCAATTCCTTTATCACAAATTGCGCGTGCGCAATTTGTGTGGGAGCCTGGGATTATCTGGCGTGAAAATCGTGAGTGGGCAATCACAGTGCAATGCGATGTGGTTGATGGCATTCAGGGACCAACAGTGTCCAGCCAAATTGCGCCCAAGCTTGCGGAATTAAAAGCGTCTTTGCCGATTGGTTATGACATTAAATTAGCGGGCGCAGCGGCGGATAGTAATAAGGCACAGGATTCAATTGCTGCCAATGTGCCATTAGTCATTTTTATTATCTTTACGTTGCTCATGTTGCAGTTACAAAGTTTTTCGCGCGCTGTGCTTGTTTTTTTAACCGGTCCCTTAGGTGTGGCTGGTGTGGCCATGGCACTACTAATTTTGCATCGTCCCATGGGATTTGTTGCGCAACTTGGTGTAATTGCTTTGTTCGGTATGATTATTAGAAATTCCGTTATTTTAATCGACCAAATCGAAACTGATATCGCCAGCGGAACTGCGCCTTGGTCAGCAATCGTCGAAGCGGCGGTGCGTCGCTTCCGCCCAATTATCTTAACGGCTGCTGCTGCCGTTCTCGCCATGATCCCGCTTTCAAATTCAGTTTTTTGGGGGCCAATGGCGGTAGCGATAATGGGCGGTTTAATTGTTGCAACGGGGCTGACACTTTTGTTTTTACCTGCACTTTATGCAACCTGGTTTAAAGTAAAAAAGCCCCAGGTATAACAAATCATTTTTGAGACATGGTCATCCCTATTCCATAGGATGGCCATGAAATTACTTAACAAAAAAATGGTAACTATGAACAAAGCAATTCACACTGAATTTAATCCGGAATCAACTCGCGAAAAAATATTGCAAGCTGCCCACGAAGAAATGTATGAGCAGGGTTTTCAAGGTTTGCGTATAGAGGCAGTCCTAAAAAAAGCGCAAGTAGCCAAAGGTGCGCTATACCATTATTTTCCAACCAAGCTTGCGTTAGGTTATTCGGTGCTTGATGAAGTTATCATGGGATTTTTTTTGGAAAGTTGGAGCGGTTTTTTAAGTGCATCGCAAGATCCTCTACAAGCTTTGAAAGACTTTTTAAATAAAAAGTGTGAAGATATTCAGGCGGGTGAATGTTCCAACGGATGCCCTTTAACAAATTTGGTTCAGGAAATGTCAACTCTTGATGAAGGTTTTAAACAACGCTTGCGGGTAGCTATGAATGATATAGTTCAATTGATATCGAATGGACTAATACAAGGACAGGCAGACGGTATAGTTCGTCCAGAATTGGACTCTGTAAAAACATCTGCATTTATTATGAGCAGTTATCAAGGAATTATGGGCACCGCAAAATGCATGCAGTCAATGGACATGGCAATAGGTTTATTCACTTCACTTTGTGATTATATAGATTCGTTGCGAACGCAGCCTTAAAAGTTAGATATTACTGTGCAAAATAGGTGTGCAAATGATTTCAGCTAATACTGAGTTCGCAATAAAACATTCTTCGTGCGCTTGATGATGTAATTGTTTAAATTCTTCACTTGTCGGAATTTTTTCACCTGAAAATGTAACAATCGGATTAAGCTTGGCCTGAGACAAAAATAATTTCCCTTTTGTATTTTTAGTCATGACTCCTGAAGCTTTATCTACGTAGCTATCTACACAAAATCTTTTTTTAGCGGCAAGACTTAAAAACCATAACATATGGCAATTCGCTAAGGAGGCTATTAGCATTTCTTCAGGATCAACCGCACTTGCATCAGAATAGGGTAGTGGCACTACATCTGGAGATGACGACGCTGGAATTTCCAGGCCTCCATCAAATCGAATGATATGTTTGCGGCTATATCGATTATCCAGAAAATTTTGATCGCCACGCTCCCAAATAATTTCTGCAGTACTTTGGCTCATAAAATTCTCTATTTAAAAAGGATAATTTTTTAATTTTACAATTTAGTTGTATGCGTTTAAATCTGTGCCTTCGATTTTACATACCTCTTGAAGTGATTTGAGCTTTGCAAGTCTACGCAAATAATTTCCAAGATTTACAAATGCTAATGGCGGACGCGTAAATTCATCCGCCCAATGAGACAACATAAATAAAAAGAAATCACACGCCGATAGTGTGTTGCCAACTAAATATTCTTTACCTTCTAGTGCTTTATTCAAAAGTATGAACATATCCGTTATACGTGCTTCCTGCGCAGCAATAATAGCCGCAGTTTGGTCACTATTGGTTGTATGTTTTCCAGGGTAAAAATAAACCATCAGCTCTGCTTGAAGCGTAGAGTTTAAATAAAATAGCCATTGCAAAAATTCCGCACGCAAAGGGTCACCAATTTTTGGCGCAAGAGTTGATTCAGTGTGCTTGTCGCAAAGATACAAACAGATGGCCGCACTTTCAAAAATAATCAAGTCCCCATCTGTAAGTGTTGGAATCCTACCGGTGGGATTTAACGCTATATATTCTTCAGATTTTTGTGCATTCGTTTTTCGATCCACTAATACAAGCTCATGCGAAACGCCCAATTCTTTGAGTACCAAATGCGGCGCCCAGCTAGCGTTGCGTGGGTAATAGAAAAGTTTATACATCAAAGACTCCATTTGAATTTGTAGAAGATTACCTATTCGTACAGCCGGATCATCATTACTAATAGTAAAAACCAGCGGTAGGTTTGGCATTTTAAAAGCCGAATACTCTTATGCGATGATGAACAAAAGATATTCAAATTCCATCGCTTGAACTTAAGTAAAAAGCCTGAATATGAAACGTCAGCGAGCGATCATCTACATCCTGTCTCTTCAGATTGTGCTGGAAAACGCAATAGAAAATACTTATGGCTTAAAGCTATACAACGACTCATTTTATGTTAACACTCCGCTCGGCATACTGTTTATAGCTAAAAATCGGAAACTCTCGCTGCACCCCTTAGGTTGACCAAATAATGCGTGGTTTAATCCTGCTATAAGCACGTATAGCTTACAAAAATTAAAATCAAAAAAAAATATGGCTTGAATATTTTAGAGCATAAAGAGATAGGAACAACTATGACTACGCCTATAAAAAAAATCGTAATTGCTGGTGGTGGAACAGCGGGCTGGATGGCTGCCGCAACTATTTCACATCACCTTGGCCCAGTATTAGATATTCGGCTTATTGAATCTGAAGAAATCGGCACTGTGGGCGTTGGTGAGGCAACTGTTCC
>Ga0247739_10000513_pt1 | contig 13893 bp, 13 predicted proteins | sample UWRJL058202B2_FD_180943 | JGI IMG/M metagenome (GOLD analysis project Ga0247739, IMG submission 180943) | Plant litter microbial communities from Arlington Agricultural Research Station in Wisconsin, United States - UWRJ-L058-202B-2 | ecosystem: Environmental > Terrestrial > Plant litter >...
AAATCAATGTGGCGCCGCCGGGGATAGAACCACCTGCACCGCTTGTGCCATAGGCCAGGTCGTACGGGATAAAAAATTTGTACTTGCTTCCTACCGGCATCAATTGTAGTCCTTCCGTCCAGCCTTTAATTACTTGGTTAAGACCAAAGCTCAATGGGCTACCGCGTTGTACGCTACTGTCAAAAACTTTACCATCAATGGTTGTGCCGTGATAGTGCGTGGTTACTTTAGTGGTAGGGCCAGGTTTTGGGCCATCGCCTTGTACCAATACTTCATACTGTAAGCCACTCGGCGTTTCAGTTACTTCTGGGCGTTTTTTGTTTTCTTCCAAAAAGGTTTTTCCTTTTTCTATTTCTGCATCCAACTTTTCACGGCTGTTGGATTGAAGCCTATCGAATAAACTCATAATTTAATAGTATTTAGTATGAAGTATAAAGTATTTAGTATGAAGTATAAAGTATTTAGTATTTAGTATGAAGTATTTAGACTGAAATATAAAGTATTTAGTATGAAGTATTTAGACCGAACCGAACCTTAAATGGCCAGTTATAAAATGTCTTGTCGATTTGTCATTAAAACTTTTCTTCGAAACGCTTGCATGCTAAACCGTCAAGGTTTTAATCTGCATACTACATACTACATACTAAATACCAACTACTCAACTGTTATTTCGTTATTTCGAGTAATTCCACATCAAACAGTAACACTGCGCCGGGGCCAATATCTGGGCCTTGTCCACGATCACCGTAACCGAGGTTTGATGGGATAGCAAGTTTCCATTTGCTACCAACGGGCATCATTTTCAAGGCTTCAGTCCAACCTGCGATTACACCGGTTACACCAAACTCTATTGGCTGTCCACGATCGACAGAGCTATCGAATTTTTTACCGCTGATAAGTGTACCCGTGTAATGAACTTTTACAGTGTTGGTATCCGTTGGCTTCGGGCCGTTTCCTTCTTTAATGATTTCATATTGCAAGCCAGTTGGCGTTACATGTACACCCGGACGTTTTTTGTTTGCAGCTAAAAACACATCGCCTTCAGCCTTGGCTGCAGAGGACTTTTTAGCTGCCGCTTCCGAAAAAAAGCGGTTTACAATATCGTTCGAAGTTTGCATATCCATTAATGGTGCTTTTCCTTTCAACACATCGTCAAATGCTTTCGTGATCATAGCCGAACTCAGTTGCGTTACGCCTTGTTGCTTCATGTTAGAGCCGATATTTAAACCAATGGCATAACTGAAACTATCGAGTGGCGTTTTGAGCGGTGATGGCAAACTGGATTTTACTGCCACCGGAATCTTGGTTTTGGTAGGTGTTGTTGTTTTTTTGGGCTGTGCCATTAGAAAACCTGGCGCTAAAGAAATAATGAAAATTGATTTTCTGAACATTGTTTTATTGATTGTTAATGATAAATATTAAGCTATAGTATGCTGTATTATTCTCCAGCCCGTAATTCATGACCAGTCATGGTGATAAAAACATCTTCAAGATTGGCTGCCTTGGTAACCTTCGGACGCTGAAAACCTGTGGCAATCAAATTGTCGATAAGATTATCTGGACTATTGATGGCAATAATTTTGCCACTATCGATTATGGCCACCCGGTCGCATAAAACTTCAGCCTCATCCATATAATGTGTGGTGATGATTACCGTGGTGCCTTTGCTGCGGATGTCCTGTATCAAGTCCCAAAGATTACGCCTTGCTTGTGGATCCAAACCGGTTGTAGGTTCATCCAAAAAGATAATTTTCGGTTTGTTGATAAGGGTGGTGGCAATAGAGAAACGTTGTTTTTGCCCACCGCTCAATTCTTTGAATTTTGCCTTTGCCTTGTCACGAAGATTTACGGAATCCAATAGCGCCATTACATCGATGGGTTGCTGGTACAAGCCGGCAAACATGCGGATGAGTTCCGTCAACGAAAGACCGGGATAGAAGCCGCTGGTTTGTAATTGCACGCCAATTATTTTCTTGATGGCGTTCGGGTCATTGTCCAAATCAAATCCGTTCACGATTACTTTGCCGGAAGTCTTTTCACGCAAGGTTTCAATGATTTCAAGCGTCGTGCTCTTGCCGGCGCCATTAGGGCCCAATAAACCAAATATCTCACCTTCAAAAACATCGAAATTAATGCCTTTAACGGCTTCGAAGTCCCCGTATTTTTTGGTCAGGTTTGATACTGAAATAATCGTGTTTGCCATCTAGTATTTTTGAAATAGGGGCGAAGTTAATGGTTCATCGAAAATGCAGCGCTTTTAAGAAATATCGAGGTGTTAAAAAAAGTTGTCGATAATATTTACTTGCAATCTTTAAATAAAAAAAACTTCGTGCAGGTACACGAAGTTTTTGGTATCAAATCATTTTTTGGTTTATACAATTACTTGTTCTGCACTTTTCATGCATGTTTCCAGCTCGGCCATCATATTCTTGCTGCCAATAAACATAGGCGAACGTTGGTGAAGTTCCGTTGGCTGTACATCCAGGATACGTTGTTTGCCGTCGGTAGCCAGGCCGCCAGCTACGCCCACAATAAACGCCATTGGATTACATTCGTACTGCAACCTCAGCTTTCCACCGGGTTTACCAGTAGTGCCTGGGTACATAAAAAAGCCGCCTTTTAACAAGTTGCGATGGATGTCGGCCACCATGCTGCCGATGTAACGCTGGGTGTAAGGGCCACCTGTTTCCTTGGTTTTGTTTTGGCACAAATGGATATAATCTTGAACACCTTTTTCGTATTGTGGAAAATTACCATGGTTTACGCTGTAAATCTTGCCATCTGGCGGGCATTGCATCATCGGATGGCTGAGGCAGAATTCACCCACGGATGGATCAAGGGTAAAACCGTTGACCCCACGGCGAGTAGCGTGTACCATCATGGTGCTGCTACCATATATAATGTAACCTGCGGCTACAATTTTGTTGCCGGGTTGTAAAAAGTCTTCGAGCTCGCATGGGCGACCGAGCGGGGTAACGCGGCGATAGATACAAAATATGGTGCCGATGCTTACGTTTACATCGATGTTACCGCTACCATCCAAAGGATCCATCAACAAAACATATTTGCTGTTGTTGCTCAGGGGGTCATCAAAAACAACGATGTCGTCATTTTCTTCGCTACCCACGCCGGCACAATAAATACTATGGTTCAGCAGGTCGATAAACATGTTATTGGCAAATTCATCCAGTTTCTGAACGTCTTCACCTTGTACATTTTCTTTGCCAACGGCACCAAGTATATCCACTAGACCAGCCTTGTTTACCTCAGCATTGATACGTTTTGCGGCTAGGCCGATGGTACGGAAAAGTCCGCTCAACTCGCCGGTGGCGGATGGGAAATTGCGTAGTTCCTGGATGGTGAATTCATCCAGTGTCATTAATTTTCGTGATTGGCTCATGGCGTTCATTTAAGGGTTGCTAATATCGAACTATGTGGGCAATGTAAGGAAGTTTTTTTTGTTCAGTTGGTTGTTTTTACGACATTTTGCGCACTATAATATGTTGTGATGTGCGACATTGCAAAACCGGCACGCTAACTGCGCCAGCTGCGTGAAGGATTGAGAGTTGTAACTCCTCAAAATCAAGACAGGCTCACAGCCGGCGTGAAAATCTCCAATTGCGAAGCTAGCATACTATTACGTCGGCGACAACTACTGTCAAAAGCGTCCTGCATGCCGGGCATGGCTGACACCGATGGCCGACTACTAGTAAATATTCCATCCATAGAGTCCAAGGCTTGCGGCGGCACGTCCAAATAATGCTGCTGTTATGAAATTGGTTGCATACAACGATTGTTGTAGTATTTTTACAGATTGTTTTTAAATTTATACCATGACGTTTATAGATTATTATGAAATATTGGGTGTGAAAAAGGATGCCACACAAGATGAAATAAAATCGGCCTATCGCAAGCTTGCTCGAAAACATCACCCAGACCTGAACCCGAACGATAAGGAAGCGCACAAGAAATTTCAGCAGATAAATGAAGCTAATGAAGTATTGAGCGATGTGGAAAAGCGCAAGAAATACGACCAATATGGCAAGGATTGGGAGCATGGCGAAGAGTATGAAAGAGCTAGGAAATCGCAGCAATATAATCGTGGAGCAGGTTCGGCTGGCGGTGGCAATCCGTTTGAAGAGGGTGGTTTTTCTGATTTTTTTTCGTCGATGTTTGGCGGCAGTGGCGGTTCTCGGCAGGCGAAGTATCGTGGGCAGGATTATAATGCCGAACTACGATTGTCATTGACGGATGCTTCTAAAACGCACCAGCAAACTTTGACGGTGAACGGGAAAAATGTTCGCATTACCATACCAGCGGGTGTGGAAAATGGGCAGGTGATAAAGTTGAAAGGATATGGTGCCGCTGGAGCAAACGGTGGCCCTGCAGGGGATTTGTTTATTACGTTCGTGATAGAGAACGATGCTAATTTTAAACGTACAGGAAACGACATATATATGAATGTAGACATTGATTTGTACACGGCGATACTGGGCGGTGATATTACCATTGATACGCTAGGCGGTAAGGTGAAACTGAAAGTGAAGCCTGAAACGCAGAACGGAACCAAGTTGAGGTTAAAAGGAAAAGGATTTCCCGTGTATAAAAAGGAAGGCGAATTTGGTGACCTGTATGTAACCTTCAATGTGAAATTACCTACCAATCTTACTGACAAACAAAAGGAACTTTTTACTGAATTATCCAAATTAAATAATGTGTAATGGAAAATAACTTGGTACCAGCCGACGTGTTTTGCGTTCATCATGCTATTGATTTTTCGTTTATTGATGCCCTTAGAGATTATGGCTTGGTGGAGATAACTTCTATAGCAGAAAAGAAATATATAGCGGAAGATAAGCTTACGATTGTAGAGAAAATGATACACCTGCACTACGATATGGATATCAATTTTGAGGGCATGCAGGCCATTGTGCATTTACTGGAACGGCTTGAAGAAACACAGGAACAGCAATTGCGACTGGTGAATAGGTTGCGTTTTTACGAACGTGAGGGCTAATCCGTTTGTTAGCCGCCCTGTCTCCATTTTGTTCCTTAAAATATTGCATGAAAACATTATTAAGCATTCATCATATAGCTATTATTTGTTCGCATTACGAACGTTCCAAAGCGTTTTATACGGATGTCTTGGGCTTTCAAATTGTACGAGAAGTATATCGGGAGCAAAGGCAATCTTACAAGCTAGACCTGTCTTTAAATGGGCAATATATTGTCGAGTTGTTTTCTTTTCTTGATCCACCGCAAAGGCCCTCTAGGCCTGAATCTTGTGGGTTGCGGCATTTGGCTTTTCAGGTAGCGGATATAGCGATTTCCATAGCGGAACTGCAAGCGCAAGGCGTATACCCAGAGCCGATTCGCATAGATGAGTTTACGGAGAAGCGCTTCACTTTTTTTACTGATCCAGATGGATTGCCGATAGAATTGTACGAAATATAATACACAATAAAAACGCAGATTCAAACTTGGAATCTGCGTTTTTATTTTTTAATATTATGGCAATACGTTATAATCTATCACTCGCTTAAAATACTTGCCATCTTGGATTACCCAAGTTACCTCGTATTTATCAGACACGCCTTTGTTTAAAAAATAAACATATATTTTTCTTTTGTCGGGGGAGAAATATACCGCACTGTTGGTTTTTTCCACGCCCTTATCCATGTACGTAAAATGAGGATTGTAAATGTCCGCAAAAGCAGCTGGTGGCACCCGGATTGTATCTGCGCCTACAATAACGGTAATGGATGTTATGGTTGTTTTGGGCACTGAGCCATAGTCGCCATAAAAGGCCTTGTTGTCTATTTTTTGAAGATGTGTATTTTCGACAAAATACATTTTGTGTTTGCCTACGGTGAAGGTTCCTGTTTCGTAGATTACTTCGGTATTGTCGCCTTTGAACCGCATGGTATTACCCTTAAAACCTACTGCTGGTATAGAACGTAAGGCTTGTTTGCCCACGCCTTCATCAATGCCACCATACGTAAAAGCAGCGAGATCGGTGCGGATATCTTTCTCATATACTTTTGTAAATGATTCCCTTTTATTACGAAAATCGGGGATATCATCTTGCGCAATGGCGGCGGTTTGGAGGCCCAACAATATCAAACAAATAGAAAAACGCATATATGTGAAATTTTATGACCTCAATATAGTAGTTCTACCGATACCAAGAATCGATTTGGGTGAAACAGTGATAAAAGATAGGATTTTTTTAACCCAAAGGCAATTGCCCAACAGGCTTGAATTTGGATGCAGCGGTTTGTAAAAAGATTACTTTGCATGGCAAGTCTATCATAAATCCATGTTTGAAATACTTTTAAAAAATATCAATACAAAAGTTACACTAACTACTGATGAAGAAGCATCATTGACTTCATTTTTCCATAGTAAAAAGCTGCGCAAGAGACAGTATTTCTTGCAAGAGGGAGACGTTTGTAAACACTTAGCTTTTGTAGAGAAAGGACTTTTGCGGTCTTATACCATCGATGAAAAAGGTATTGAACACATTCTCCAATTTGCCTTGGAAGGCTGGTGGATATCAGACCTTTATAGTTTTTACGCACAACAGCCGGGTACGTATACCATCGATGCATTGGAGGATTCCGAAATATTGACCCTTTCACTTGCAGATTTTGAGGAAATGCTGCTCAAAGTGCCAAAAATGGAACGCTATATCCGCATATTGATGCAGAACAATATTATCGCTTCAAACAATCGGGTTTCGTGCTCATTAAGTTTTACGGCCGAACAGAAATATCTCAAGTTTACAGAGGCATTTCCAGATATTTTTAATCGGGTGCCGCAGCATATGATTGCGTCTTTTTTGGGCTTTACCAAAGAAACGTTGAGCCGGATTCGAGCCAAACGAACTAGTTGACTTTTATCAATTTTATTAGTTATCCTACCTCATTGGCTCGACCTTACATTGAGCGATAATTTTGCACAACAATTAAAAAGTAAATTATATGAAAATAGCACTGATAGGCGCTACCGGTTTTGTAGGGGCCGCCGTTTTAAAAGAAGCATTGGACAAGGGACACGAAGTAATTGCATTGGCTCGTCACCCAGAAAATATAGAGGTTGAAAATGAAAATCTAACTGCCATTGCGGTAGATGTTTTCGATACGGATGCATTGGCCGAGGCGTTAAAAGGCAGCGACATTGTGATTAGTGCATACAACCCAGGCTGGACGAACCCGAATATTTATGCGGACGCCTTGAAAGGTGCCGCATCCATCCAAGAAGCAACCAAAAAAGCAGGCGTAAAAAGGCTGTTGGTGATTGGCGGTGCTGGCAGTTTGTTCGTGGCGCCAGGGCTTCAACTGATTGACACACCAGAATTTCCAGCAGCATACAAGGAAGGAGCAGGAGCAGCCCGAGATTATTTGAATATTATTCAAAAGGAAGAGACTTTGGATTGGACATTTTTAAGCCCGGCCATTGAAATGCACCAAGGAACATCCGGCACGAGGGTTGGCAAATACCGGATAGGCTTGGATAATCCGATGTTTGATGAAAATAATCGCAGCATTTTATCGGTAGAAGATCTTGCCTTGGCAATAGTAGATGAAGCAGAACAAGCCAAACATATCCGTCAACGTTTTACGGTGGCTTATTGATTTTTAAAGTTTTGATATGGAACGGAAAAAATTTATTCAAACAATATTAACGGGAGCCGCCGGTATGACTGGTTTATCATCATTCAATCAATTTACGGACAATTTAAAGGAGCAAGACCAAGTGATGCCAGTGTTGTTTATCGGTCATGGCTCGCCGATGAATGGAATCGAAGACAACGAGTTTACGCAACGATGGTCGGCAATGGCGAAGGAGATTCCAGTGCCCAAAGCGGTGCTGGTGATATCGGCGCATTGGCTTACGAGGGGTACGCATGTTACGGCCATGGAACATCCAAAAACGATTCACGACTTTGGCGGTTTTCCTAAGGAGTTGTTTGATGTGCAATATCCTGCGCCGGGTAACATTCAGATTGCGGAGGAAACGAGGTCAATCGTAAAATCCATCAACGTAGAAGCTGACCACGATTGGGGGCTAGACCACGGCGCTTGGACGGTGACCAAACAAATGTATCCGGAGGCCAATATCCCCATTTTACAATTGAGCATCGATTATAGCAAGCCGGCCGCTTATCATTTTGAGTTAGGAAAAGAACTGTTGGCGCTGCGCAAAAAAGGGGTACTCATTATGGGTAGCGGCAACATGGTGCACAACCTTCGAATGATTGCTTGGGACAAGTTTAATGTGCCTAATTACGGGTTTGATTGGGCCATCGAAATGAATGATTTATTCAAAAAGAAAATCACCGATGGCGACCATAAATCACTGATGGATTATGCTGCGCTGAGTAAATCTGCCCTGTTGGCGATTCCATCTCCCGACCACTATTTGCCCTTGATGTATACTTTGGCATTGCAACAAAAAAACGAATCGCCTATTTTCTTTAACGACAAACTGGTGGCCGGTTCGCTTAACATGACCTCGGTCAAGATCGGATAATCAATCATTTTGCGTAGCTATAGTATGCTAGGAGTTATGCTATCAAACAATCATATACTTTGTAAAACCGCAGACTTGTGCTGCGGTTTTTTCATTTGTGTGGCACAATTGCAAGCTTGCCTTAATTTACATCCAATAAGTACCCTTAGGTTATGAAAAGTTTTGTCGCCATTATTTGTTCGCTGCTTTCCGTGCCATGTCTTTTTGCACAAGCAAAAAAAATATCCGATTACAATGTTGTTTGGACGAGCCAAAGTAAAGACGCTTCTGGTTCCATGCCTTGTGGTGGTGGCGATATTGGTCTCAATGTTTGGGTGGAAAATGGCGACATGTTATTTTACATGTCCCGAAGTGGCAGTTTCGACGAAAACAATGCGATGCTGAAACTGGGCAGGATCCGATTGCGACTGTCGCCAAATCCATTTAATGGTGTTGATTTTAAACAAGAATTGAAACTAGAAGATGGCGGCGTGGTTATTAGTGGTGGTGGAACTTTTTTAAAAATATGGGTCGATGTTTTTCATCCCGTTATTCATGTGGATATGGAAAGCAAAAAGCTGATCAAAATAGAAGCGAGTTACGAAACCTGGCGCAGCGAAGATCATATTGTGCAGGGAACGGAGTTTAGAACAAATTCGTATAAAGCGCCACAAAAATTTGTAGTGGCCACTTTTAAGGATCAAGTGGATTTTAAAAAAAATGAACTGATTTTTTACCACAGAAACCGTGCAGATGTAGAAAATATTTTTGACTATACGGTTAAGATGGAAGGGATGTCTTCGGTAAAGGATTTGATGTTCAATCCCGTTGTGAATAACACTTTTGGCGGTATTGTCAGCAGCAGTCAAATGAAAGCTTCCGGTGTTGATAGCGGCACATACGCAGGCATACGATTCAAGTCGTGGAACTTCGAAAGCATCCGTCCTTCGCGTTCGCAACAGATAACAATCGGATTACACGTTCAGCAATCCACTACGCTTGAAACATGGCTATCGGGCTTGGATAGCATGATGAAAATGGCACAGCAAGCGAAACTTTCGGCCCAACAGAAAACTCATCATTGGTGGAAAGATTTCTGGAACCGCAGTTATATTTTTATTGATGGCAAGGATAGTTTTGTATCTCGCAATTACCAGTTGTTCCGCTATCAATTAGGTTGTAACGCCTACGGCAAATGGCCTACTAAATTCAATGGTGGCCTCTTTACGTTCGATCCTGTATATGTAGACGAAAAATACAATTATTCTCCAGATTTTCGGTTATGGGGCGGCGGCACGATGACGGCTCAAAACCAGCGGCTGGTCTATTTTCCCATGATCAAAAGCGGAGATTTTGATATGTTACAATCGCAGTTTGATTTTTACCTGCGGTCGCAAAAAAATGCGGAATTGCGAAGTCAATTTTATTGGAAACATAACGGCGCCTGCTTTACCGAACAGGTGGAGAATTTTGGCCTGCCAAACATTACGGAATATGTAATCAAACGCCCTGAAGGTTATGATGCGGGCATGGAATACAACGCTTGGCTCGAATATGAATGGGAAACAGTATTTGAGTTTTGCCTGATGATGCTAGAAACCGAACGCTACGAATCACGTGACATTACGACCCATCTGCCGTTCATCGAAAGCTGCCTCACCTTTTTCGATGAACATTACCAGCAACTCGCAAAACAGCGTGGTAACAAAGCTTTTGACCAAAACGGAAAATATATCCTGTTCCCGAGTTCCGCAGCCGAAACGTTCAAGATGACTTACAATTCGACCACACTTATTTCGGCCTTGCAAATAATTCTACAACGAGTATTGGAACTGCCCGAAAAATATTTGACCCAACCCCAAAAAGACAAATGGCAAACGATGCTGAAAAGGGTGCCAGCATTGCCATTCCAATCTTTTGCAGGGCATAAAACCTTGGCACCAGCACAAGCTTGGGAACGGGTGCAGAACACGGAAACACCCCAGCTGTATCCTGTATATCCATGGGGCATTTATGGTGTAGGCCGGCCTGATTTGCAAACGGCCATCGATACTTATGAATACGATACATTGGCCGTTAAATTCAGGAGTCATGTTGGATGGCGACAGCATAACATTTTCGCTGCCCGCTTGGGTTTAACGAACGAAGCGCAACGTTTGGCAAAGTTGAAATTCGAGGATTCCCGCCATCGTTTCCCAACCTTTTGGGGCCCCGGCTTCGATTGGACACCCGACCATAATTGGGGCGGTGCCGCCATGATTGGCTTGCAAGAAATGTTGATGCAAGTAAATGGCAAAAAAATTTATTTATTGCCTGCCTGGCCAAAAGATTGGAACGGTAGCTTTAAGCTTCATGCGCCATCTAATACGACGGTGGAAGGGAAAATCGAGAACGGGAAAATGAAAACTTTGAATGTGATGCCGAAGGAAAGGGAGAAGGATGTGGTGGTGATGTAAATGCGAACTTGTTACATAATGATGTATATATCCAACTCGGCCAAAACAAAGTATTTTTGTGCTATGGCAACACGATTACCGATAGGGATACAGAATTTTGAAAAGCTAATTACCAATAATTATGTCTATGTCGATAAAACAGCATGTATCCATAATTTGATGAATGCCAATGGAGAAACATTTTTTTTGAGCCGGCCACGTCGTTTTGGTAAAAGCTTATTGTTGAGCACTATGCAAGCCATTTTCGAAGGTAAAAAGCAGTTGTTTGAGGGGTTATTTATTTATGATAAAATCGAATGGAAAAGTAACCCAGTCATAATGCTCGATATGTCCCAAAACGCTGAGAACATCGAAACTTTAAAGGAGTCGCTTGGGGTCAGTTTAAAAAGGATAGCTGCCAATAATAATATTAAGATTTCTTACAACGATCCATCCATTATTTTTTCTGAATTGATACATCAATTATATAAAAAATCAAGCTGTCAGGTAGTGGTGCTGGTCGATGAATATGACAAACCTATTTTGGATGCTATTGATGACTTGGAGCGGGCGTCCGAAATTCGGAATTTTCTTCAAACTTTTTATACGGTTATAAAAAGTTCTGGGGCTTATCTCCAATTTGTGATGCTTACAGGCGTGTCAAAAATTAGTCAGACATCTATTTTTTCAGGTCTTAACAATATGAAGGATATTTCGCTCAACGACGAATATTCTGCTATATGTATATACACCCAACAAGAGCTGGAAAGTAATTTTAATGTGGATATTTTAGCGTTGACAAACAAGTATGAAACCACGTATGCAACAATGCTCGAAAAAATCAAGCACTGGTATAATGGGTATAGTTGGAACGGGAACGTTTTTGTATATAATCCTTTTTCTGTATTATTACTTTTTAATGATCAAACATTTTTAGCGCATTGGTTTAATACGGGAACACCTGCTTTTTTATTGAAGTTATTGAATGAAAGAAACGATTTTTCTGTTTTGTTGCAAGACGAAATCGAAGTAAACAGCGACTTTGCAAATAAGCAAGGATTGGAAAAAATGGATGTGGTACCGCTTTGTTTTCAAACAGGCTATCTCACCATTAAAAAGGCTGATTTCAGGACAGGAACACTTTGGCTCAAAGTGCCCAACCACGAAGTTAGGATGGCGCTTACAGAGAGCATTTTGACCGATTTTACTGAGCAAGCCGATTATAAAGTGCACGTTCTAGCCAAATATTAAGAACGCATTTGCTCTGGGCAATGTCTCAGACGCAGTAAATAATCTTCGAATCTTGTTTTCGCAAGTGAGTTACAATACACATTTGGCATCGGAATCACACTATCACGCCATGTTCCAGTTGGTGATGAACCTTGCCGGAGTAAATCATCAAGCTGAAAGTTATTCCTCAAAAGGTAGAGCTGATAGTGTGTTGAAATTTAACGACAAAGTGTATATTGTCGAATTAAAATATGTAAAGGAGAAAGAAATGATCAGTATTGTTTTGAAGGAGGCAATGGAGCAAATAAAATCAAAAGGTTATTATGAGCCTTTTGTAGGCCAAAACCTAAAAGTGTATTTACTTTCGCTCGTTTTTTCAAAAGGCGAGATAATGTATTTAGAAGAAATGATATAAGTACAGCATTGTGTCAATTATTTACATCTACAATTTTCATGGCTCCTGTTACTTTGTCTATATAAGCGTAATAATATTTGTTTGCAATCCGGTACATAATTTCCGGTACATCAGTTAATTTATTGGCTATTTTATAGTCGCTTTTATAATCTTCTACAGATACATCCACGCTGCCTTCCACATGTTCCAGAGTATTTTCGTTCAGCAAACTTTTGAAGTGTATCGTATTTACCCAATCGTTTCCCGACATGGCTACAGGCATCACCAGCGCTCCAATCAATCCACCGATGGCGCCACCAATCAATCCTCCATAAATTGGATAAGCGCTATTAGCGTTTGTAGAAGGAAGATAGCCGCCGATCGTGAGTTCCGTACGATGTAAAGAGTCTGGCCGCACAATAATCAACGACCAACCATCCGCCATTTTTTTGATGACCTTTTGGGTTTTTTCTATTTCTTTTTCAGATCTAGCAGTGGATGCAAAAGTCCTGCGTTCGGTTTCTTCCAGCACAGGCGTATTCTTAAAAACCAATTCGTCCTTTGGATGGATAGTGACGCTTTTTAGCAACTTATTTTGCTCTGAATCGATGATTTGTATTTGTAAACCTGCACTGCACGCAATAACTGAAAACAGTTTTTGGTTATAGAAATAGGTATTGTACGATACGAAATTTGGATTCTTGTCGGCACACTCCTCCGATTTGTACGTTACTTTTTTATAATTGTGTTTATCTGTTTCCAAGTCGATTGAAAAGATATCGGTTTTATCCCTTGTTTCGATTGCTAGGTCGATGTGGTTTTTTTGCAGATATAATTTTTTATGGCAGGTCAATATTTGCACGGGTACCGTATTTGGGTCGTCGATGATGGCCATTTTAATTTGTAACATACTACTCAGTTCGTTGAGTTTGTCGTACAGTTTATCTCCTTCATATTCTTTACCCAACAGATTGGAAAAGTCATACGTTTTTGTGGCGAAACTTCCATTAGATAACAATTGGTGTATGCGTATGACAGGTTCCTTTTTGTTGATGGCCAAGTAAGAAAGCTTGTTTCCTAAATTGCAGATACCAATCAGTTGTTTGTTCTCAGGTACCGGCGAAGCAATGGTTGTTGAAACAAGGGAATCGGTTCCAAGTTTGGCCGCATACCATATTACGCTGTCTTGTAAACTGTTTTTGGCAATCAAGAATTGGATAGATCCGTCCGCAATAAACCCGGCTAATACCTGCGCCTTGTTGAAAGGGCAATCAAAAGAAAAATTGTTGATCAATTTTCCATTTGGCCCAAAAACAAAGC
>Ga0247739_10000514_pt1 | contig 13887 bp, 13 predicted proteins | sample UWRJL058202B2_FD_180943 | JGI IMG/M metagenome (GOLD analysis project Ga0247739, IMG submission 180943) | Plant litter microbial communities from Arlington Agricultural Research Station in Wisconsin, United States - UWRJ-L058-202B-2 | ecosystem: Environmental > Terrestrial > Plant litter >...
AATAATCAGCTCAAATCTGAACAAGCTGCGCTGACTGATACTGAATATTCTTCCTATGAAGCAATTGTCAAATCGTTACCGGAAAAACGGGCTAAGTCCATTCGTATGGAGGCTGTTATTACGCGTATTCAGAAAAAAGATCAGTGGATAAAACAAGATATCAAGGTTTTAGTAAGCGTTCCAATTGATGCATCTTTAATACCACGACCAGGTGATTATTTGATCGTGAATGGTAGTGTTGAAAGACCTGTTAAATCCCTTAATCCGGAAGAATTTGATTATCAGCGGTATTTGTGGAACAAAGGAATTGTATGGACAGATTATCTGCCGGAGGGTTCCTATCATATTTTAACTTCCGGTTCCAAATCTGTCAGCCCTGGTTTGTGGAGCACTTTAGCCTCGGAATGGGCTGACAGGAAATTTCGGGATAATATTAAAAATGATCGTTCTTATGGATTGGTAAAAGCCATGTTGTTAGGCCGCAGAGACGATTTACGTTCAGATCAGGTGGATGACTACACTACTTCCGGGACCGTTCATATTTTGTCTGTTTCAGGCATGCACGTTGCCATTATATTCCTTGTGATAAGCATGTCTTTAAGCTGGCTGAAACGGTGGCGGATCGGCAAATATGTTTATCTGGTTGCTGTTACCTCATTACTTTGTTTTTATGCCTTGGTTACCGGTTTGCCGCCGTCTGTGCAGCGTGCCACTTTAATGTGCATTGTCTTTATAATTGCAGAAGCATTCAGTCGGAAACAAAGTTCGATGAATACATTGGCCATTTCTGCGCTGCTCATCCTGATCATTGATCCACATGCATTGTATGATGTTGGTTTTCAGCTTTCTTTTTTGGCTATGGCCGGGATTTTTTTGTTATATGAACCAATCACATTAATTTGGGATCCGTTTAATCCGGTATTGAAATATATCTGGCAAATTACGGCGATGTCTTTTGCTGCCCAGCTGGCAACTTTTCCATTAAGCTTGTTTTATTTCCATCAGTTTCCATTTTACTTTTGGCTGATCAATCCGTTTGTGATTTTCTTTACAAACTTTCTGTTACCGGCTGCTATGGTTCAGTTAGTTGTCAGCTTGTTACATATTGAATGGCTGCAATTTGTAACTAATTTTTGGGTGGAGGCTTCTGCTTATTTGACCAATATTTCTGTTTCCTTCCCCAAATTATTACCTGGTTATTTAATAGAAAACTTGTATCTGGACCGTTTTGAGGTGGTTTTGTTATACCTGTTTATTTTCACAGTCTGGTATAGCTATTATAAACAGGAATATTTATTTCTTAAAAGAAGTGCAGTAATCGCTGTATTATTCGTGTTTTATTCAGGATCAAAAAGCATTCAAACTTACCTGACTTCAGCTGCAATTATTAATGCTGTTCCCAAACATTCTGTGATCACTTTTAAGGAGGGGAACAAGCTTTTTATTTCCTGTGATGAAGGTTTTCAATCGGACACGAATGCTTATAAATTTCACATCAAAAATTATGCAATAAGTCAGGGAATATCCGAAATAGTCTATTTATCCGGTGAACAAGATACGATTTATGATAATTTGAAAACAAGGAATTTACCCAACGGAAGATTAATTTCCTGGAAAGGAGCTATCATTAATCATGGAGAATTTGTCAATTCATCCATTCCGGTTGATTATAATCTTATCACTGCCGGTTTTTTTTCCATTCAAGAAAATACACTTTCGAATTCAAAAACGACATTTTTATTAGGAGGAGAAATCCGGGGTAAAAAACGGGAAGAATGGACAGCTGATCTGGCAAGCCAACATAACAAGTTTTATGATCTTGGAAGAGGATCTTTGTCACTGCATTGAATAAATGGAAGAAATTTCAGCGGAAATTTTACGATCCCATGAAGCTTGCGCTGATCCGTTAATTCCATGTCCGGTTTCGCCGTCGTAAGATTCCTGTTCTGTATTCATTTCTCGGAATGCTTCCAGGAATTGATATTGAATTTCACTGTCAAAATCTTCAATTGTTAATTCTGCTTTTTTGAGGCGATCTTTAAAACGTTCTACCACAATTCTGGTCACATCAAAATGAAGTTGCTCGTGTCGTAATGTCGTTGAATTATGTGCATCCGGACGTCCCCAGGACATACTTTTAACCATAAATATTTTCAGGCCGATTTCTACAACAAGGTCATTCCCCTTTGGATAAGATTTTCCTTCATAGCCAAAACTTGTAAATACAGCCGCGGCATATCTGCTCCCGGGTCTGCTGCTTTGGCCTTTGAAATCTGACCAGATCAACGGACGTTTCGGGTCATAAAAAACAGTGTCTGACTCAGTATTATTTCTGATTTCTTTAAAAACCAATACTAGATTTCTGGCTAATGCAGGGTTTTTTCCCTGATTTGTAGTCATCCAGTTATTGAAGTGAACAAGTGCCTGGCCAAGAAGCTGATCTGTTAATTTTGCGTAATCAAAATCCTGTTCAGGGCGGGTATAACTGGCTGATGTCTGATAATTTGTCAGTTCGACAGGTTGCATATCACGATACCAACGGAAAGTAACCGATAATTTGATATCTCCGGTAACCTTGTTTGGACCAACTCTTTTTTCATTAATCTGAAAATCTTTTACCGTAATATACAAAGGCAAATAGGTTTCTTTGTTTTTCGGTGCAGCAAAAGACCAATAAGAAAATAATTCTTTTTCGGCTGTACTAGGCAGTGTCATCGGTATTTCTTTTCCAAAAACCACAACTTTCCCCAGTCCTGCACCTGGTTCTTTTCTCTTGTCTTCTACTTCCTGAATAAAAAATTTATACGACTTAAGTAGGGCAGGAGACTGCTTATTTAGTGTTAAAACTACCTTTTGTTGCTGAGAATATGCATTCAGGCAAATTGAAAGTAACACAAAAAGCAACGCTGCCTTCATTCTAAATACCAATGTATATTGAATCCAAACCATCCTTTTTCTAAGTTTGCAGTTAATATCAGTTTTAACATAATCAATGACTTTATTAACAACGAATATTCGACCTGAATTTGATGATATTTATATGGAGCTTGCAAAAAATCTTGCTTTGCGTTCCCATTGTATAAAAGCTCAGGTTGGCGCTGTATTGACCAAAGACACCCGTATCATTTCAATTGGATATAATGGGCCTCCCGCTGGAACACATAATTGCGACGAGGAATTCCCGGAAACCGGTTGCCCAAGAGACGCAAAAGGCAGCTGTTCGCTCGCACTTCATGCTGAACAGAATGCGATTCTTTTTGCTGTAAAAAATGGTTCAAATATAGAAGGCTCGAAACTTTTTGTTACGCTTGCTCCGTGCATTGCATGCGCAAGGGTTATTTATACAATGAAAATCAAAAAAGTAATTTTTCTGCATTCTTACGCGGCTTATAAAGGAATTGCAGTAGAGGAAGGTGTAGAGTTTTTGAGGAAATTCGGAGTAGAGGTAGAGCAGTATAAAATGAGAGAATAGTGAAGAAATGAGAGTTAAAAGTTTAGAACGACCTGGTCGGACCTTAAACTTTTAACTCCTTAACTCCTATTACTTCTATTATTAATGATGATGAACACCACCATCTCCATGAACATGTCCGTGGCTGATTTCTTCCGCAGTTGCAGGACGAATTGACAAAATTTGTCCTTCAAAATGCATTTCTTTACCAGCGAGCGGATGATTGAAGTTCATAACAACAACGTCATCTTTTACTTCAACGATTTGTCCATGCATACGTTCTCCATCTTCGTTAGTCATAGGAACAACATTTCCGATCTGAAGTAATTCTTCCTGATCCACATCTTCCATTTGGAAAACTTCTTTTGGAAGCTCTACAATAGCCTCAGGATCAAACTCACCATATCCTTCTTCCGGTTCAACTTTGAAATCAAAAGTATCGCCAACTACTAATCCTTCAATCTGGTTTTCAAAACCTTCAGGCAAGCCGCTAACTCCTTGTATAAAATGCATTGGATCCTCTTCCGTTACAACTTCAACCATGTCCATTTCTCCATCATTATCTGGAATGCGTAGACTATATTTTAACGTGATCACGTTATTTTTTTCGACTTTCATTTGCTTGTTTGATTAAAATAATTTTTGTTGTAAAATAATTGTTCCCGGACAGAAGCCTACACGAAATTAAAAAGCAAACCTACTGCAATTTTGTCAAAATGTCATTTTTATGAATTTTTTAGCACATTTACTACTGTCAGGAGAGAATGAAAAAGTAATTATTGGTAATTATGTCGGTGATTTTGTCAAAGGAAAATTGACTGATGAGAAAACAGCAGACTGGAATCAGGATTTTGTAATGGGTCTTAAATTGCACAGGTATATAGATTCGGTCACAGATACACATTCTGTGGTTCGGGAAGCCAAGGCAAAAGCAGCCGAAGTTTACGGACGGATTTCCGGCATTATTATAGATATTTACTTTGATTATTTTTTAGCCAAATATTTTAATGAATTTTGTGCCGAATCGTTAAAAGCATATTCCAATCGAATATATTCTGTTATTGGAAAAAATCAATCCCTGATCCCTGATGTCATGATTCCTATGTCGCGGGCCATGATCCGTCAGGATTGGCTTAAGAGTTATGCTGATCTTGAAGGTATTGAACTAACATTTAATAGAATGTCGCAGCGTGCTGATTACATGAATTCAATCAAAGATGCCGGCATAGAATTAAGAAAAAATGAGGCATTTTATTTTGAGAAATTCAGTATATTTTTTCCGCAATTGCAGGAAAAATGTGCTGATTTTATTTCGAACAACACGAAATGATTCGTGTTAAGTAAATGATTTTTACACAAATATTTAAGTTATTTATGGCTCAAACGCCTGATGTTGTACTGAAAGAGATAAGAGGGAAAAAGTATAAACCTTTGTATTTCCTGTATGGAGACGAACCGTATTACATTGATTCGATTGCTGACGAACTCGAAAAAAGAATAGTGCCAGAATCAGAAAAGGGATTTAATCAATTCGTTTTGTATGGAAAGGATACCGATGTAGCTGGTGTTTTGAGTTATGCCAGAAGATATCCGTTCATGGCTGATCGGCAGCTTATTTTGGTGAAAGATGCAAATAAACTGGGTGGTATTGAACAAAAAGAGCAACTCACAAGGCTGGAAGATTACGCACTTAATCCATTGAGCAGCACAGTGCTTATACTTTGTTTTCAGGCTAATGCAGATGAAAGAAAAGCTTATGTAAAAGCTTTCAATAAGCATGGCGTAGTGGTTCAGTCCAAAAAATTATATGACAATAAACTTCCTGATTGGGTTGCAGCATTTTGTCAGGCCGAAGGTGTGAAAATCAGTCCCAAAGCTGTTCAGATGATCGTGGACAATATAGGCAACGATTTAAAACGGCTGACTAATGAAATTCGTAAAATTATGGTCAATCTCCGGGTTGACCAGGGAATAGACGCTGAGGCAGTAGAAAGGTTTGTTGGGATCAGTAAAGAATACAATGTTTTTGAATTTCAAAAAGCACTTGCAACACGCGATGTTTTAAAAGCAAACCGGATTTCTACTTATTTCGCTGCCAATTCCAAGGATAATCCGCTGTCGCCAATTTTGATTATCCTTTATGGATTTTTTACCAAAGTACTTTTGGTGCATGTGAGTAAAGATAAATCTGAAAAAGGAATTGCAGCTGAATTAGGAATTAATCCATTTTTCGTAAAAGATTATAATCTGGCGGCACGAAATTTTCCATTGCAGAAAGCCGCCCATGTGATCCATTATATACGGGAATGTGACGGACGTTTAAAAGGGCTTGATGGCGTGAGTGTGCCCGAAGGAGAACTTCTGAAAGAACTGGTATTTAAGATTGTACATTAATTTCATGAATCTTAAAATCAGCAATAATCAGGTTTCTGCGCTTTTTTCTTTTCGTAATTTTGCCAAATGAACACTGATCAGATCATTTTAATCCCAATTCCTGCACTTTTTAGTTTTGAAGAATGTCTCTGGTTTCTGAATCGTAATTACGACGATTGCCTGCATATTATTCACCAGGATAATATCATGAAAGCAATAGAATTTGAAGGACAAATTTTCCTGATTCGTATTCAGGAAAATGGCAGTTTTTTGGAAGTTGATATCCTGATTGGCGAAAGTAGTCCTGAAAGCAAAAGATTTATCACTGATTATATAACAGAATGGTTTGATCTGGACAGAAATATTCAGCCATTTTACGATTTGCTTAAAAAAGATGGCAGACTGGCATATATGGCCGAGGAATACAAAGGATTGCGTTTACTTGGTATAGCGGATCTTTGTGAAGCTATTTGCTGGTGTATTATTGGTCAGCAAATTAATCTGACTTTTGCGTATAAGGTCAAAAGAAGATTAATTGAAAAGTATGGAAAGAAGGTTGATTATGAGGGAGAAACCTATTACATTTTTCCGGAAAGTGAAACATTGGCAAATGCTGATGTAGAAGATCTGAGGGCCATGCAATTTTCGCAGCAAAAAATAGATTACACCATTGGAACGGCCAAAGCTTTTGCAAACGGAACGTTGAGTAAAGAAATGATTAAAGCGCTTCCTGATTTTACTTCCAGAAAAAAGGCTTTGACAAATCTAAAAGGAATAGGCGAGTGGACTGCCAATTATGCCCTGATGAAGTCCTTAAAAGAGCCGCAATGCATTCCTCATGCTGATATTGGTTTGCTGAATGCATTGGCCAACCATGATATTATTGCCGACAGAAGTGAACAAAATAAGATCAATGCCTTTTTTGAAACTTTTAAAGGCTGGGAAAGTTATGCTGTATTTTATTTATGGAGAAGTCTGACAGTCCGGGTATAAGGCCGGATTATTTTTCCAGATCTTATATTTTTCTTTCATACAATGGCCGCACGGTCTATATCCGTTTGCAATAGCTTCTTTTTCAGAAATGAAAAATATCCGGTTTTTAATCTTCATCCGTTTTCCGGATTTGCAGTATAAAGTACCGTAAATTTTTAGTTGCATATTTCCTCCAAAAACGATCTTCCTGGTTTTTAGCAGAGAATAAAGTTTTCTTGTTGTTTCAAAACTGCTTTTTCCTAATTTATCATGATAAAACATAAGTCTAATTTAATGCGTCATGAAAGATAATTCCCAGTGTGTATCGATTTCCCCTGTGTACTTCACTAACCCCATGTTTCATATTTGCACGATAATAACCTTTCGAGCCTTTTACCGGCCTAAAATTGGTAGTGAAAATTAGCATATCTCCTTTTTGCGGTTTGAGCACAATAGCTTTAGACTGCGCCCTTGGTGTTTGCTCTACCAGTACAAATTCACCGCCTGTATAATCTTCCTCCGGTTCGCTTAAGAATAATACTGATTGAATTGGAAAGAAAATTTCACCGTATAAATCCTGATGTAATGTATTATAACCACCCTGGCCATATTTAAGTATTAGTACAGTTGGTTTTGTTTGTGCGTTGGCCTGGCAAAGTGACTGAAGAGATTCGAACGAGTCAGGAAAGATTTTGTCAATTTTTAAAACCTGCATCCATTTATTTGCGATGGGTACTAACCTGGGATAAACAGTTTCACGAATGCTTTGAATAAGTTCAGGAAGAGGATAGCTGAAATATTTGTATTCACCCAGACCAAAGCGGTAGCGCTCCATGACAATGGTTTTACGATAAGCATTTTTTGAAGTATACTGTTCAATCAGACTTTTACAATCAGAAGTGTGAAGAACATTTTTAAGTAGGGCATAACCATTTTCGTGCATACTTTCGGTTAGACTTTTCCAATCGGCTCCTACAATTTTTTCAATAGCATTCATATTTTCTGTATTATTTTATCTTCGGAATTGAAGATTTCATACAAAAATAAAGATCCGGGCTCCTATCAGAAACCCGGATCTTGCTATGATTATTTAAAAAATCAGGCTGCTACTGTCTTCTCATCTTTTCTTTCTCCGATTTGCTGGCGCCACATAGCATAATACAAACCTTTTTCAGCAATCAAAGACATGTGACTGCCGGTTTCAATTACTTTCCCTTTTTCAAGCACATAAATCCGGTCAGCATGCATGATGGTGGACAAGCGGTGAGCAATCATAACAGCAATATGCTGGCGCTGATCGGTGATGGTACGGATCGTGTTTGAAATTTCTTCTTCTGTCAGTGAGTCAAGAGCGGAAGTTGCTTCATCAAAAATCATTAGATTTGGATTGCGAAGCAGCGCACGGGCGATGGACAAACGTTGACGTTCTCCACCTGAAAGTTTCAGCCCGCCTTCACCGATTACTGTTTCAATACCGTTTTCTGCACGGGATAAAAGATTGTAACATGCTGATTTATAAAGAACTTCATTGATCATTTCATCAGTAGCTTCCGGATTTACAAAAAGTAAATTCTCTTTAATTGTTCCTGAAAAAAGTTGCGTATCCTGCGTTACAAATCCAATTTTATGCCGCATTTCATCAAAGTCAATCTTGCTGCCATCAATGTCATTATAAAATACTGAACCGGTATTGGGATGATAGAGTCCTACCAGCAATTTCACGAGCGTCGTTTTCCCGGATCCGGAGGGTCCAACAAAAGCAATGGTTTCGCCGCGGTTAACATGAAATGAAATTTCTTCCAATGCAGGCCGGGTTGCAGACTGATGTTGAAAACGAACATTCTCAAATCTGAGCGATTCAATTTCCTGAATAATTTCCGGATTTGATGGTTTGTGTTCAACCGGGCGCGCCAGCAATGTTTCGAGATTAATCAGCGAAGCCTCAGCTTCCCGATAGGATAGAATTACATTGCCAAGTTCCTGTAAAGGTCCAAAAATAAAAAATGAATAAAACTGCATCATCATCATTTGTCCAACCGTAATTTGGTCTCGAAAAACAAAAAACAACAAAGCGAACATGATACATTGCTGTAAAAAATTCACAAAGGTTCCTTGAATAAAACTGATAGACCGGATGCTTTTTACCTTTTTAAGTTCCAGTTTTAAAATTTTAAAAGTCGTAGTATTTAGTCTTGAAATTTCCTGCTGCGTAAGACCAAGACTCTTGATTAATTCAATATTCCTTAAAGATTCAGTTGTCGAACCGGCAAGAGCAGTGGTTTCTTTAACAATATTTTTTTGGATACTTTTTATTTTACGGCTTAAAACACTGGTTAATAATGCCAGAACGATAGAACCTACCAGATAAATCAGTGGCAGCATCGGACTTAATTTAAATGCAATAATTACCACAAATACAATTCCTACCAACGTGGCAAAAAGCACATTTACGAAGTTTGTAATGAATTTTTCGCAATCTGCCCGCACTTTTTGCAGGACCGACAAAGTTTCTCCGCTGCGCTGATCTTCAAAATCCTGGAACGGTAAACGTAATGCATGACGAAGCCCGTCTGTATAAAGATCCGCCCCGAACTTTTGAATAACGACATTTACAACATAGTCCTGAAATGCTTTTGCGATGCGGGAGATCATGGCAGTGCCAATGATCATGAGTAGTCCTAAGGTAATTCCCCGGAAAAATTCATTATTTAATCCGTTGTCCCTGAAATATTTAGCTTTATTAGCAAATGGGTCAATTAAATAATTACCCAGAATGTAAGGATTGAGCAGTGAAAAAACCTGATTAATTGCAGCAAGAATTAATGCAAGAAAAATTAGGGCTTTGTATCTGCTTAAGTAGAATAGTAATAATTTCATGTGATGTATTGTAACGGGAATATTCGAGCTTGTATGTACTACAAACTCAAAGTCGGGAAATATAATTCTATTGTTTACCCAACATAATCATTTTCGATCCTTTCTAAATTAGGATTAAAACTTATATATTAAAAATTATTGGTGTACTCTTTGATTTTAAGAGAACTTCCAAATATTAGAAAATACAGAAAACAAGAAATACATCACGCAATTATTCATTGCCTGTGATGTATTTGTCCATAAGAAACAAACCGTTAAAAGAGTTTTACGGCTTGAAAAAAAGTAATTTTATGATTACGATCATCAGCATAATCATGTATACAGACACTACAAACCAGTTATTCTTTTTTGAAGATCTTTTAAATTGAATATTAACCTCCGCACTCCCGGCAGGCGCAATAGTTTTTTGCCAAAAAAACGATGATTTAGTCTGCTTTGCCGGTTGTTTTTCCTTCTTTATTTTTTCCGGCCCTTTGACTGTTTCTTTTTGAGTTTCCTGATAAGCCCGTAATTTAGCCTGGTACAATTCCTGTGCTTGCCGGCGTAGCCGTTCCGTACTTTCATCCAATTCTAAAGTCAGTGTTGCTTTTGGAACAACTGTTTCCTGCACCTTTGGTTTTTGAAATTCTTTTGGTGTTTCTTTTGAAACCTGTTGGTAGGATTGTGTTTTGTTCTGATAAGTTTCACGGACTTCGCGACGGAATAAATCTGTATTTTTTACTTCTGTTTCTAATTGTAAAACTGCTGGTGTAACGTTTCTTTGAAGCTCTTTTGGTCTTTTAAATTCTTTAGGTGCTGTTTCTTTTTGAGATTGTTTATATGCTTCTAATTTTGTTTGATATAATTCCTGTGCCTCCCGGCGAAGTTGATCAATGCTTTTTTCTTCCATAAAAAATGAAGATTTTAATCTTTTGAATATTTTTCTATAATAGCACCTCAGATTACCTGAGGGCTTGATTAAATATTGTATCTCGGATAAATGCCGTTTAAAGGGCAATAACAATCAATGAGTCACTTAATATAACAGTGACCAACTTGTATACATTGTCGGGTTTAAATAATTTAAGTTGTAAAATAAAGTGTGCCAGTAACTACTATTTAAACCAGCCCAGTTCGTAGGCAAAAAACAATAGTTCTAATAATACGAGTAAAGCCGTAATACTTACAACAGTTATAATTACCCAATTTCTTTTTGATGTAGGTGTGTCGGTTTGTACTTCTTTTTGAGCTTGTTTATTCTCATTTTTCGGAGTAGGGGAAGGGACAGACTTTCTCATTAGAGGCACGTCTGGTCTTAACCATGATTGATGTAAATCGAAAATTTCTTTCCGTTTATCTTCCAAACTTGTTTTCATTTAGCTGAGGATTTAACCTTCTAACTGTAAGCTGTTTAATTATCTTTAAACGATACTAAGGAAAGAAAATTATAGCATATTTTTATGCAGTTTTATTTAAATACTTATAATTTATATTAAATATCAAAGTATTTATAAACCAATAAAAAACATAATAGAATTAATATGATAAGTGCTTAGAAGTGTTAGAAATGAAGCTTGTAATAAGCTCGGATATCTTTGTAAAAATTAATAAATGCTAACAAGAAATAGCCCGGCTTAATTGTTTTAATATTGTATTCAATTCTCTCTAAACGTATTCCCTAAATGGATAATACGGGCGGAAAGTTTTGCAGGAAATAAAAAAGAAGAAATTGAAATAATGGGCAGGATAAGCAGAGTTGTATTAAACTAAAAAAGCTCCTGTGAAGGAGCTTTTCGTAGCGGGAAGCAGGATCGAACTGCTGACCTCAGGGTTATGAATCCTGTGCTCTAACCATCTGAGCTACCCCGCCTTAATTGTGGTGCAAAAGTATGTTAAAATAATTTACGATGCAATGAGTTTTGAAAAATTCATTGTAAAATAATAATTCGCTAAAAAAGCAAAGTTAATATTACTCATTTTTATTACTGAATTATGTTATATTACAATTTTTAAAATCAGTTGGTAATAGTATTTACTGATGAGGTTAACCATTTTACTTTTGTTAGTATGGAAAAATATAAGTTTGTGACTGAATTTGAATTGCGTTCTTCCCCCAAAGTACTGTTCCCATATATTTCCACGCCTTCCGGTCTGGAGCAATGGTTTGCTGAAAAAGTAAAAGTATTACCCGATCATCGGTTTGATTTTCAATGGGATGGCGACAGTCATATAGCAAAGCAGACCGGACTTCGGATTAACAAGGCAGTAAAATTCGAATTTGAGAATACAAGCGAAGATGAACTGGATAATAATCATGTGGAACTAAAATTAGAAGTAAGCGATTTAACACAAACTACCTTCTTACGGGTGGTGGATTATTCGTCGAATCGTGATCAGGCTGAACTTGATTCTCTTTGGCATGGGTTTATAGATAATCTTAAAGAAATTGTTGGAAGTTGATGAAAAAGCTTGATAAGCTTGTTTTGATGTCCTTCTGGGGACCATTTTTTATTACAATGTCCGTTGTGGTTTTTGTGTTTCTGATGCGGATCATGATATTTTATATAGATGATTTTGTATCAAAAGATCTTGGACTGCTGGATTATGCCCAGCTATTCTTCTTTTTCAGTCTTATAACAGTTCCCACGGCCCTTCCACTGGCAATGCTGCTTTCTTCTTTGATGGCTTTTGGTAATCTTGGAGAATTCTTTGAACTGACTGCAATTAAAAGTTCGGGTATTTCGGTTGTAAGAACCATGGCTCCATTATTTATTGTCGCCGTAGGAATCAGCATATTTTCCTTTTATTTCAATGACAGGGTGTCTCCATGGGCAAATCTTAAAGGTTATAGCTTGTTGTACGATATCAAAACTACAAAGGCAACACTGAAGATTAAAGAAGGGATTTTTTATAATGATCTTCCGGGATACAGCATTAAGGTAGATAAAAAGGAGGAGAACGGAAAGCTGATCGGTATGGTAATTTATAAGCATAATAACCGGTCTTACGAATTGGGTAATACTGAAATCATATTAGCCGATTCCGGAAGAATGTATTCCATTAATGATAACCGTTACCTGGTTATCGAATTATACCATGGCATCCATTACACTGAGGTAGCCGGTTCCAATTCATCACGACCAACTTATATTTCAACTCCTGGCGCTGCTGCCACATCCGTGGTTAACAATTTTGAACGTGATGCTTTTGATCATTTTAAACAGATAGAAAGTTTGTCATCTTTTGGTATGAAACGGACTGATGAAGGTCAGTTTAAGTATCATGAGTTTATGAAAAATATCAATGATCTTACTTCAACTGCGGATTCATTAAGGAAATCGTACAACGAAACTCAGAAAAATCTTATCCCGGGAAGCCAGCAATTTTATTCGTATAATTATAAGGTTGGTACTGATTCAAAAATAAAATCCGGTAAATGGATCGATTCTCTTTTAACGGTTCCATTGTCGGACAGTTTAAAAAAGGAAGTTTTTACCAATGCCAAAAGTGCTTCCAACAGTATGCTTAGTTATGTAAATTCGCAGTCGGAATACTTACAGACCAAGCTGAAAGATGCAAATAAATATGAGCTTGAAAAACACCATAAGTTTACGCAGGCTTTATCCTGTCTGATTATGTTTTTAATAGGTGCTCCGTTAGGTGCAATTATCAAAAAAGGTGGATTCGGTGTTCCTGTGCTAATTTCTATTTTATTTTTTATCCTTTTGTATGTCCTGACGAACCAGGGTGATAAATGGGTGAAAGAAGGTCTTTTAGGTGTTACAATCGGAGCATGGCTGGCTAATACGGTCTTGTTACTAACCGGACTCTATTTTGTTGATAAAGCAAGAAGTGATTCCCGGCTTTTTGAAAAAGATGTATATCAAATGTTCATCAAAAGAATAAAAACGAAATGGGCAAGTAGATTTGGTAAATCGCCGCTTATCTCTTCGTAGTTAAATTATATTTTATTATACCAATAAAAGTTCTTAATTTTGCAACCTTATTTGCAGCAGGGGTGCTGTAAAATACTTATATTTATTTAATCTGTTGTTACAATTATGTATTTAACCGCGGAAAAGAAGACCGAGATCTTCGAAACTAAGGGATTTAAAAGAGAAGGTGGAGATACAGGATCTGCTGAATCACAAATTGCATTGTTTACGTATCGTATCAATTACTTGAACGATCACTTAAAAACGCATAAAAAAGACAATGATACCAGGTTGGGCTTG
>Ga0247739_10000516_pt1 | contig 13847 bp, 14 predicted proteins | sample UWRJL058202B2_FD_180943 | JGI IMG/M metagenome (GOLD analysis project Ga0247739, IMG submission 180943) | Plant litter microbial communities from Arlington Agricultural Research Station in Wisconsin, United States - UWRJ-L058-202B-2 | ecosystem: Environmental > Terrestrial > Plant litter >...
AGCATCTATTTTTCAAATGATTATCAAGACTTTCGATTGATAACCCATTATTAATCAAAACAAATCAAAAGAAATCAAAATAAATTAAAAGCAAAGTACTTATTTTCGATTCAAAATAAACTAGCCTATGCCAGTAAAAACGATGGCCGAGATGTTTGCTGCCGGTGAAGAACCTGAAATCCTATTTTGGGTAGGTTGTGCGGGAAGTTTTGATCAGCGTGCCCAGAAAATAACCAAAGCTTTTGCCTATATTTTAGAAACCGTTGGTATAAATTTCGCCGTTTTAGGTAGTGAGGAAACTTGCACTGGCGACCCTGCACGTAGGGCTGGTAATGAATTTCTGTTTCAAATGGTTGCGTACAACAATATTCATTTATTAAATACTTATAAGGTAAAAAAAATAGTTACGGCTTGTCCGCACTGCTTTAATACGTTAAAAAACGAATACCCAGAGCTTGGAGGAAACTATGAAGTAATCCATCATACAACGCTTATTCAACAATTATTGGATGAAGGCAGGATTGCCATTAAAGAAGGTGGCAGCTTTCAAGGTAAACGGATTACTTATCACGACAGTTGTTATTTAGGTCGCTCCAACAATATTTACGAAGCACCGAGAAAAGTACTGGAAGCGCTGGATATAGAATTGGTGGAAATGAAACGCTGCCGAAAAAACGGGTTATGCTGCGGTGCCGGCGGTGCCCAAATGTTTAAAGAGGAAGAAAAAGGCGCTACCCGAGTAAACTGGGAACGCACGAAAGAAGCGTTAGACCTTTCGCCAAATATCATTGCCTCAGCTTGTCCTTTTTGCAATACCATGCTAACAGATGGCGTTAAGGTAAATGAAAAAGAGGGCGATGTAAAAGTGATGGATATTGCAGAATTGATTGCCGCATCTATCTAATTCATGTTTGCGCATGGCTTTTTCACAATTACTTAAATTATTTCTACCAACAGTTGCAGATATTTGACTGCTTCTAGCAAGGGCCTGCAGATTTTTGCGAATTTGTACCATTGCAGTTGCGTTGAATATTGCATAACCTAAAAGAAATCACTTTAGAAAAACCCATGGCAAAAATCCTGATTATAGATGATGAACGTGCTATTAGAAGCACGCTGAGCGAAATATTGCAGCACGAAGGTTATAAAGTGGAAGTAGCGGAGAATGGCGAGGACGGCCTAAAGAAATTTTCTTCGGAAAATTTTGATGTGGTGCTTTGCGACATCAAGATGCCTAAAATGGATGGCATCGAATTTTTGGAAAAGGCGAAAATGGTGAACCCAGACACGCCTATCATTATGGTAAGTGGTCATGGAACGATAGAAACTGCGGTGGAAGCGGTAAAAAAGGGCGCTTATGATTTCATTTCCAAGCCACCCGATCTAAATCGCATGCTCATTACTATCCGCAATGCAACCGATAAAACAACCCTTGTTACAGAGACAAAAACACTTAAGCGCAAGATTCGCAAGGTGGAAGAGATGATTGGCGAAAGTGCGGGCATCAAAAAAATAAAAGAAACCATTGCAAAAGTTGCTCCTACTGATGCACGGGTTTTGATAACAGGCGATAACGGCGTTGGCAAGGAAATGGTGGCACGCTGGCTACACGAGCTGAGCAACCGCAATAACAAAACAATCGTTGAAGTAAACTGCGCTGCTATTCCTGGAGAACTGATTGAAAGCGAGCTTTTTGGTCATGAAAAGGGTTCATTTACATCCGCCGTTAAGCAACGCATTGGCAAATTTGAACAAGCCAATGGCGGAACTTTGTTCTTAGATGAGATAGGCGACATGAGCATAGACGCACAAGCAAAAGTTCTACGTGCATTGCAAGAAGGCGTGATTACCCGTGTGGGTGGCGACAAAGAAATCAATGTGGATGTAAGGGTAATTGCTGCTACCAACAAAGATCTTTTACAAGAAATCGATCAGAAAAAATTTAGGTTGGATCTTTACCATCGTTTGAGTGTCATCATGATCCAAGTGCCATCGCTGAACGAACGAAAAGAAGATATTCCTTTGTTAGTGGAATCATTTTTAAAAAGCATTTGTACTGAATATGGCGTGGCCAACAAACAAATGGACAAAGGCGCCATGCAACTTTTACAGCAATATAACTGGACCGGCAACATCCGCGAACTGCACAATGTAGTGGAACGCTTAATTATTCTATCTGGTAAACATATTACCGAGCAAGATGTGAAGGAAAATGTGCCAACCTCTTACCAACAAATTTCATAAAACTGCATATCTTCAGAAAACTGCTCTGCTAAAACAGAGCAGTTTTTTTTGTGCGCTTTAAAACTGCTGACGGTAAGAATGCAAGTTTTAGAAAATAAATTATTACCGTGCAACGAAATTGCTCTGTGTGCCGTCAACCCCTATATGAAAAAGTTTATTTTCCTATTGTTATTGCCTGTTGTGTTTCTTTCTTGCAAAAAAGAAAGTGATGAAAAAAAGTTCATGAAAGCTATCGCTGGAACCTGGGAACTGGAAAAATACATGGGTGGATGGAGCCCGGTTGTCAACTATCCGATTGGTAACGGGAACCTTCTAGTGCTATCGAAGGACGGCTCGTACAAACGCATGAAGCATGATACACTGATTGTTGGCGGAAGTTTTTCAATCAAAAAAAGCACTAGTTGCGGTTCCGAAGAATTTCTTTTTGTCACTTCTGACCAACAAACAAATGATTTACGAGTAGATTTAACAGGATTGAAACTAGGAATTGGAGCATCTATGTGTATAGCAGATGGCAGCTCAAGTATCTATCGGAAAGTGGAGTAACCTTAAACCGGTTGAATAATGATAAGTGGCGCATGTTGCCACTTTTTTTGTGCTTAGTTTTCTGCCACCAGCGGCGCCTAGCCTCTATTACTAACATTACTTTTTCCTATTAAATCCACTACTGTTACATTTGCACCCCTTTAAAGAGGCACGCATCAATCTATATTAATAAAAAAAATCATAGCCATGGCATTACAGGCAGGTATCGTAGGACTTCCGAACGTGGGTAAATCCACACTTTTTAACGCAGTGAGCAATAGTGCCAAGGCACAGGCCAGCAACTATCGTTTTTGCACCATCGAACCCAATGTAGGCTTGGTGAACGTGCCGGATGAGAGAATTGAAAAATTAGCGGGTCTTGTAAAACCAGACCGTGTCGTTCCTACCCAAATAGAAATTGTGGACATTGCGGGACTGGTACGTGGCGCCAGCAAAGGCGAGGGTTTGGGCAATAAATTCTTGGCCAATATCCGTGAAGTAGATGCCATCGTACATGTGATCCGTTGTTTTGAAGATGAAAATATTTTACGTGATGAAGGCGCTATCAACCCTGTATCCGACAAAGAAATAATAGATACCGAGCTGCAGCTGAAGGACTTGGATAGCGTGGACAAAAAATACTACAAGGCCGAAAAACTGCAACGCAATGCTGATGCCAAGGCAAAAGCTGAATTTGAAATATTGAAACGCTGCAAAGACCACTTGGAACAAGGAAAGAGCATCCGCTCATTGAATTTGGACAAAGATGAGAAATTGGCAGTGGTGGATCTTTTTTTATTGACCGAAAAACCGGTTTTATACGTGGCCAACGTGGACGAGCCATCTATGCATACCGGCAACAAATATTCCGATGCATTAACGGCTGCCGTTAAAGAGGAAGGCGCACAAGTCATCATCATGAACAATTCCATTGAAGCACAAATAAGCGAAATGGAAGATCCGGATGACAAGGCTTTGTTTATGGACGAATACAAAATGACCGAGCCTGCGTTAGATAAATTGATTCGTGGTGCTTATAAATTGCTGAACCTCTCCACTTATTTCACCGCAGGTGTACAAGAAGTACGTGCCTGGACGATTGGAACCGGCTGGAAAGCGCCACAAGCTGCCAGCGTAATCCATACAGATTTTGAAAAAGGATTCATTAAAGCAGAAGTCATTGCTTATGAAGATTTTGTAAAATATGGTTCCGAAGCCGCTTGCAGAGACAATGGTCGTTTACGGATTGAAGGAAAGGAATACATCGTAAAAGATGGTGATGTGATGCACTTTAGGTTTAATGTGTAGGGAGTTGAGAGTTTAGAATTAAGAGTTAAGAGTGGGTGCGAAGCGAGGTGTATATCTTCTAATTTCAATATATCTGTATGGGTAGAGAAAATTGGAGTGATGAAACACTTTGGCTTCGCATTTTGCATAATAAATCTGATGGGAGTCGCTATGCAAATATGAAAATTTTAAGTTCGAGAGCAACCAAAGAAATATTCGATAGAAGCTGCGCCTTAATTGTATCTGAAAATATACAAGCAAAAAAGATTGCTATTGAACTACTTTCACAATTTGGCTGGAATCGTGACCCATTTTTAAAAGATGACCGGCCTTTTTCAAAAGAAATTGTAGCCTTTTATTTCGAATTACTCAACGTTGAGAAAAGCTCAGAAATCATTACTTCCATATTATTTGGTATCAGCAAAAACAACAATGACTTAACGGAAAGTGAAGTTAAAAAAATCGCATCCTATAATAAGCACGAGAGTGAAAATGTGAGATACGGAACAGTACATGCATTGTTGGGATTGAATTATAACTCGGCCATCAAAGCATTGATAGCACTTTCTATCGACAAATCAACCCGGATAAGGGATTGGGCCACTTTTGGCCTTGGCACACAATGCAATCGCAATACAAAGGCAATTAAAACTGCACTTTGGCAGCGGGTAAATGATGCTGATTACAATACACGGTATGAAGCCATTGTAGGGCTGGCAAATAGAAACCAAACCGAAATTAAACCTATAATAACGGAAGAACTGGCAAGAGAAGATGTTATGTCTATGCTCTTTGATGCGATTACCGCCTTAAGAGCTACTGAATATCTACCGCAATTAAAAAAAATATTAAAAGATGCAAATCTAGACCCAAGCATCAACCAAAAATGGCTCAATGATTTAAAAGAATGCATCTCCGCCTTAAACATTCTTAACTCTTAACTCTAAACTCTAAACCCTTAACTCCCTACGGTTTCACTTTCTTCAAAATATTAAATACCAATCCGGGGAAGAACCGGTTCAACCAAACGACAAATCTTTGCGCCGGCGGGCCTGCTGTTAGCGTTTTTTTATTGTGTTCAATGGCATTCATGATAGAATTGGCAAGGCTTTCAGCAGAGATGCCTTTATCGATAACTTGATCCGCTTTATTGAAAGTAGACCCATCCCCCACCAGCGCATTTTTGGCGATATCTGTTTTGATAGATGCAGGTCTCACCATTAACACTTGAAGGTTTGTCTTCCAGATTTCAGTTTTCAGCGAAGCGTAAAAACCCTCGATGGCGTGCTTAGAAGCCGTGTAAGCTGTGCGAAGCGGCAACCCCACCTTGCCCGTAATGCTGCTTATCACCACAAACAAACCTTCATTCCGTTCAAGGAAATGTTTCATGACCAGATTGGACAATTGCATGGTACCAAAAAAATTGACTTCCATAATATTTCGATATACTTCCATGGATGTGTCCTTTGCCTCGCTACGCTGCGATATACCGCCATTGTTAACCAATATATTTATTTTACCATACAATTTTATTGCTTCCTGCACCTTGGTTGGCAGTTCATCGCTTTTGCCCAAATCCAAAGAAAGCACCTGCACCAATTGGGGGTTAGCACAATTTGATTTTACCCTTTCCAATTCGTTTGTCCGCCGGGCAGAAATAATTAAGGTAGCACCCTTTTTAGCAAAAGCATATGCCATCGCCTCACCAATGCCAGAAGAAGCGCCAGTAATCCAAATTACTTTATTATTAAACTCATACATAAATAAAACATCAAAATATGCTCGAACGAAAACAGCAAATTAAATCATTGGACGAACGAAAACCAAAGTGATTTATAGCCATCCCTATTTTTTTGTGCAGAAGATGGTACTTAAAAGCATTATCGGCCAATTCGGCATGGATTCCTGCTTTGTGGCCAAATGGTCATTCATATTCGGCTTGGCAGTTCATTTGTAGAGAAGGAATATAGAAATTTGCAAGCATAATGCCTTGTATCGTTGCAAACAAACTCATAGGTTTTGCAATTTGATCAATGCAAGGTACATTCGCCCAATATTCAATTTTCAATAAAATAAATCATCCACAATATGCCATACGACGTAGTTGTTCTTGGAAGTGGCCCCGGCGGTTATCCTGCAGCCATCCGTGCCTCTCAATTGGGTAAAAAAGTTGCTATCATTGAAAAAGAAAGCCTTGGCGGTATCTGCCTCAACTGGGGTTGTATCCCTACCAAAGCTTTATTGAAAAGTTCACAAGTGTATGAGTACATGAAACATGCTAGCAACTATGGCATACAAGCCACTGGTCAGCATGATTTCGGCGCTGTAATTCAACGTAGCCGTGGGGTGGCAGACAAAATGAGTAAGGGCATCCAATTCTTGATGAAGAAAAACAAGATCGACGTGATTATGGGTTTCGGCAAGTTGGTGGCACCTACTAAAATTGAAGTAACAGCTGCTGACGGTGGCAAACAAATCGTAGAAGCAACCAACATTATTATTGCAACTGGTGGCCGTGCAAAACAATTGCCGAGCATGCCAGTAGATGGTAAAAAAATCATTGCTTATCGTGAAGCAATGTCGTTACCTACCCAACCAAAAAGCATGATTGTTTGCGGAAGTGGCGCCATTGGCATCGAGTTCGCCTATTTTTATAACACCATGGGGACCAAGGTTACCGTGGTTGAATATCTGCCACGTATTGTGCCTGTAGAAGACGAGGACATCAGCAAGGAATTGGAAAAACAATTCAAGAAAGGCGGTATCGAGGTATTGACGAACAGCGAAGTATTGAGCGTGGATACAAGCGGTGAAGGCGTAAAGGCAAAGATAAAAACCGCTAATGGCGAAATTACTTTGGAAGCTGACATCCTATTGAGCGCCGTAGGTGTGGTGGCAAATATTGAAGGTATTGGATTAGAAGAAGTAGGTGTAAAAACCGAGAAAGGTAAAATTGTGGTTGATGGTATTGGACAAACAACGGTTAAAGGCATTTATGCCATTGGCGACTGTACGCCAGGACAAGCTTTGGCACACGTTGCTTCGAAAGAAGGTATCAACGCTGCTGAACATATTGGCGGCTTGCACCCACATCCATTGGATTATAATAACATTCCAGGTTGCACTTACTGCACGCCAGAAATTGCGTCGGTAGGTTATACGGAAGCAAAAGCGAAAGAAGCTGGCTACGAAGTAAAAGTGGGTAAATTCCCTTTTATAGCGAGCGGTAAAGCAACTGCAGCTGGTGACACAACCGGGTTTGTAAAGGTGATATTCGATGCTAAATATGGTGAATTTTTGGGATGCCACATGATTGGTGCTGGCGTTACAGAAAACATTATCGAAGCAGTGGTTGCCCGTAAATTAGAAACTACCGGACATGAAATATTAAACGCCATCCACCCGCACCCTACCATGAGCGAAGCTTTGAAAGAAGCAACTGCCATGGCTTATGGAGAAGCAACAGATATTTAATTTTTCAACTATTTTGATATGAAAAAGTGCCAAGTGAAAACTTGGCACTTTCTATTTGCGACAAAGCGTATATATTTATCAACAACCCTTTATATGGAAATGCATAAACCCACTTTTTTTTCAGTCATTGTCGCAATTTTTGTTATCAGCTGCAATTCGCACCAGCAAGACTCATTGAAAAAGCCGACTCTCAAAGAACCAATTGCTTATTTAACAGATTCTGATACGAGTGGGAAAATCATGAAGGAAGAAGAGTTTTGGAAAATAATTGAAATTTCAAGTGAAAAGGCGAATGGTGATTATCAAAGGCAGATGAATACGTTACAACAAGCGTTGCAAAATCTTGAACCATCGGACATCGAAAAATTCAATAACACATTTCACGTATTGTTAGCTGCTACGTATGATTATAATCTTTGGGGAGCATCGTATGTAATTAACGGCGGCTGCTCTGATGACTGTTTTGATTATTTCCGGGAATATTTAATCGGACATGGAAAGGAAAGGTTTTATCAAACCCTAAAAGATCCTGAAAGCTGCGTTACTTGGATGAAATCGGAGGAAGAAGACAACTGGGAAGGCTTGGTTTATTCGGCTGGAAAAGCGTACGAACAAGTAACAAACAATCCCATGCCCATCACTTTTAAAGTAAGCTATAAAATAAAAGGAACGCCTTTTGATGAGGCAACAGTTGACAAACAATATCCGCAATTATCAAAAAAATTCTTTGGAGTGGAAAAAAAGGATGAATAATGTTGACAGATTGAAAACTGAATTTGCACCTATATCTCAAATTTAACAATGCCTACCACCGATAACGAAGAAAGCATCTACCAAAAAAATATACTGGGTTTACAATTACCAACCGATCCACGCTGGGTAAACCTGGCCGAGATTTCGTTGGAAGACATCCTCACCGACCATGCGTATTGCGAGCAAAAGGCTGCTACAAGTTGCATTTCGTTGATACAGCGATATAGTGATAACGATGAAATTGTAAATGGCCTTACCCCATTGGTAACAGAAGAATGGGGACACTTTCGGTTGGTATTGTCCGAGCTTCGCAAACGTGGATTAAAACTAGGCAGGCAACGTAAGGACAATTACGTGAATGCGCTGCAATTATTTGCAAAAAAAGATGGTAGCCCTGAAGAAAGGTTGCTTGATCGGTTACTGATTTTTGCATTGATCGAAGCCCGTAGCTGTGAACGTTTTAAACGACTAAGTGAGGGCTTGGATGATGAATACCTCCGCAGCTTTTACCGTCGTTTTATGGAAAGCGAAGCAGGCCATTATGTACTTTTTATTGAATTAGCAAAAACCTATATACCGGAAGAAAAAGTACGTACCCGCTGGAAACAATGGCTCGAATATGAAGCAACGGTCATGCAAGATTTAGAGATACGGGGAGACAGGATACATTAGTTGAGAGTTAAGAGTTGAGAGTTGAGAGTTGAGAGTTGAGAGTTGAGAGTTGAGAGTTGAGAATTAAGAGTTTTGGGGGAGGCTTATCAAGTTATTTTACTGCATCGATTTTAGTCATTTATATTTTGACTTTTCGAAAAGTAATTCAACTCTTCTTGCAAATCGATGAAAGGGAGGCGGCTTTGTAGCAGCTTGGTTTTCTCGAACATACTGGTTAAAAACTGTTGGTGCTGCGCAGAAGTGGGATGCAAAGAGCGATGGTTTTTTGCATGCACGATCTTGCCGATTTCCTGCATGTTGGAACGTGTATCATCATTCATGCAGGCGAGTATAAATTTTTCCCATACATATTGCGTGGCCTGATAGTTTGGATGTACCAAGTCTTCTGCATAGAACCGATAATCTCGCAGGTCATCAATCACCAATTCATAAGATGGAAAGTAATATAAATTTGAGTTACTATCTACCAAATCGTGCACGGCAGTAATAAGCATTGCCTTACTGCGGTTGTTCTCTACCAATCCTTCCCGATGATGGCGTACTGGGCTGACCGTGAATATTATTTGCAACTGGGGATTGAAGGTTTGCAATAGCGACACAATATTTTCTAATGAATGCTGCACCTCGGCGCCTTTCATCAGTTCATGCTTAAAATGCTTTTGCGGCACTTTATGACAATTAGCGGCCACTTGATCTGGCCTACCTCCCATCGAATCATCTTGCAGTTTGTAAGTCCATGCAGAACCTAAGGTAAGTACCAACCATTTGGCGCCTTTTAAAAATGTATGCGCTTCCGCAACAGCCGCATTTATGCTTTGCAAAACAATATCCGGATTGGGATGAGAAAACTGTCCATGATGATCCCAGCTTGTATAAAGGCCATTGAACAAAAACAAATCTCCATTTACATATTTTTTATTTTCAACATAAGCTTTAAGAGCGGTTTCTATACTTTTGGGATTGAAAAGAATTCCATGCGGATTTTCGAGCACCTTGAATTTATGGGACGCCAAGCGCTTGCTGATATGATCTGTGAAACAAGAGCCCACTAACATAATGGCATCTTCCAAAGCTATTTTTTTGGCAAAAGGCTTTACTAAAAGTTCAAGTCTAAAATCCATTGGACGTTTTCAAATATAAATAAATCAAATAAAAATATTACTCGCCATGGCGGATGCTTTCTGCAACGCTTCGTGGTTTAGCGAATCCAACAAACCTTTGCCTTCGAAATAAGGAATCATCAATTCGGTATCCATATTACCAACGAGCTCATCATCGGCCATGGGGCATCCGCCTATTCCTTTTAAGGCGCCATCAAAACGTACACATCCTGCACGAAGGGCGGCATCAACTTTCGCCTGCCAATTATCGATGGTAGAATGAAGATGCACGCCCAGTTCTACCGCTTTGTAATTGGGCACCAGTGCCTGCATCACCGAAAACACTTGTTCTGCGGTGGCTAGGCCTACTGTATCAGCAATTGAAATGATATCGATATCCAAGTTCGCAATTTTATCTACCCATTCCATTACGATTTCTTCGTTATAAACATCACCATACGGGTTACCAAAACCCATTGAAATATATACCACCAGCCGTTTGTTGTTTTTGATGCATAGTTCCTGGATATCGGCCACCCGTTCCAGTGACTGCAAAATGGTACTGTTCGTATTCCGCATTTGAAAAGTAGGCGAAATGGAAAAAGGAAAACCTAGATATGACACTTGCTCCAAGATTACAGCTTCTTCCGCACCACGAAGGTTGGCAACGATGGTAAGCAACTTCGTTTGGGTATTTGCCAAGGACAATCCCTGTAATACTTCTTTGGTGTCGGCCATTTGAGGGATAGCTTTTGCCGAAACAAAACTTCCACAGTCCAAGGTTGGGAAACCCACTGCCAATAAGGCATTTAAATAATCAATCTTTTGCTGCGTAGAAATAAAGTGTTTCCAACCTTGCATGGCATCCCGGGGGCATTCTACCAAATGAATCGAACTCATATAACAAAGATAGAAATTATGGACTAGCATGCATGCATAGTGGTTTTTCAATAGAACCGTCGCTCAGAATTAGGTAAGACCGAGCCGCATTTCTACCATATGCTTTTCAAACCCAACTTTTTCATATGCTTTAATAGCCGAGTCATTATCCATATACACATTCAGTCGCATTTCGGTAATACCTTGGGCTAGCGTCCACGTTTTCAGTGCATCAATGATCAAACTATTTACTGCCTTGCCTCTATGCTCTGGCAATACATACATAAAACCGAGATAAGAGTGCTTTTCATGTTGGAGATAAAACTTTGAACTTTCGATTCGTGCATAACCGCTACCAATCAAATTTCCATTTAATACCGCAACTACCAAATGCACATGAGCGGAAGATATCATTTGCTGGATATTATAATAATGGGTAGGATTTGGCTTTAAAGTGCAATCAAACGGACGTTCTGCTTGAATAACTCCTTGCTCAAAAATCAGTAACGTATCGATATCTTCAAGAACCGCCGCTCGTATTTGTATGGAATCCATATTTTATATTTTCATTTTTTTAATAATTACATTACCAAGATTTTCTTTGGTAAGATTGTACCGTTTTTACGTAGTAAATGTGCAACTTTTATAGACTAGCAAGTCTCAATTTTGAATCGTCAACCATCATTTATTTAAAAAATATTTTTATGTCGAACAACAGCGAAACCATGAAAGCCTTAGTGCTAACGGAATATAACAAAGATTATGAATTACAAGAGATAGCAAAGCCCATTCCAAACAGCAACCAGGTATTGGTTCGCATCAAGGCCAGTGCTATCAATCCGTTGGACGTTAAAATAAAAGCAGGTACCGCTGCGCATTCCCATACTACGTTGCCAGCCATTTTAGGCCTGGATATGGCGGGAGTGGTGGAAGCGGTGGGCAGTGAAGTGATAAACTTTAAACCGGGCGACGAAGTATATGGCATGACGGGCGGTGTTGGCGGCATCCAAGGGTCTTTGGCCGAGTATGCGGCGGTAGATCCAGACTTGTTGGCATTGAAGCCTGCAACTTTAACGATGAAGGAAGCCGCGGCTTTACCGTTAGCTTTTATCACCGCTTGGGAAGGATTGATTGAAAAAGGAAATCTAAGCGTAGGGCAAATGCTTTTGATACAAGGAGGCTCGGGCAGCGTAGGGCATGTGGCCATACAGATAGCCATCGCCAAAGGCGCAAAGGTTTTTGCAACGGGTTCCAGTAAAAATCTGGCGATGATAGAAAGCTATGGTGCCACCGCAATTGATTACACAAAAATAAAGCCGGAAGAATATATAAATTTAGCCAATGGAGATGGCTTTGATGTAATTCTAGACACGGCGGGTGGTGAGGATATGGGAAAGTTGTTTGAGGCCGTAAAAGTACATACCGGCCATGTGGTAAGTATACTTGGTAGAGGATCTTACAACTTAACGCCGCTTTCATTACGTGGAGCAAGCTATTCCGGTGTAATGACCTTAACGCCACTAATTACGGGCATAGACAGAAAACGCCAAGGTGCCATCATGCAACAGGCAACAATGCTAGCAGATGCTGGCAAACTGAAACCCTTTGTGGATGCGACCTCATATACGTTTGAATCCATTACGGCAGCATACCAAGCGTTCGAAAACCATACTGCTGCAGGGAAAGTTGTTATTGATATTTAAGCATAAGAAAATCTGCAATCCTTTAACTTTTAACAGCTATAAACTGCGTGCCAAGGTTACATTTGGTGTATAAATAGGCTTTTTGAAACTATTCTTCGGTCGGCGTTGTTTACTTGTATCGTTTCTTATATAGTAGAAAAGAAATAGGACAGATTCCTAAACATTACCATTTCAATATACAATTAAATATACATACACTAAAACAAAACACATGAAACCTAACATCGGTATCAAAGAAGAAAATCTTGCCGCAGTGGCACACTCGTTAAGCAAAGTATTGGCAGATGAGTTTGTACTCTACACCAAAACCCGCAAGGCCCATTGGAACGTAGAAGGCCCTGATTTTTACAACAAACATCTGTTCTTCGAAAAACAATATGGCGAGCTAGAAAAAATTGTGGATGAAGTAGCAGAACGCATCCGCACCCTGGGACATTATGCGCCGGGAACGCTACGAGAATTCCTAGAATTGACGCACCTTTCAGAAGAATCTAGAGAGAAGAACGACAGTGCAGGTTATACCAAAGAACTATTGGCCGACCATGAAAGTATCCTCATACACTTGCGTGAAAACATTGACGGTTATGCCACTGCTCTTCATGATGCGGGTACCAGCGACTACATTACCGGTTTAATGGAAACCCATGAAAAAATGGCTTGGATGTTGCGGGCTCACCTAAAATAACATACGCCTCGGCACGAGATTGGTAACAACACAATAGATAAAGCACGGCTAGCCAAACAACACCATTGTTTTTGGCAAAGCCATGCTTTATTTTATTAACACCTATAAAACTTGGTACATGAGCAAAAAAGTTGCAGATCAAATAGTGGAAATGTTGGTGGGCAATAATGTAAAAAGAATATATGCTTTAGCTGGTGATAGCTTGAACGAGCTGAACGATGCTGTTCGAAGAAGTGGCAAAATCAAATGGATACACGTGCGGCACGAAGAGGTAGGCGCCTATGCTGCAGCAGCCGAAGCCGAGCTGGAGGGACTGGCCTGTTGCGCCGGCAGTTGCGGCCCCGGGCATGTACACTTGATCAATGGTTTGTATGATGCGCATCGTTCGGGCGTGCCGCTTATTGCTATTGCCTCCACCATCAACACCCCAGAATTTGGTACTGATTATTTCCAGTCTACCAACACCATCCGATTGTTCGACGACTGTAGCTGTTACAATCAAGTAGCCACAACGGCCGCACAGGC
>Ga0247739_10000517_pt1 | contig 13840 bp, 11 predicted proteins | sample UWRJL058202B2_FD_180943 | JGI IMG/M metagenome (GOLD analysis project Ga0247739, IMG submission 180943) | Plant litter microbial communities from Arlington Agricultural Research Station in Wisconsin, United States - UWRJ-L058-202B-2 | ecosystem: Environmental > Terrestrial > Plant litter >...
ACAAGGTGGCATCGGTGCCTTGGGTGATGGTGAACGCTTTGGAGGCAATTATCAACTACCCAATGCAACCGCTTATAACGAAACCTGCGCCGCTATCGCTAATGTGTTTTGGAACGAAAGAATGTTCCTGTTGCACGGCGATTCCAAGTACATCGATATTTTGGAAAAATCTTTATATAATGGGTTGATATCTGGTGTGGGCTTGGATGGCAAGTCATTTTTTTACACCAATGCCATGCAGGTTAAACAAGTGGGCGGCCCGCACGCCAGCAATGGTTTTAGCGAAGGTGGCGTGGAAGCTGCCCGTTCGGGATGGTTTACCTGCTCTTGCTGCCCCACCAATTTGGTGCGGTTGTTACCCGCAATCCCCGGCTACGTGTATGCACAAAACAAGGATCAGTTATATGTAAACCTTTTTGTAAATGGTAGCGCTGCGCTCAATATCAACAACAAACCGGTACAGCTTACGCAACAAAATAATTACCCTTGGGATGGTGCTTTGTCATTTACCGTCGACACTAAAACAACCAATACTTTTAGCCTACTGATTCGCATCCCTGGATGGGCTCGCAACGAGGCGATGCCTTCGGATCTGTACAAATTCGCCAGTACTTCGGCTAATGCAGTAATTATTCGCATCAACGATCAGCCATTTACCTACACCACAAAAAATGGCTACGCAATAATAAACCGGCCATGGAAAAAGGGCGATGTGGTAAAAGTGGATTTGCCAATGGAAACACGGCAAGTAATCAGTAGTGATAGCGTAGCTGAAAACATAGGAAAGGTAGCCCTGCAACGTGGGCCCATCATGTATTGCGCCGAATGGCCGGACAATAATGGAAAGACTAGCAATATCATTGTTCCATCAAATATTTCATTTACGCATGAATTTAAAATATCGTTGTTGAACGGCGTGGAAATATTGAAAGCCGATGTGCCTGTGGTGAATGTTACGAGCGGAGAAACCATTACGACCAATAAGCAGCCATTGATTGCCATCCCTTATTATGCTTGGGCCAATAGGGGAAAGGGCGAAATGATGATGTGGTTCCCTTCCAAGGTGAAAGATGTTGAGTTATTGACAAGATAATATAAAAATTATACAACTATAAAAACATGACAGACCTCAAACAATTCGAACTTTGGTTCGTAACCGGTAGCCAAGATTTATATGGCGAAGAAACCTTGAAGCAAGTAGCCGAGCATTCACAAACCGTTGCAGCTTCGCTAAATGAGGCGACCCAAATTCCGGTACGTGTAGTTTGGAAACCGACCGTAAAATCGACAGAGGAGATATTTGCTATTTGCCAAGAAGCCAATGTGGCAAAGGATTGTATCGGAATCATCGCTTGGATGCATACTTTCTCTCCTGCTAAAATGTGGATCAGTGGATTAAAAATCTTGCAAAAACCGTTGTTGCATTTACATACCCAATTCAATGCTGAAATACCATGGGGTACTATTGATATGGACTTCATGAACCTCAACCAAAGTGCACACGGCGATCGTGAGTTTGGCTTCATTATGACCCGTATGCGCCTTAACAGGAAAGTGGTGGTTGGTCATTGGCAAGCAGACGAAATCCGTGAGCAGATAGGTTCGTGGAGCCGGGTTGCTGCTGGTTGGAACGATTGGCAAGGTGCAAGATTTGTACGCTTTGGCGACAATATGCGTTTTGTGGCCGTAACCGATGGCGATAAAGTGGAGGCCGAATTGAAATTTGGATACAGCGTAAATACGTATGGCATCGGCGATTTGGTAAAAGTTATCAACGAAACCAGCGATGCACAAATCGATAGCTTGATTCAGGAATACGAGGACAGTTATACTTTGTCTGCCTCATTGCTAAAAGATGGTGCCCAACGTTCTTCTTTGCGGGATGCGGCCAAGATCGAAATCGGTATGGAAACCTTTTTGAAGGCTGGCAATTATAAAGGCTTTTCTGATACGTTCGAAGACTTGCATGGGATGGCACAACTTCCAGGTATTGCTTCGCAAAGGTTGATGGCGAAAGGGTACGGTTTTGCCGGCGAAGGTGATTGGAAAACGGCAGCTTTGGTGCGGGCCATGAAAGTAATGGGTACCGGATTACAAGGCGGTAACTCGTTCATGGAAGATTACACCTATCATTTTGCGGGAAATAATAGCATGGTGCTGGGCAGCCATATGTTGGAAATCTGTCCTTCCATTGCGAATGATAAACCTACTTGCGAAATTCATCCGTTAGGTATTGGCGGCAAGGCCGATCCAGTTCGGTTGGTATTCAATTCAGGCGCAGGACCTGCGCTCAATGCAAGCATCGTAGATATGGGCAATCGTTTTCGTATGATTGTGAACGAGGTGGAAGCTGTTGAAAAAGTGCAAGAACTGCCAAAGTTACCAGTAGCACGTGTGTTATGGAAACCGTTGCCAGATATGGTTACAGGCTGCGCTGCCTGGATATTGGCAGGTGGTGCGCACCACACAGGATACAGCCAGAACCTTACCGCTGATCAAATGCAGGACTTTGCAGAAATGGCTGGAATCGAATTCGTCCGCATTGGAAAAGAAACCAATATATATCAGTTTAAAAACGAATTAAGGTTAGGTGAAGTGTACTATAAATAATATCTTTCGCCACGAAAAAATATTTTAACGAAAACCATCATTTCTTAAAAAAAATCGATTGAACTGCTTATGAACTCTTTGCAAACCAAAGATTACATCGTATTCCTTATATACTTTGTAATCGTAGCTGTGTACGGTATTTGGATTTACCGCAGAAAAAAAACAGCGCAAACAACGTCGAAAGACTATTTCCTCGCTGAGGGGTCGCTTACTTGGTGGGCTATCGGTACATCGCTTATTGCTTCCAACATATCGTCGGAGCAGTTTATTGCCATGAGCGGCAATGGGTTCAAAATGGGCTTGGCCATTTCTACTTATGAATGGATGGCAGCACTTACTTTGGTAATTGTAGCTGTATTTTTTATTCCGGTATATCTCAAGAACAAGATTTATACCATGCCGCAGTTTTTGCACCAACGCTATAATGGCACGGTAGCAATGATCATGGCTATTTTCTGGCTGTTGTTGTATGTTATTGTTAACCTCACTTCCATCCTCTATCTTGGGGCATTGGCCATCAACGGTATTTCTGGTTTAGATACAAACCTTTGTATGTATTGCTTGGCATTTTTTGCCATCATTATTGCCTTGGGAGGTATGAAAGTAATCGGGTACACGGATGTAATTCAAGTAACGTTCCTTATTTTAGGTGGATTGGTTACTACCTATTTGGCACTTAACCGCGTAGCTGAATTGACAGGCCAAACCGGTGTGGTAAATGGTTTCAAATACATGATGAACGACTCTAACGATCACTTCCACATGATATTGAAAAAGGACAATTCAAATTTCCCAAGTTTGCCAGGGCTTACCGTTCTCTTGGGTGGTATGTGGATAGTAAATTTGAACTACTGGGGCTGTAACCAATACATTACACAACGTGCTTTGGGAGCGGATCTTAAAACGGCCCGTAGCGGTATCTTATTCGCAGCCTTCCTAAAATTGTTGATGCCAGTAATTGTGGTATTGCCGGGTATTGCGGCCTATGTGATTCACAACCATGATAACGGGGTTTTAAAAGCTGCCATGACAACCGGTGCAGGTGAATTCAATCCAGATAAAGCTTATCCTGTATTGCTGAACTTGCTTCCAACTGGTTTGAAAGGTCTTTCTTTTGCAGCTTTAACGGCAGCAGTTGTGGCTTCTCTGGCTGGTAAAGTGAACAGCATCTCTACCATTTTTACCTTAGATATTTTTAAGAAAAAAATCAAGCCTGAAGCAACGGAAAAGCAATTGGTTTCAACTGGTCGCATCGTGGTGGTGGTGGCTATGTTGTTGGCTGTTCTCATTGCACCTTTCTTGGGCATCGATAAAAAAGGTGGTTTCGAATTCATTCAAGAGTATACAGGCTTTGTATCGCCAGGTATTTTCGCCATGTTTATCTTAGGTTTCTTCTGGAAAAAATCAAATTCAGCTGCTGCAATGTTCGCCACTATTGGCGGCTTTATATTCTCTGTAATCTTGAAATTTTTGCCCAAGGTTATGGATCTGGAGTTCTTGGCTAAATATGGCTGGTCATCATTGGTTGCACAAAAAGACGGGCCACCATTGTACGAAATTCCATTTTTGGATAGGATGGGCCTCGTGTTCGTAGTATGTATCGTAGGCATGTGGATTATTAGCACGGTTACCAGCAAAGGACCCAATCCGAAGGGCTTGGAGGTGGACGCTAAAATGTTCAAGGTCAATCCAGCCTTTGCAGTTGGTTCGCTCATTGTGTGTGGTATACTTGTTGCGTTGTATACATTATTTTGGTAATTTAAATATTGGAAAGCATCAGGTCATTAACAGTGGCCTGATGCTTTTTTATTGGTGGTAGGCAAGAAATAATCAGTCAGTAATCAAATAGTCCTTTTCTATGATGGGTATCGGTCAATATCAAAGCGAGAATGCAATTTTACTTGCGGTAGATTGTATCATTTTTGGTTTTGATGGACAGAAACTAAAAGCACTATTTGTAAAACGAAATCTGGAGCCAGAACTAGGCAAATGGTCGTTAATGGGCGGTTTTGTAAAAAAGCCAGAAAGCGTAAACAGTGCTGCCGCTCGAATTTTACACGAATTGACGGGTTTGACAGATATCTATATGGAGCAGTTACATTGCTACGGCGACGTAAACCGCGACCCCGCAGGAAGGGTTGTTTCCATTGCTTACTTTGCCTTGATTAATGTATCTAGTTACGCCGAGGAACTGTCCACAAAATACAATGCTAAATGGATTGATTTCTCTAGGATACCCACCCTTGTTTTCGACCATAAACGCATGATAGCAGACGCTAGAGAAAGGCTGCAGCAGAAAGTTGCAAATCATCCTATAGGCTTTGCGCTGTTGCCCGAAAAGTTCACGTTACAGCAATTACAGGCGCTATATGAGGCTATTTATGAAACAACCTTTGACAAGCGCAATTTCACGAAGAAGATACTATCGTTATCTATCCTTAAAAAGTTGGATGAAAAGGAAAAAGAATCATCTCGTAAGGGTGCCTTTTATTATGTATTTGACGAAGACAAATACAAGCAGCTTGAAAGCGAAGGATTGAAATTTATTTAATATTGAGAGAATCGATATGTGACAGAAAATTAAAAAAGCAAGAGGATGAGTCTTGCTTTTTTAATAACTAAAATATCGGCAACTAGTGTGCGATTTGAATGATAGCTTTTAAATTATTGGGAGAAGTGGGTGTGGTTGATACAGGGTGAGGTAGCAAATCGGTAAATGAAATTTTATATCCATTTATCGTAGTATCGCTAACACCGCCAAACGACTTGTTTACGGCGGGGGTTATCATATTGAACACATGTGTATTATTGTTTTCGTGAAAGCTCACTTTGATGAGCGCATAGCCACTCCATACGCATTGTACATCCTTAGGGCAACGGCTATCTGTAAACAAAGAATCGAAACAGATATATGGTTCGGCACTGCCCGTTTTTTCGTTGCAATTATGTAAAGCAATTTCTATAGTAGATGTGGATGGCTCGTCAAGCGACTTTTTGCAACCATATATGATGCTGATCAATCCAAAAGAGCAGACAAGTGAAATAAGAATCTTTTTCATGACAATACTTTTTAATTTAAACAATCTATTAATTACAGATATCGAACCGTTTTTATCATTGACTGAAATATGACCTACAACATTGCATGTTTACATAAAATAATTTGCAAAAAAAACCTTACAATTTTAAAATTGTAAGGGGCATATTATTTAATAACGAATGTAATTATAATGCAGCCAGTTGTACTTTTTGCTGCAGTTCCATCACGTTTTCTTTGAAAATGGTATCTGTATCCATCAAATCCTTTACGGTTTGGCAACTGTGGATAACCGTAGTGTGATCGCGGCCACCAAAATGTTCTCCAATTGTTTTTAAGGAATTTTTTGTGAAAGCTTTTGCAAGGAACATAGTAATCTGCCTTGCTTGTACAATTTCACGTTTACGGGTCTTTTGTAACAATTTGTCGTATGGGACATCAAAAAAGTCGCAAACCATTTTCTGAATGGTATCAATTGTGATTTCTTTGCTACTGGTTTTGATGAAGTTACGCAACACTTTTTTCGCTAACTCCAAATCAATTTCCCTTTTGTTGAGGGATGATTGAGCTAGCAAAGAAATCAACGCACCTTCCAATTCACGCACGTTAGAGTTGATGTTGTAAGCCAAGTATTTTACCACTTCCTTCGGCATATCCAATCCATCATTCTTCATCTTCCTTTCTAGTATCTCGATCCGTGTTTCATAATCAGGAATGGTAAGATCAGCACTTAAGCCCCAGCGAAAGCGGCTCAAGAGTCTTTCTTGCAAACCGTCCAAATCCTTCGGTGCTTTGTCAGATGTTAGGATCAACTGCTTACCACTTTGGTGTAAATGGTTAAAGATAGCAAAGAAGGCATCCTGTGTTTTTTCAGCACGACTAAAGAATTGTACATCATCAATAATCAACACATCTATCAATTGATAGAAATGGATGAAGTCATTAATGGCGCCGTTGCGACTATGGTCTTGGAATTGATTGATAAATTTTTCGCTACTTACATACAACACCACTTTTTGAGGATGTTGTTTTTTTACTTCATTGCCAATGGCTTGCCCTAGGTGGGTTTTACCTAAGCCTACGCCACCGTATACCACCAAAGGGTTAAAAGAGTTGGCACCAGGCTTATCGGCCACTGTTTTACCAGCACGACGAGCTACACGGTTACAGTCGCCTTCAATGTAGGAGTCGAACGTATAATTGGCATTCAATTGCGCATCAATCTGCATCTTTTTCAAACCAGGTATCACAAACGGGTTCTTCACCGGATTGTTGATCACCAGTGGAAAATCAGCTTCATTGTTGCTGTACATCCTTATTTCGTTAGAGGGTACATCCATAGTTTGTTGTGGGTGCATTGCATTGCCACTATCCACTAAGATACGGTATTCTAATCTTGCATCCTTACCTAATTCTCTTTTTAAAGTTTTAGCTATCAGATTTATATAATGCTCTTCAATATATTCAAAGAAAAACTGACTGGGAACCTGTATGGTGAAAACCTTGTTCTTGATGGATATCGGCTTGATGGGTTCAAACCAAGTCTTGAAGTGTTGCCATTCCACGATATCCTTGATGATATTCAGACAATTCTGCCAAACTATGTCACAAGTTTTATTCATTCTACCGGTTGCGGTTAATAAGTTGAGTAAATTTTCTTCCCCCAAGGATAATGCTCAGAATAAAATTGGTGCAGGGACAGCAATCATTTTTCTGAGGATGGAGGGCGAATATCAAAATCTTTTGTTGAAAAAAAAATTTTTTAGTTCGTACTTTTTTCCCCTACCACGACAGTGTGGGCTTTCAAGAGATTTTTCTTTTGCACACCAGAAAAAGAAAAGTCTAAACGGCCTAGGTTTATGCCTGCCCAACCTACCTGATTCACGATAATATCACTCCCAACTTTATTTTTATACACATCCGGTTTCGGCATAAATGTATGTGTATGACCGCCGATGATCAAATCGATATTTTGGCTTTCCTTGGCAAAAACAATATCGCTTACTTTATTATCATTGTATTTGTAACCTAAATGAGATAGGCAGATAACCATATCACATTTTTCTTTATTCTTTAATAAGTCGGCCATTTCATTAGCCTTTTGTATCGGGTCTAAATATTTGGTATTTCCAAATAGACTATCTGGCACCAAGCCTGCCATTTCTACACCTACACCTGTTACACCTATTTTGAGCTTTCCTTTTTTAAAGACTTTATAAGGAACGTATTTGCCTTCCATGGGCGTTGCTGTAAAGTCATAATTGCTAATGATAACAGGAAAGTTGGCATGTTTTAATTGCGTGGCAAAGTTTTCAAGACCTGCGTCAAAGTCATGGTTACCCATGGTGCAGGCGTCGTAGTTCATTGCGGCCATAGCCTTCATTTCTGGCTCACCTTTATATATATTGAAGAAGGGTGTTCCCTGAAAAATATCGCCAGCATCCAACAAGAGTACATGGTCTTCAGTGGCCCGTATTGTTTTGATTAATTCGGCCCTGGCCGCTACGCCACCCAAACCTTGGTTGCGGCTGCCATCCATTGGAAAAGGCTCAAGCCGGCTGTGTACGTCGTTCGTGTGTAATATTACTAATCGGGTTTCATCGGTGGCGGCATACAAGTCTGTTGGTATCATTCCTGCGGCTAAAAGAGCGCCACCAGTTAGCGCCGAGTCCCGTAAAAATTTTCTCCTGTCCATATGTGTTGGTAATGGGTTTGAAAAGTTGTTATTCGACAAAAATGATGCTATGTTTTGTTGGGTGTTATCAGTTTTATAAGCCCATATAATCTTAGATATTTAATATTTAAAGATTGCCTATCGTAACTTAAACAGAATAGTAGGATTTCAAATAGTATTTCTAAAACATTAAAGCGCCTTTACCCTTCCCTCCAGTTTTCCGCTTAATTTTTTATTGGCTGCTGTTTGTTGTTTTACATAGTCTATCAATACATCCCTTACCAAAATACCTTTGTTTAATTGAGGAATTGTTTTGAGCATTACACAGTCGTCGCCACCGTTTGCTACGTAATCGCCGTTGGCTATGGTATAGGTTACAGCTGGGTCTATCGGCTTTCCATTGACCAATACATGTACTGCCTTTTCATTTTGGATATCGTAAGTAATGCCTGCCGATGGCCATCCACCACGACTGCTGATATGATCCATAAAAGCTTGTAACTGTATACCTGTTAAATCTTGTAACACCAGTACGTTGTCAAAGGGCATCAATTCAAATATTTTGCCGGTTGTAATGGGCCCGGCAGCAATTTGTGTAAGCCTAATACCGCCAGAATTCATAAAGGCTGCATCAACTTTTTTGTTGTATTGCTTTTTGGCACCTTCCAGCATTGCGTCTGCCATTATATTGCCCAAACTGCCTTCGGGTTGTGCTTTACTCAACGGCTCTGCAGCGTAACCAATTACACCATTCATAGTACTGTTTACACTATCGGAATAAACTTTAAGCAGGGCAGTAACACTGGGGTCGGCCTGTGAGCCGGAACTAATCTTATAGCCGGTATAATTGAGCCGGGATGGTTGGTATACTTTGGAGGAACATCCTGCAAGCAATGCCAATACAACAAAATAAATAGTATATTTTTTCATGCGAGATTAAAAACGGGATAAGCAAGGTACAACCATTTGCGTACGAACAATGAATCCAAAGAAAAATTTAGAAACCCAAAAATTGCCAATAGATTTGATCCAAATTTTTTCAATTATGTCATACGAAGTAACAGGGAAATTAGTGGCTGTATACGATACCGTACAGCGTACCGAAACCTTTAAAGTAAGAGAATTTGTGGTGGAAAAAACCGACGAGATCAATGGTCGTACCATCAGCAATTTCATAAAAATGCAATGCGTGCAGGATAAAACAGAAATGGTATCGAAGTTCCGTTTGGGAGAAGAAGTAAAAGTGCAATTTAACCTGAAAGGAAACAAAAGTGAAAGGGACGGTAAAACAAATTATTTTACAAATTTGGATGCTTGGCGTATGGAAAGTGCAAATATGATGCAGACCGCCGTGAACCAGTCGAACATGCCTCCTGATATGGTGCCAACCGAAGTGCCTGACGATTTACCATTCTAATATATCTGCCACGAATGGCACGAATGAGCATCAACCTTTTTATTTTACAATTCTAATATGTAATTAGATAATGATTTCAATTTGTATCTATTTGTGTTCATTCGTGGCAGTTCACCCTTTCATTTTTTGCCATGAAGTACACAAATGAACACAAATATTTAATTATATCATTTTGATGATAACTAATTTTATGTTTTAATTCGTGTTCATTCGTGGCAAATTTTCATAACTGATTTTTCGGATAAAAACCGGACATCCAAATAATATGGTAAAAGACATCACTTTACGTGTGCTTCCATCTGAAGCGAACGACGAATCAGCCATCAAACAAATGATTGCCCAGTCTGTTGGGCAGCCAAAAGAATCAGTTACAGGATTCCATATCCTTAAGCATTCAATAGATGCACGAAGCAAAACTATTTGGGTCAATCTAGGACTTAAAGCCTTTATCGGCGAACCTTTTCATCCACGTGAACATATTTTATTTGAATATAAGCAAGTTGCTACCTCTAAACACAAGGTAATAATTGTAGGTGCTGGGCCAGCTGGTTTGTTTGCTGCGTTGCACTTAATTGAGCAAGGTATTCAGCCTATTATTCTTGAGCGAGGTAAGGATGTAAGAGCCAGGCGCAGAGACTTGGCAGCGCTTAATAAAGAAGGTGAAGTAGACCCTGAAAGCAATTACTGTTTCGGCGAGGGCGGTGCCGGAACGTATAGTGATGGAAAGTTATATACAAGAAGTACCAAGCGTGGCAATATCCATCGTATAACAGAAATCTTATATCATTTTGGAGCGCCGGAAAGTGTTTTGTACGAAGCGCACCCGCATATAGGCACCAACAAACTTCCTCAAATAATTACGGCCATGCGTAAGCAAATAGAAGATTGTGGTGGCCAGTTTTTATTTGGTAAAAAAGTTACGGATTTAATTATCAATAAAAATGAAATATCCGCTGTAAAAACGGCTGATGGGGACGTGATAAATGGCGATGCCGTAATACTCGCTACGGGCCACTCTGCACGTGATATTTTCGAGATGCTCCACCGCAATAATATACTCATTGAAGCCAAGCCTTTTGCCATGGGCGTACGCATAGAGCATCCGCAACAATTGATAGACAACTGCCAATACCGGATTGGCAATAGTGCCACTTCTATTGATGTAGCGAACAAGGGGTTGCCGCCTGCATCATACAGTTTGGTGCACCAAGTAAACAACCGCGGAGTCTTTTCTTTTTGCATGTGCCCAGGGGGTATTATTGCACCAGCGGCCACTAATCCGGGAGAACTGGTAGTAAATGGTTGGAGCCCTTCCAAACGTAACAATCCATTTGCTAATAGTGGCATGGTTGTGCAGGTAGAATTGGAGGATGTAATAAAAAGTCAACAAGCAAAAGGCGCCGTGCCGAAGGGTGATGATGGCCCGAAACTTGATCCCTTGTCGTTGATGCATTTTCAATCGATGGTAGAAAAAGCAGCTTTTGCGGCAGGTGGCGGAAAGTTTGTGGCGCCAGCACAAAGAATGGTTGATTTTGTAAATAATAGAACATCCACTTCTTTGCCAGAATGCTCGTACTTGCCGGGTATTTCCAGCGCAGATATACGAACGGTACTGCCTTCGTTTGTACATCATGCATTACAAGAAGGTTTCAAGGCTTTTGGCAAAAAAATGAGAGGATATTTTACGAACGAAGCAGTGGTGGTAGCAACGGAAAGCCGCACGTCATCACCAGTACGCATACCAAGGGATGCAGATACATTACAGCACCCACAGATACATAATTTATACCCATGCGGGGAAGGCGCTGGTTATGCAGGCGGTATTGTAAGCGCCGCTATGGACGGAGAAAGAGTGGTAGATGTATTGGTTAAAAAATTGATATAATTTTTTTAGAAACACCGTTTTCGTTCTTTTATTTGCCTACAAAAACCGCCTTCCTTTTTTCCAAGAATGCAGCGGCTCCTTCTTTTGCATCTTTGGTATCGAACAATTCGCCGAAGGCTATTATTTCTTGTTGCAATCCGTCGGCCGCTCCCAGGGCTGCTATGTTGGTAAGGGCAATAACTTTGGCAATGGCCAAAGGCGCTTTGCTGATAATGGTTTGCAGCAATTGCGTGGTACGTGGCAATAGGTTTTCAGGAGTTGTTACTTCGTTCACCAAACCTAGTCTGTGCGCTTCGGTTGCATCAATTAAGTTGCCGGTCATCATCAATTCCATGGCTTTTCCTTTGCCTATCAACTGTGTTAATCGTTGGGTGCCGCCGTACCCTGGCACTAGTCCTAGGTTTACTTCTGGTTGTCCAAATTTAGCGTTGTCGCTAGCTAACCGAAAATGGCAGGCCATTGCTAATTCGCAGCCTCCACCCAATGCAAACCCATTAACCGCGGCAACAATTGGCTTGTGGCAATTTTCTATTTTATCGAATACATTTTTTTGATTGCGTGCTGCCATATCCAGTCCTCCCGCTTTATCAAGGGTAGTAAATTCGCTGATATCTGCGCCAGCAACAAATGCTTTCGGGCCAGCGCCAGTGAGTACGGCACACTTGATGTCCGCATTGTTGTACACCTCGTCTAACGCAGCGGCCAAGTCGGTCATCACATCTTTGTTGAGGGCATTCAGTTTGTCTGGCCGGTTGATGGTAATAGTCAAAATCTCGTCCGTTAGCGTTGTAGCAATCGTTGTGTACATGACTCTTTTTTTATGGGGTCGAAATTAATGTTTTTGTGATAGGGGGATGAAGGTTTAATTTGGCTGGTAAGGCGATAAGTGAAAAGCATCTAAGTTAATACTTTCCGTCTCCACGTCTTTCCGGCCGATTGCAAAACTCACACACCACGGATACTGCAAAAAGTAAGATGACGTGCGCTTCTGCCATAACTTTGCGGCTCATGCAAGAAGCAATGTCGATAGCGGTTCATCCTATTATTTTGTTTGACGGAGTGTGCAATCTTTGTAATGGTGCAGTGCAGTTCGTAATCAAGCACGACAAAAACAAACTTTTTAAATTTGCTTCTTTGCAATCCACGTTTGGACAACAGACCCTGACTGAAAACCATCTTTCCAATGTAATATTGAATTCTTTTATATTGTTGGAAAATGGAAAATTATACACTAAAAGTACTGCTGCGCTACGCGTCATCAAAAAGCTAGATAAAGGCTGGCCGTTGTTATATGTTTTTATGATAGTGCCACCCATTATTCGCAATGCGGTATATACTTGGATTGCAAATAACAGGTACAAATGGTTTGGCAAACAAGAATCATGTTGGTTACCTACGCCAGATTTAAAGGCTCGGTTTATTCAATAATTACTTGTAGAGGACTCTAGTTTTTTCCTTCCTCCACTTCTCGCTGAATAATTTTTTTAAACTTTTTTTCGTTGGTGTAATAGGTATAATGCGTAACTGCAATGGATACCGATATGGATAATCCAATCATTAAAAACAAGGTGCCAATCTTATTTTGTTTGATGTCGATAAAATTGTTTAATACAAAAAAGAAACATAGAAAGCTGATGAATAGCCATACCAAAATATGCATGACGTAATAACCTATCCGAGAACCCTTTCGCTGTTCTTCCCAATGTCTTAAAAATCTTCTTTCCGTTTTGTTGATAGCCACTTTAGAATATTGAAATATAAAATTATTTTTATTGAACCTAGAGCTTTGTCAGCGAAATAATCACTAATAGCGCAGTGCCACCCTCAGAACATCCTAACCCTCAACTTTAAACAACTGACCCCTGAATCTTAAACCCTAATCTCCTACAAAAAAAACGTTCCCTCCAAATAAAACACACAATGGCCGCCAATCAATACTCGTTCTTCGTCTACTTGTTTGCAATATAAATCGCCTCCCCGTTGGCTCAACTGTTTTGCACTCATTTCCTTTTTGCCTAGTTGCTCGCTCCAAAAAGGAATCAGTTGCGAATGGGCCGAGCCGGTTACGGGGTCTTCATCCACGCCTGCAGTAGGGGCAAAAAAACGAGACACAAAATCGACAGCGTTGCCTTTTGCAGTAACGATTATTTTCTCCCCTAATCTTTTGATCAAGCCAAAATCTGGAGTGCAGGACAACACGGCCTCTTCATCTTCTAA
>Ga0247739_10000518_pt1 | contig 13835 bp, 4 predicted proteins | sample UWRJL058202B2_FD_180943 | JGI IMG/M metagenome (GOLD analysis project Ga0247739, IMG submission 180943) | Plant litter microbial communities from Arlington Agricultural Research Station in Wisconsin, United States - UWRJ-L058-202B-2 | ecosystem: Environmental > Terrestrial > Plant litter >...
TGTGGCAGAATTGGCGCTCCAGCCAATCAGTGTTGCACTGTAGTAATAGCAATCGAGGCCGCTGTTTAAAAACATATTTGTTAAATCCACCGTGGCATTTAGCACCCAGTCTCCAAGGTAATTGTTAAAGGAACTCGCACCGGAAAACATATTACTCATATCCGTGACCTGAGTGGTATTCCAATGGTCGATTGGCTGGTTGAAGGCAAGTGCCTGTGTAAACATGACCCCCATATTTGTTACATTTACAGTATTCCAGGCACCGATTGGCTGGTCGAAGACAACGGCAGCGCTAAACATTCCCGACATATTGGTCACCTTAGCGGTGTTCCAGTTACCGATGGGCTGGTTGAAGGCTCGCGCCTGAGAGAACATACTGCTCATATTGGTTACTTCGCCGGTTTTCCATGTGCCGAGAGGTTGATTGAAGGCGCGTGCACTGCTGAAGAGCGCATTCATATCAGTCACATGCGATGTATTCCACTCACCAATGTTAGCTGGCCCGTTAAGAACCGTACAACTGCTGAACATATCTGCCATGCTGGTCACCCCAGTCAGGTCTGGGTAGTCGGTAGCGCTGATCTGAAGATTAGCGCATCCATAAAAAGCCTGCGCCATCGATGTCCATGACGCCGTACCCCATTGCCTGACATCCACCAGACGGCCCTTATCAGTTACGTTGTTGATAATAAACCTGTCGAAATTGGTCGGGCTGATACTCAGGTCAATGACAGCGCCCGAAGGAAGGCTTGTAATGGTGGCCGTGCTCCCCGTAAATGTACCGGCTCCCGAAGCCGTGCCGGGCGACACCTCCTGCCAGGTGTAACTCACCGTCCCGGAAGTCGCTACTCCAAATGTGAGTTGTGTTGCCCCCGATCCGGCTGTGGCCAGGTTCCAACGGGTAATGAAGTTGTTTTGTGCGATAGCAAGATGACTGACGAGCGTCAGTAAAAGGATGTAAAGTGTTTTCATGATCTGGAAGTTTCGGAATGCGATTTGAGTTCAATGCCAATAATCTGTTGGTCATTTTCAGGGGAGCGCCTGGCGGGCCGATACGAAAAACAAGGCTACTCACGGACGACCTTCCTGACTTCTGAGAATTGCCTATGCTCAAAACGTACCAGGTTCAGGCCGGTAGACAGCCTTTGCACACTGATTTTGTTCATGCCCATTTTCAGATCATGCACCTGCGTGCCGATGATTTTTCCGGCTGCGTCGGTGATCGTTAAAGTCCAGCTGCCGCTTTCCTCCGCATACACGTCCACAAATACTTTTCCGGTTGAAGGGTTTGGATAAAAACTCCCTACAACAGCCTGTTCCGCTGAATTGGCAATGGATATGATGCAGGAATACTCGTATGACCCGTCTTTGTCTCTCATTTTCAAACGGTAATAATTGGAAGGGCCTGCCGTTAGATCAGTGAAAGTGTAGGCATTAAGGATTCCTGATTCATTAACCTCTGCACCCTTGACCTTTTGCCCCAACACCACTCCAATCGTCTCAAACACCTTCGCATCGCTCGACCGCTGTATTTCAAACCTGTCAAAATCCTTTTCGTCTGCTGCGATCCATTTGAGGGTATTCTGATTTTCAGAGGTTTTCTTACCGGAAAAGGAAACAAGGGTGACTGGTAGCGCAGTGACTGAATAGGTAAATGGCACGATGTACGAGCAACTGGACACATTCAGCGAAACTTTGGCATAAAATGTATGAACACCCACTGACTGCGATTCACTGGCCTTGAAGTCGTTGGGAGCGGTAAAATCACCCGCAGACTCCATTGCGTCGCTATCAGAAAATATGCCATCAATGGTTCCGGAGAATGCACCGCCGTAAGTAAAAATAGGCGTGGGCGTATTGTTGACAATCAGCTTATTATTTGTAACCGTTCCTGTAAGACTGCCATACTTCAGTACACCGTTGTTGGTGAAGCTTCCCGCATTGTTTAAAATATTGGCAATTTGAATGAGTCCGGCACTGGTCACAGTGCTGGCCAAAAGGTTTATAAAATTACCTCTCTCCACAATCACCTGCGCACACGGATTATTGATGAAAATGGCAAAATTCCGGATCTCATTTGTCCCCACAGCTGCATTAACACCAATCTTCAAGGTGGCGGAATTTGTCAATGTGCCGCTGTTTGACAATTCGTAAGCATATGAACGATCAATTTCGATCACGCCGCCAGCGTTGTTATTAAAAGCGGCCTTGTTTTCCAGGCCAATACTCCCCGCAGTGTATGTTGCACCGATCCTTATGCTGGCGGCATTCGTAACTGTTCCGACAGAATTTTTGAATCCGATACTTGTGCTTCTGTCAATGTCGAGGTCTCCGCCGGTATTGTTATTGAAAATGGCGGTATTCACGATTCCGTTTTCTCCAACACTCGCGGTAGCGCCAATTTTCAAGGTGGCGGAATTGATAAATGTTCCTGAATAATTATTTATACCATCATCATCACTTCGATCAATCTCGATCACACCATCTGCATTGTTATTAAAAGCTGCACCGTTGTAAAGGCCAGTTGCTCCCACGCTATATGTCGCACCGATCCTTATGCTGGCTGTATTCGTAACTGTTCCGGCAATATTATAGAAACCGATGCTTCTGCTTCTGTCTATATCAATGTCTCCACCGGTGTTATTGCTGAAAGTGCCGAGATTCTGAATTCCGTAGGTTCCAACACTCGCGAGCGCACCGACGGTTAAAGTAGCAGCATTGTTAAATGTTCCAACGTTGTAAAAACCGATGTCTGTCAAACGATCAATTTCGATCACGCCGCCAGTGTTGTTATTAAAAGCGCCCCTGTTTTCGACGCCCATACTCCCCACACTATATTTTGCACCGATCCTGATACTGGCTGCATTCGTAACGGTTCCCTCAGAATTACCGAAACCTATACTTGTGCTTCTGTTAACATAAATGTCTCCACCGGCGTTATTGCTGAAAGTGCCGAGATTCTGAATTCCGTAGGTTCCAACACTCGCGAGCTCACCGACGGTTAAAGTAGCCGCATTGTTAAATGTTCCAAAGTTGGAAAAACCGCCCTCTTGCGAACGATCTATTTCGATCCCGCCGCTAGCGTTGTTAAAGGCTGCCCGGTTCAGGATGCCATATGTACCTACACTGCTGGTGGAACCGATCGTGATGGCGGCGGCATTGGTAACTGTTCCGGCTGAATTAAGGAAACCGGCACTTGCAGATCTGTTAATATTGATCGTTCCGGCGGTATTATTGAAAGTTGCCCTGTTCCAAAGTCCGTTCAACCCAACATCCGATAATGCACCGATAACAAGTGTAGCCGCATTGTTAAATGTTCCCGAAACGTTGTATAAACCCGACACCATTGTGTTGTCAATCCCGATCATGCCACCAGTGCTGTTATTAAAGGTTGCCTCGTTCTGAAGCCCCTGTTGGCCTACACTATTGTTCGCTCCGATTGTTATTCCGGACGTATTCGTAACTGTTCCGGCCGAATTATAGAAACCGATACTTGTGGTTCTGTTAATATCAATGTCTCCCCCGGTGTTGTTGTTGAAAATGGCGGCATTGGCAATTCCATATTGTCCAACTCCGGCAACAGAACCCACCGTTAAAGTGGAGGCATTCGTAAATGTTCCTGATTGGTTATTCAGACCGAACATAAGCGCATTGTCAATCCCGATCGCCCCGCCCGTGTTGTTATTAAAGGCTGCCTGGTTCAGGATCCCATATGTACCCACACTGCTGGTGGCACCGATCGTGATACTGGCGGCATTCGTAACTGTTCCGGCTGAATTATAGAAACCAATACTTGTGGTTCTGTCGATATCAATGTCTCCGCCGGCGTTGTTATTGAAAGTGGCGGCATTGGCAATTCCATATTGTCCAACTCCGGCAACCGTACCGACTTTCAAAGCAGCGGCATTGGTAAACGTACCCGAGTTGTTATTACAACCGAACATACTCGCGTTGTTGATCACGATCACGCCGCCCGTGTTGTTGTTAAAGGTTGCATTGTTCCGAAGCCCGTCTGTACCTACACTGCCGGCACCACCGATCCTAATACCAGCAACGTTCGTAACTGTCCCAGCAGAATTGTAGAAACCAATTTGGGTAGATCCGTCAATGTCGATGTCTCCCGCGGTGTTATTTTTAAAGGTTCCGGTATTCCAGACTCCGTAAGTTCCTGAGCTGGATATATTCCCGACAACGAGCTGTCCGCTGTTTTCGAATGTACCTGCATTATAAAACGACGTGCTACCGCCAGTTATCGCTTTAAAACCGTTCACGGTAAGCCTGCCTGTTGTTGCAATAGTGAGGGTCCCACCGGCTTGTATTTCAACCGTTTTTGCGAGAGCGACTGCGCTGGCTCCAATGACCGGTTGCCTGGTGGGGATAGCTGAAATCACGACATCACTTGCCGCGCCTGGAGCCGCGCCCGTACTCCAGTTATTGCCGGTGCTCCAGTCGGTTGTGCCCGCGCCACTCGTCCAGACTGTTTGTGCGTATAGCGTGATGTCGTCGAATGATAAAATGAGGATTAAAAGAGAAAAACAAATTTTATAGCGGGAATAGAATCGTTGAAGTACCATTTAGAGGAGTGATTAAGTCAATGTGAAAGAAGCGTTGTAAAATATTAAATCGCATAAAATGAAGTCGAAGACCCGCTTACTCTGTGACCAGCTTCCTGACTTCTGAGAATTGCCCATGCTCAAAACGCACCAGATTCATCCCCGACTTTAATCGGCTCAGCTCGATTTTGTTCATACCCAATTTCAAATGATGTACCTCCGTGCCGATGATTTTCCCGGCTGCGTCGGTGAGGGTCAAAGTCCAACTGCCATTATCCACCGCATACACATCTACAAATACTTTTCCTTTTGATGGGTTTGGATAAAAACTACCCACAACCGCCTGTTCTGCCGAATTTTCGATGAATATGATGCGGGAGTAATCGAATGACCCGTCCATATCTTTCATTTTCAAACGATAGTATTTAAAAACCCCCGCCGCCTGGTCAGTGAAAGTGTAAGTGCTGAGTACCTGAGATCTCGGGGCTTCGCTCCCCAAACCCTCTGCCCTTTGCCCCTGCACAACCCCAATCGTCTCAAACCCCTTCGCATCGCCCGACCGCTGAACCTCAAACCGGTCGAAGTCCTTTTCATCGGCTGTGATCCATTTGAGGAGATTCTGGTTTTCAGCGGTTTTTTTTCCGGAAAAGGAAACCAGGGTTACGGGTAGAGCGGAAGAGCAATCCGTACCCGATGCAGCATCGCCCGTGATTGTCCAGCCTTTGGTTGTAGCCAGATTGTTACGTGCGGCCACCGCGTTGGTGCCGTATTGTATGCCACCGGCGCCAAGTGACCGCCCATTGGGTGTGGAAATATTGGCGCTCCAACCAATCAACGTTGCGCTATAGTTATAGCAATTCTGGCCACTGCTACTAAGCATATCGGCTAACGTCACCCCGGCATTGAGCGTCCAGGCTCCGAGGGACTGGTTGAATGCAGTGGCGGAGAGAAACATGTAATTCATATTGGACACCTTACTCACATCCCAATTGCCGACAGGTTTATTAAAGGCGGTAGCATAATAAAACATGTAAGTCATACTGGTCACCTCGCCAACATCCCATGTGCCGATAGGCTGATCAAAGGCACTGGCGTCTGAAAACATACGCTCCATATTGGTAACCTTAGCGGTGTTCCAGCTACCGATGGGCTGGTTGAAGGCCTGCGCGAGAAAGAACATGTTGCTCATATCGGTCACTTCGCCGGTTTTCCATGTGCCGATAGGTTGATTGAAGGCGCGTGCATTGTCGAAGAGCGCATTCATGTCGGTCACTTGCGCTGTATTCCACTCACCTATGTTAGCCGGACCGTTAAGAACCATACAACTGTTGAACATAGCCGCCATGCTGGTCACCCCAGTCAGATCGGGGTAGTCGGTGGCGCTGATCTGAAGGTTAGCGCATCCATAAAAAGCCTGCGCCATGGATGTCCATGCCGCCATACCCCATTGCCTCACATCCAAAAGACGGTTTTTATCAGTCCCGTTGTTGATAAAAAAGCCGTGGAAATTTGTTGGATTGATTTTGAGATCAATGACCGATCCTGTAGGTAGTCCTGTGATGGTAGCCGTGCTTCCTGTAAATGTTCCGCTGCCGGAAGCTGTACCGGGCGACACCTCCTGCCAGGTGTAACTTGCCGTCCAGGTGGTAGCGACACCAAATGAAAGTTGTGTATCTGCTGATCCGCTCGTAGCCAGGTTCCAACGGGTAACAAAAGACAGGGCACCCGAGCAATCCGAGCCTGATGCTGCATCACCGGCGATGGTCCAGCCTTTGGTCGTGACCAGATTGTTACGGGCGGATACAGCGCTGGTGCCGTAGGATTTTCCGCCTGCGTTTAATGACCGCCCGCTTGGTGTGGCAGGATTGGCGCTCCAGCCAATCAGTGTTGCGCTATAGTGATCGCAATCCAGGCCACTATTAATAAACATGAAGGTTAAATCCACCGAAGCATTCAGTGTCCAACTGCCGAGTGATTTGTTAAAAGAAGAGGCAAAGCTGAACATTTGACTCATACTTGTGACATTGGCGGTGTTCCAGATGCTGAGAGACTGGTTGAAATCACTGGCTCCGGTAAACATTCCCCCCATATTAGTAACATTTACAGTATTCCACGCACCGATAGGCTGATTAAAGGAAGTGGCACCGGAAAACATGCTGTTCATATTCGTCACACTGCCGGTATTCCAGTTACCGAGTGGCTGGTTGAAGGTCGTAGCATTGAAAAACATGTTTTGCATATAAATGACTTTGCCGGTGTCCCAGTTTTCGATCGGTTGATTAAACGCGGCTGCGCCGGAAAACAGAGAATTCATAAGAGCTACTTTGCCCGTGTTCCAGGCACCATTTGGCTTGGTGCTGATGGGCTGGTTGAATGCGGTGGCCCCACTGAACATCGCTTGCATGCTCACCACCTTCGCAGTGTTCCAGTCACCGATGGGTTGATTAAACGCGGCCGCACCTTCAAACATGGATGTCATATCAGTTACATTTGCCGTGTTCCAGGATCCTATGGGTTGATTGAATGCACTCGCATCCTGAAACATACTGGTCATATTGGATACATTCGCTGTGTTCCATGACCCTAGGTTGGATGGCCCGTTGAGTATTGTACATCCGTAGAAAGTGTAACCCATGCTGGTAATCCCAGTTAAATGGGGCAGGTCGGTAGCTGTGATCTGTAGATTGGCACAGCCGAAGAAGGCAAATTGCATGGACGTCCAGGCCGTAGTTCCCCACTGGCGGACGTCGGCCAACCGGTTTTTATCAGTGCCGTTGTTGATATTAAACCTGTTGAAATTGGTCGGGCTGATACTAAGATCAATGACAGCACCCGAAGGAAGGCTTGTGATGGTGGCCGTGTTCCCCGTAAATGTACCCGACCCCGAGGCCGTACCGGGTGAGACCTCCTGCCAGGTGTAACTCACCGTCCCGGAAGTCGCTACGCCAAATGTGAGTTGTGTTGTTCCCGATCCGGCAGTGGCCAGGTTCCATCGGGTAATGAAGGGGGTTTGTGCGAGCGCAAGATGACTGACGAGCGTCAGTAAAAGGATGTAAAGTGTTTTCATGATCTGGAAGTTTGCAAAATGTAAGTTGAGTGGAAGTTGAATTTTTAAGCTTTCGGGAGTTCCCGCCAAACGTAACCTTCTCCAACAGGCACGGCGATCCCGGTGGATGTTGGAGAACGATTAAATTTGAGTGAATTGTTGAGTACTTCGGGTGAGCGGGTCTTCGGGCGGCTTTACAACCCGCACTGTGCGCTCTGACCGCACGGTACAGGTGTAATTAGGGACAGCAATTTATACCGGCATGCGTAGCATCGGCTGCTTCTGTAAGTGTTTCGGAATGGATCAGGACATAACGCCCAGTTGCGTCAGCAGACCCACCGTATCCATGATGATCCTGCTTTCTGAAAACCAACCGTTTTTGACGACATCAATCACAGCTCCCCAAACTTCAACACTTTTATATGTCGCCGGAATGCCCATGAAATCACCCTGGTGCGTTCCCGTCCACGTAAACCGGGTCACCACTTTTTCTCCTTCCGAAATCTGTTCATCAACAGTCCAGTGCATATCTGGAAAGCCGGTAAACATGGAGCTAAGCACAAATTTTAAGCCTTCTCTGCCTTGCTCCTGCCCGGGGAACGGGACATGTTCTATGAAATCTTCCGACACGATTTTATCGACTGCGTCCAAATTTTTATTATTGACTACTTCCTCAATGAAATGATTGATGACTTTACTGTTTTCCATAACGGTTTTGTTTTTTGAGGTTTAGATTTTTTGTTGGAAAACATACACTAACGTCTATTTTTCCTGACACAAAAATATCCTTCAAACCCTCCCGGAGGCTATCAATTTTGGGTCAAATACTATCAATTTTGGTTCAATTATGCCTTGATATGTATTCTGAGGGGGTGATACCATATTGCTCCCGAAAACACTGCGTGAAATAAGAAGGGCTGCTGAAACCTACCCTATAGGATGCCGATGCAATGTCGACACCTGTGGTGATCAGGCTCGATGCCTTTCCGAGCCTGTACTGGCGGATCAGATCACTGGCCGAAGTATCCAGTAATGATTTCAGTTTACGGTTTAACGTACTTCTGCTAACGAAAAGCGCTTTACTGAGATCGTCTACGGCGAGGTCTACATCCGAGATCCGAGCATCTATTTCGCGGTACAAACTGATGAGAAAAGGATCAAACACCGCTGGCTCAGCATCGGGTCTGTTGCTGAACAACTGTGTCCGTAGCTGCGTCCGGACATTTTGCTGTAAACGGAAAATGTTTAAAATCCGCAATTCCAACTCTTCCATCTGGAAAGGTTTCGTGATATAATCATCCGCTCCGGCCTGCAATCCTTTCATGCGTGCTTCGTGAGCTGCCTTAGAAGTTAGAAGAATAAAGCCGATGTGGGCAGTCAGCGGATCCACTTTACAAAGATTACACAGCTCGAATCCATCACGCCCCGGCATCATCACGTCACTGACGACAACATCGGGGAGATCGCTACGCATCATTTCCCAGGCATCAATGCCGTTGACCGCCCCTGAGACCTCATATTTACCCTTAAGACTTGCGACAATGAATGACAACAGCTCCTCGTTATCTTCCGCGATCAATACCTGTGGTAGTGTGTCGTCCGCTGGTTTTATTTTTACTGGATCAGGAATTGTACTCTCTACTAATGGCTCCGTTTGCTTTGCCGCAATGCTGGGAAAAGGCCCTTTCTGAATCGGCACCTCGACGTTGAATACGCTATATTTCCCCGGCTCACTGTCAACCGAGATGCTTCCGTTCATGAGCTCCACCAGTTCCTTCACCAGCGATAGCCCGATACCCGTACCGCCCTGGCTGCGGATGGACGAGCCGTCGATCTGATAAAATCTGTCGAATATCTGCTGATGCCGATCGGCCGGGATGCCGGGTCCATTGTCTGTTACCCTGAGCAATATTATGCCGGAAACGGACTGTTTTAATATTACCGAAACGACGCCGTTTTCGGGTGTGAATTTCAGGGCATTGCCTACGAGATTGAAGATAATTTTACTCCACTTTTCATGATCAAACATATAGAAACCCTCAACGCCGTCAGAGGAAAAGGAAAGCTTAATTTTTTTCTCCGATGCGGCCGATTCAAACGACTGCACGCAGGTATCCACAAACAGAGAGAGCTGGCCAGACGAAAGATTAATTCGCATCTGTCCTTCATTAAGCTTTGAAAAATCGAGAAACTCGTTGCTCAGTGTGAGTAACTGCCGGGAGTTTTTTTGAATGCTTTGTAAAGTCTGCTGTAATGTTCCTGTAACCGATCCATCAGACAGTAATTTATCCAGCGGGCTGATTATCAAAGTCAGCGGAGTTCGGAACTCGTGTGTGACATTGCTAAAGAAGCGATCTTTCAACTCGTCCATTTCTTTCAGCCTGACGGCCTCGCGCTTTTCAAATGCGAGACTTTGCTCGGTTTGTATCCGATTTTCCCTGAAAATGAAATAACGGCGAACGAGGAAGATAAAAATTAAAGCATAAATCAGATAGGCACAGATGGTGGCCCAGAATGGCGGTCGGATCACAATTGTGATCTCTTTAATATTGTTGCTCCAAAACCCTCTGTTGTCGGTTGCATTGACAAGAAGTCTGTACGAACCAGGTTCCAAAGCCACGTAGGAGGCTACATTGTTCGTCCCGTTTTCTACCCATTTCTGGTCGATTCCTTCCATTTGGAAGCGGTATTTTGTTTTTGCCGGCTGGTTATACAGCATTGCTGCAAACTCAAAACGCAGGTGATTTCGATCATAAGGTAAATCTATTTCTTTCAGCAGACTCAAGGGATCCTGAATGATACTGCCCGGCTCCGACGGAATCTGGATTTGGTTATTGATCTGCAGACTGGTCATCTGGATCTGCACAAAAGTTTCCGGATCCTTTCCGCCAAAGTCGGCGGGATCGAATATGGTGTAACCCTCTGTCCCCCCGAAAGCGAGGCGTCCATCGAAAAAGTTGAATTTATGTGCCCGGTTGAACTCATTTCCCTGCAGCCCGTCCGATTTCTCGAAGGTGTGAATCGTTTTAGCCTTCGGGTCGAAGCGGAAAATACCTTTGTTTGTACTACACCATAATTTCCCGGTTTTATCTGACAGAATGCAATAGACGGTATTATTGGGCAGCCCGTCGTCGGTGGTGTAGATCTTTTTTAATCCCTTATTGACATCCCACAAGATAAGCCCGGAACCTCTTGAACCAATCCAAAAAAGATTTTTGTCCGTTGGATCAGGACAGATTTCGGTCAGTTCTTTTGGCATGTACCCCCTTGACCCAGGTTGTTTTCCCATAAACTGCCCGACTCTTTTGTCGCCCCGATATTGAAGTAAGCCGGTCGAATACGTGGAAAGCCACGTGTTTCCACCCTGATAATAGCCATCCGCCATTTCAACATTAGGCAATTGAGAACGGTCCAAAGAAACCGAATCCGGTACCGAATCCGGCGTTTTCCAGTTGTACCACCTTGAATTCACCGTATCGAAAATACTGATCTCATCATTGGGCATCACGACGAGGGCTGAGTAGATTCTCCGGCTCAGCAGGTGGGCGAACTTTTCAAAAATTCTTCCATCGTACCTGAAAATTTCATCTACTGCATAGGGATTGGTGCAAATGTAAAGTCTGTTTTTACTATCCCGAGCCTGACGAAAATAGTATGCAGATCTGGGGTCAGCCCATGCGGTAGGGATCAATGTTGGCGAAACACCGGCTTCTCCAAGAATGTCGGTTACGAAGCTATTTTTATAGGGATACGAGTGAAATGGCATGGCCCGTAAATCAACCTTAGTAATGCCTTGTGCATTTACACTGAGCCAGAGCACATCGGACCGGTCGACAAAAAAAGCGGTGATGTTGAACTGCGGGGTCGTGGTATTTTGCCAGAGCAATTCAAGCTGATCGCGCTCGTTCACCCTGAACACCCTTCCATTATTAACAAAGTAAGCCACTCCTTTTGAGTCCTGGCAAAGCAGATCTTCATACGACTGGTAAGGAACCGGAGCCCCGGTCGGAATGGGAATCACTTTGGAGGTTTTTTTTGTCAGATCAAGCATTGTGATCTGATCTGCCTTGCAAATCAACAATCGGTTATCGGGCAGCAATGCAACGGAGCCTGTGTTGAGCCTCGCAGCGCGAAACATTTCCGGCGTCAACTTTGGAACCAAAGTTTTAAACCGTATGAACTTGAAATGGCTCTTTGCCTTGTCGCTAACCTGGACGCCATCTTCGGAAACCAAAAAAACGGTCCCGTCTGCTGCCTGAAAAACAGTGCTGATTGTATCCTGTTTGAGCAGACCGTTTGCTTTGCTGGCGATGTAGGTTTTACCCGTCTCTGAGTTTCTCCAGCCAATCCCGGTGGCGTTGGTTCTTAAAAAAAGCCAGTCGGTTCCGTTGTAAACGTTTGCGCTGTTCACAAACTGCGTTTTGCCCTTCGGAATGATTTGCAGGGTTGCCAGCTGTGAAATCCTCTTCGATTTGAACGTTCTTATATCAAAACGGTCATAGAGCAATCCTTCATAGATCAGGGTCAGTTTGTCATTGCCAGCCTGAGGGAACATTTTAAAAACCGCGTTCTGGGCAAGGCTGGTGGAATCACCTGGTTTGTAACGGAAATTTTTAAAGACACGCCCGTCATACCGGCTCAGACCGTCGAGGGTGGAAATCCATATAAAACCATCTTTGTCCTGTGTAAAACCCGTAATAAAACTTTGCGGCAAACCGTCTTCAATGCCAAAATGTTGCTGGTTGGTGTAAATGGCACGTTGCGCAGCAGTGTTTATTACCAAAGTAAAACAAATAAAAATAAGGAGGAATCGAGCCATCGAAGTAAGACCAAAACGCTTTACGGAAAATTCAGCCACAAAAGACAGAAACTCTAATCAACCCCTAATATAGCACGTGAAGGTTAATTTCTACCTGACATCTTACAGTAATTGTGTAAGCGGAGTTTCTGTCAAGCAGGCTTGGGCTTTAAGTAGAATTGGCAAACTGTTTGGTCAATGTCTATGATCAGGATTCTCATTCTGATAATTTACGTTGAGGACTTGGAATTCTTTTAGAAGAGAATTTTCGTCTTGCTTGAAAATGTGAATTTTATATTACGAGCATGGAATAGATTTTATCTATGACATTTAAGGTTTGAATTAATCGGTGGTATTTCTGTACTCTCAAAATCAATAGTTTAATTAGTGTAAATAATCGATTATTAAAGTTTTACTTAAAGATAATTACACGTTTTATGAGCTTAAATTGTAATCAATCATAAAATAAATTGTCCAGCAAAATCATTTTTAGTTTGATCAAAATATGTTACGGCTTGCTTTCATTCTATATCCTTTTAGTTATGAATAAGCATAGTCAACTATGTAAAAAGAACAACTTAATGATTGGTATATTAGAAGTCAGTTACGATGAAAGGAACAATCAAGAGAAAATCTTTTCCTTGTCAATGCCCAGCTTTTTTATCCTGGAGTTAAGTGTTGAAGTATTTACACCAAGAATCTCCGCTGCACCACCTTTTCCAAATATTTTTCCATTGCAATTCCTGAGGACTTCCAATATGTGATCACGTTCATTTTCTTCCATGGATTTCAGTCTCAGTTTCACTATTTTGTCAGGCTGTTCTACGCTAGTGGTTTTAGGTAGATTCAGCTCACTGATCACTGTGCCCTGTGCAAGCAAGACACCTCTTTCAATCTGATTTTTTAATTCACGAATGTTCCCTGGCCAATTGTAAGACAGCATTTCCTGCATCACTTTATCAGATACTGCTGTAATTTTTTTTCCGTATTGATTGGCAAACTCGTCTGTAAAATGTTTTACAAGTTCAGCAATGTCGTCTTTTCGTTCCCGTAACGGAGGAAGAACTATTGGAAACACATTGAGACGGTAATACAAGTCCAGCCGGAAACGTCCTTTTGAAACCTCCACTTCCATCTCCCGGTTGGTTGCAGCAATCACGCGTACATTTATTTTTATAGGCATGTTTCCTCCCACACGCTCTATTTCTTTTTCCTGTAGGACGCGCAGGAGCTTTACCTGGGCATCATAGTGCATTTCGCCAATTTCATCGAGAAATATTGTTCCGCCCTCTGCCTGTTCAAACTTGCCGATCCTTTTTTCAGTTGCACCTGTAAATGCACCTTTTTCATGGCCAAATAATTCTGATTCAATCAAAGACGCAGGCAGGGCGGCACAGTTTACTTTAATAAAAGGTTTCTTTTTTCTGGGTGAGAGACG
>Ga0247739_10000519_pt1 | contig 13822 bp, 9 predicted proteins | sample UWRJL058202B2_FD_180943 | JGI IMG/M metagenome (GOLD analysis project Ga0247739, IMG submission 180943) | Plant litter microbial communities from Arlington Agricultural Research Station in Wisconsin, United States - UWRJ-L058-202B-2 | ecosystem: Environmental > Terrestrial > Plant litter >...
TTCAGTATGTTCCAACTCCAACAGAATTTTCAGGTTAGTGAGTTGATGGCGCATGGCAGCATCAAAGACTTGGCGAGTACCTGAGCCGCGCTCACGTAAAATCCAGTTTTGATTGACCAGATCTTGCAGTTTCAGATTTTTATGTTTTGCCAAAGGGTGGTCGGGTGCGGCAAAAATTACCAGCTCGTCGTCGACCCAAGGTGTTATCTCCAGGTCGGGGTGATAGCTATCGCCTTCGATTAAGCCTAAGTCCAGTTTGAAATGCGCAACCTGATCCACAATCGTAGATGTGTTTTGCACGGCAAGCTCAACGCGGCTGCCAGGGTTTTGTTGCATGTAGTCGCCTATTAATAAGGTGGCGAGGTAATTACCGATAGTCAGGGTTGCGCCAATTCGGAGCGAGCCCGCACCGGTTTTACCTTCAAGCAGAGACTGCAGTTCCTGTGCACGATCCAATAGTTCCATCGCCCTTGGCAACAATTCCTTACCTTCGGTGTTGAGCTGCAAGCGCTTACCTTGTCTGTCGAACAAACGCGTATTGAACTGTTTCTCCAGTTCTGCGAGGGCCATACTCGTCGCCGACTGGGTCATTGATAAGGCTTGAGCTGCGCGCGATACGCTGCTTTCCCGTCCTATGGCAACAAGAACTTCTAGCTGACGGAGACTAAATTTCATTTTTGGGTGCTGACTTAATAGGGTTGTGGATTAATTTCTATTTTATTGGCTTCAAAAGTTGCTAAAGACAGCAGGCTTTTGGTGTTGAAGGACTATAATGCGTGCCGATTTGAGCCTGTCCGCCTGATTTTTTTAAAGGCGGTACATATCAGTATTGCTGATTAAGAATATAAGGGTAATCAATTTTACAGATGTTATTCAAGTATTTATAATTGCGCCAAAATGATGATGGAGTTGCAAACATGAAGGTGTTGGTTGGAATCAAGCGCGTTGTGGACCACAACGTTCGCGTGCGTGCAAAAGCCGATGGTAGCGGTGCAGATATAGCTAGCGCCAAGATGAGCATTAATCCATTTGATGAGCATGCGGTTGAAGAAGCTGTACGTTTAAAAGAAGCAGGTATTGCGACTGAAGTTGTGGTCGTTACTGTCGGGGCAGCGAATGCGCAAGACGTGTTGCGTCATGCCTTAGCGCTCGGTGCAGATCGTGCAATTTTGGTTGAAACAACTGAACACTTACAATCGCTTGCGACTGCAAAAGTATTGCGCGAAATTTCAAAACGCGAAGCGCCACAGCTGATTTTAATAGGTAAGCAAGCGATTGACGATGATGCAGCAGAAGTTGGCCAGATGCTTGCTGCGTTATTAAATATAGGGCAGGGCACATTTGCATCTAAATTAACGATTGCTGATGGAAAAGTTTCCGTAACTCGCGAAATTGATGGTGGCCAGGAAACGTTGGAATTGAATTTGCCTGCGGTTATCACAGCTGATTTACGTTTGAACGATCCGCGTTATATCAAACTTCCAAATTTGATGCTTGCCAAGAAAAAACCACTTGAAACTATCGCGTTGACTGACCTTGATGTAAACACTACAAGTAAAGTTGCAACCATTAATGTTGCTGAACCACCGGCACGCGCGGCGGGTAAAATGCTTAACGGTGTGGAAGAATTGATTGAAATCTTGCGCACGCAAGCAAAGGTATAGGTGAACACAATGTCAATTTTATTAATTGCAGAATTCGACCAAAACACACTGAAACCTGCTACTCGTTCTGCAATTACTGCAGCGAGCCAAATTGGCGGTGACATTGATGTGTTGGTTGTTGGTCAACATGTTTCATCAATTGCACAGCAAGCTGCGAAAATTACAGGTGTGACACGAGTGCTGGTTGCGGACGATGTTGTTTACGCTAAACCACTCGCTGAAAATTTTGCGCCCTTAGTGCAAAATCTCGCTGCAAAATATTCACATGTGATTGCAGCGGCATCAAGTTTCGGAAAAAATTTATTGCCCCGCGTTGCTGCTTTGTTAGATGTGGATATGGTTTCTGAAGTCACTAAAATTATTGATCCATCGACTTACATTCGCCCACTTTATGCCGGTAATTTAAATTCAACAGTAAAAACTGATGAAACTATTAAACTATTAACCATTCGTCCAACTGGTTTTGTTGCAGCGCAAGAGGGCACGCAATCTGCACCTGTAGAATCGATTTCTACAACGGGTGACAAATTGCTATCTCGGTTCGTAAATGAACAAATCCAAACCAGCGAGCGTCCTGAACTAGCAACTGCAAGCATTATTGTTACAGGCGGCCGCTCACTCGGTAGTGCAGAGAAATTTGATGAACTTATGGCACCGCTAGCAACTAAGTTGAATGCAGCAATAGGGGCAACTCGTGCAGCGGTAGATGCCGGTTTTGCGCCTAATGAATGGCAAGTTGGCCAAACGGGTACTGTGGTAGCGCCAGACATTTATATTGCAATTGGTGTGTCGGGCGCGGCGCAACATATCGCCGGCATGAAAGAAAGTCGGTTGATTATTGCAATTAACCAGGATCCCGATGCGCAGATATTTCACTGGGCGGATTATGGTCTGGTTGCAGATTTATTTGACGTACTGCCAAAAATTTCTGCAGCGTTGTGATTTGTGGTGTAGTAAAAATCGGTAGAGATTTTTATTTTTAGAATTTATTTATAGAAACTTAATCAAGGTAAAGAACATGGCTGCTGTAGCTTCCGAAAAAGTATTGAGTGTGCGTCATTGGAACGAATCATTATTTAGTTTCACGACTACACGCTCAGATGCATTACGTTTTGAAAACGGTCAATTTGTAATGATCGGTTTGGAAATCAATGGCCGCCCACTATTACGCGCTTACAGTATTGCCAGCGCGAATTACGAAGAAGAATTAGAGTTTTTTAGCATTAAAGTTCCCAACGGACCGCTGACGTCGCATTTACAAAATTTAAAAGTAGGTGACGAATTATTGGTAGGTAAAAAACCTACAGGCTCTTTGCTAATAGACGATTTGAACACTGGTAAACATTTATACTATTTGAGCACTGGCACAGGCCTCGCACCATTTTTAAGTTTAATTCGCGATCCTTCTGTCTACGAAAAATTTGAAAAGATAGTCTTGTTTCACGGTGTACGCACTGTAAGCGAATTGGCTTATATGGATTACATCATGAATGATTTACCTAATAATGAATTTTTTGGCGATTTAGTGCGTGAAAAATTAATTTATTATCCCTCAGTAACGCGTGAACCTTTTCGTAACCAAGGGCGATTAACAGATCTGGTTGAGAGCGGAAAGTTGTTTGAAGATATTGGTTTGCCGCCTTTTAACCCTGCGACCGATCGCGCTATGCTGTGTGGTAGTCCAGAGATGTTAAAAAGCACTTGTGAGTTATTGGATGCACGCGGCTTTAAGATTTCACCTCGCATCGGTGAACAAGGTGATTATGTAATTGAACGCGCATTTGTTGAAAAATAAGGTGTAACTGCATTAACAAAGGCGGACTTGCGAAAGCAATCCGCCTTTTCTATGTGCAATAATTAAAGTATGTTAGTTAACAGTTAATTTTTAAAGGAATGGCATAATAAAACTACAGGGTTTCACTGCGTAGGTTTGAATGCTATGCGTTTTGTATATGAATTGTTCAAAGCTTTAACAGGATAATAGTATGTTAAAAATTAAATTAGCGCTTGTACTCGCAGCTTTATCAACCACAGCGATTGCTGAAGAATTGCGCCCTTGGGAAGTTGAAGTTGAATTAGGTGCAATTGCAACGTCTGGTAATACTGAGACTACCAGTCTTCATGGCAAGCTTGATGCAAAACAAAATCTTACCAATTTTAGGAATCAGTACATCATTAGTTCTTTGTATAAAAAAGATGAAGTGCTGCAAGACGATAATACTAAAACCAAAGAAAAAACCGCGGATAAATATTTAGTCTCTGCAAAATCAGCCTATTTGTTAGAGGGTTCACATCCAAAAGATGGTGACAAGTCTTCTTATTTGTTTGGCTTTGCGTCTTATACACATGATGAATTCGGTGCATACCAAACTTATGAAACCATCGCGCTAGGTTATGGTGATTGGCTCTATTCAACAGATACAATTAATTGGTTTGTTGAAGCGGGCCCCGGCTATTTTCGCGGTGAAAAAGTTGTTGAAACTGATGATGTAAATAATCCTTATTATATCGAAACAGAAAAAGGTGCTTTGTTGCGTTTAGCTACAGAGTTCGAATGGAAGTTTAGCCAGACTGCAGTTTTCAAACAAATTGTAAGTGTTGAATCTGCGTCAGATAATACTCGTATATTAAGTGAAACTTCCGTTGCCGCATCAATTACAAATGCGATGCAAATGAAAGTCGGGTTCGCTGTTGCAAGTGACAGTAAAGTTGCGCCAGGAAAAGAGAAGACAGATACAATTACTTCAGCAACATTAGTTTACAAGTTTTAATGGTTTTTATTGATTGTTCATTTTTACTTACGCTTGATACCAAGCGTAAGTAAAAAATTATTAATAGTGTATTTAAGCCTGCATCTCGTACTGACAATTCCAGCAGAGTTCGAATGAAGTAGTGTTAGATTCGTTGCAGTTATTGCAAATCCAATCCTCGATACTCGTGTTGTTGAAAGATGTTTTTATAACATCCATTGCTCTATCGTAATCCTCATCATTTAGTACCCAAACCTCAAGCCAAGTGCTCAAAAAAGATAGATCCCCTGAACCACCACCTGCATATTCGTTTTTTAACGTAACTCCTATATCCGCGTGTTCTAAAATATTTTGAATGTTATTCACGAGCAAACGGTTTTCATGCGTGTATATGAATTTCATAGAGTCACTTCGCCTTTATTGATCGATTAATATAAACACTCTCAATATTAAAATACTCGCAAACTGAAAGTCTTTTAACAGCATACACGCTTGGTGAAATTTGTAACTCGTTTAGGCTAAACTAAACGTCAATTTCTAAAAATCTCTCGCTGTTTTTTAATAATGGAAAATAAAGCGCCATTTTTATTCGGGTTTCGCCCAATGCTTCAAAGCATGCTTTGTATCGAGTCAGTTGCGATTTGTAGGCTTCCGTTTCTTGACTTAAAAAATCTGCAAGTGATTGATCTGAACCTGGCTCGCTACTTTTATAGTCGATAATCCAACGTACCCCATCCTCGATAAAGCTTCTATCTATTACATTGTCCTGTAATTTCAAGTCAATGCTATTACCTTGTTTATGTACAATGACGAGTTCGCAAGTGCTTTGTTCATGGGTGTTATCAAGTAACCATTGTCCGTGGCTGTCGCTCAATGTGTTATTAATCGCAAGCAGTATTTTTTTAATGGAATGTTCAGTTTCTTCAATACTCCAACCTTGTTGTTTTAATTGTATTTTCCAAAAAGCGATTTGCTTTTCTTGCCATGGCCGAATATCTGTAACTGAAATACCTACGAGATTTTGCAGGGCGCGATGAATTAAGGTTCCGGTGTGGCGTGCGAGTTTGGCATTTCTGGTTTCGACTGCAGGAATATTTTCGTCGTCGCCAAACTCTTTTCCGCGATAACTTTTCAATAGTTGATTGTCTGAAAGAGGTGGTGTCTGCCATTCTGGTTTTAAACGAACCAATTGCTGCAAGCCTGTACGCTCAAAACGTATTTCTTTTTGTGCATGCGAGATAGAAACCGTTGGGATTTCTTCTGCGTCAAATTTTATACCGTCCCAAATACTATTGAGTAGAGACTTTTTTGGCGGATTTTTCCATTCGCCTTCTTCAGTTTTTGCCAAGCTGGCAAACAAATATAATTTTTTAATCGCACGCGTGCACCCAACATAAAATAGACGGGTTGCTTCATATTCTAATTGCAAGGCCGTTTCTTTCTTCATGTAGGCATACAGCCTATCCTTTTCACCACCGACAGGTGCAAGGGGGCCTAATAATAATTGACGTTCGCCTTCGTGGCTTAAACGCTCTCGCCAGAGTAAAAGTTGTTGCCCATCATTTGGTGCCAGCTTGTGTAAGCGTGGAATAATCACATGATCAAATTCCAATCCTTTGGACTTGTGCATTGTCATCACTTGTAATTTGACGTCAGCATTTTGATGCGGTAATGCATAAAGCTTGTGCACGGCGCGATTGAAACTTTGCCAATCGCTAATGTTACCACCTTGCTGGTGTTGTTCGAGTAACGAAAAAAAATTAGAAACGTCGTTAATATCTTGCGCATCTAACAAGGTTGCGGGCCCGCCAAGTGCCAGCCAAATACCTTCCAGCCATTGACGCAATGGTTTGCGTTGCCGCGTTGAAAGTGCTGGTTGGATCACTTTTATAAATCGATCAAGTATTTTTTTTCCGTCGTGGCTCAATGTTGTTATATTTTCGAATGCTAGAACCTGCCGCCAAATAAAAGGAAAATCGCGATCTTTTTCCTTTGGATTCTGCTCGCCAATATTTGTATTTGCAATGGCATGCATATCTTTCAAATTCAGGCCACACCAAGGTGCGCGTAAAATTGCCAACCAGGCAATACGATCAGCAGGATTCAATAAAGCTCGAGTCAAACTGGTGAGATCAATAATAGCCATACGTTGCGCGAGGCTGTCAATTTCTGTTGCTTGCCAACGTAAACCTAAACGGCTCATTGCCGGAAATATATGCTGCAAATGATTACGGCCGCGCGCGAGTAAAGCGACGGACTCTTCCGGATTTTTTTCACGTATGTTTTTTATGAGATTTGCTACAGCTTCTGCTTCGCGCAATTCCGCGAGATATTTATTATCGTCAGTTGTTTCATTCTCGTCATTCAATTCTTTTTCATCGGCATTTTTATCGGTGATGAAACCGCTCAAATGTATTTCGACCGCAGTACCTTCCAACTCTGGCTTGAAGGCATTGGATGAAGCATATTTTACTGCGCCACGGCTAATATCGTCCTCCATAGGAAACGCATTTTGAAATTGTTGGTTAACCCATTTAACCACGCCGCTTTGTGAACGAAAATTCACAGTAAGATCTAATTTTTCCAGCGGTAAATTATTAACACCTTGCGCACGTGCTTCCAAAAATATTCCTACATTGGCATTGCGAAAGCTGTAACAGCTTTGCATGCCATCGCCCACAATAAATAAACTGCGACCATCACCAGCTTCCCAGCCTGCGGTTAGTTGCTCAAGTAATTGTAATTGGGTGCTTGAAGTATCTTGAAATTCATCTATCAAAATATGGCGAATTCGATAATCTAATTGCAGCGCGATATCTGTCGGTGATTCTTCATCACCAAGTGCTTTTATTGCAGCCTGACTTACAGCAGTGAAATCAGTTTCACCGTGTTCTGCGAATACAATATCTAAAATTGCTGCGAGGCGTGGCAGTAATCGAGTAAGACTGTCGAGCAATGACCACTGACTTTCCTCGTAGAGCGCAGGCGGTAGCGAACGCAGCTCATAAATAATATTCGCAGCATCCGGCCGTTGCTCTGCAATCGCACCAAGCATTTCACCAAAACGATTTTTATAGGCGGCACTGTCTTTATGTTCTTTGGCGGCAGGAAAGCCTTGGACTTTATTGGGTGCTTTACGAAAATTTCCGTCGCCGGTGAGCAATAATTCTGCGATGGCAATCCATTGTTCAAGGGAGTGTAAGTCTGGTTCCGGTAACTCAGTAATACCATGCAATTTTGCGATAATTGTATCTTGCCCTGACTGCACTAAATTTGTTGCAGCCCAATCGGCGATAAGTGCCAACTCGCTGGCATGTAGCTGTAATACATCAGAGGCTGCGACGAGACTATTATTAATAATGTCTTGTAAAACAGATTCCAAATAATGTCGCGCGTTGGTGTGTTGTGCCTGAAAAATAACACCAAGCCATTGATCACGTTTTGCGAGTAATTGAATTAAAAGTTCTTCAAGCCCTTGAATATTATTATCCAAGTGTTCGAGCAGGCGCGTTAAATCTGCCCGCACTGGTGACTCTGATTCCAACTCATTAAACAGATGGTGCACAGCTTTGCGATACGCAGGTTCGGCATCTGCACCTGGTTTAGGTTGGCTGCCAAAACCACTGGCGATAGGTAATTGCCGACTAATAGATGCGCACAAACTATCAATTGTTTGTATGCGCAAACGTTGTGGGCACTGCAGTAAGTTCCAATTTTGAATCGCGTCTTGAGCGAGCACTGCTTGCGCTAAAGTCCATGTAAGTTGATCGTGAATATTTTCAGGTTGCGGTTGTTCTTTTGCTTTCCACAGCGCTTGTAATACACGGTCCTGCATTTCGCCTGCAGCTTTACGCGTAAAAGTAATCGCAAGTACTTCTTCGGGATTTTCACAATGACTTAACAATTTTAACAAGCGTTGTGTGAGTAAACCGGTTTTTCCTGAACCTGCAGGCGCGCTCACAGCGAAAGAGCGTGATGGGTCGAGTGCGGCCTGGCGAGCGGCATAGTCCAGCGGAAGATTATTCATGTGAGTGTTTTATTTCGTGTTAAAGAAAACTGACGAAGCGCGTCAGCATCTGCCAAACGAGTCAGCGGTGCTAAATCAGCAGCATATTTTTCTGTGTGAGAATCTTTAAAATCTACACGTGCATCGCCAGAAATAAAATCATTTGCTAATTGCTGCAATTGTGTTTGCCACTCAATTAATTGTGACGGCCAATTTTCTGATGGCTTAACACCGGATTGAGTAAGGCTGGTATCGTGTAACTCGCCCAGACCGTCCCAGCGTTGATTTTTACGATTAATTTGCGCGAAAGTGATTGCCGCAATATCTTCCCGTGTCACAGCATAAAGCGGTAACTGCGGTTCGCTTAAGCGCTCGCCTTGCCAAAATTTAATGTGGGTATTTCCCGTTTTATAATCGATAAGCAAACGATCGCCATTGTCAAATTCATCGATGCGATCGATACGCAAGGTTAAACTCAAACCTGCAAAATCAATGGAGTTTTCCTGCTCGATGGCGATTACGCGAAACTCCGGGCGCTCACGTTCACCTACCAACCATTCGCACAATAATCCCGACAGTCGTTTTTGCTCCAATTCGCAATATACTTTTCCGAGTTTTCGCGGATTGCGAGCCAGAGCATCGCCAATAATTTTTTGGGTAACATCGCTAACAAATAATTGCAGGCTTTTATCGTCCAACGCGTGCAATCCATTTGAATCTTTTAGTTCGCGCCAAATGGTCGCTAGCGAATCGTGCAATAAATTCCCTCGCTCAGCGGCGTTAAATCCGATAGTAGGTTCTTCAGGATTTTTTGCGCCCAAGCGTAGACGTGCAAAGGCTTCAAATGGGCAGGCTGCTTGTAGCTTAAATAAACTGCTTCCCCCGCGCACGAATTCATTAACAGTTAATGCTGGGCCTTTTGAATCATGTACAACTTCCAGAATTGATGATTGCTGCAAATTTTTATAATAAGTTTGAAGTGCAGAAGTTTTTTCGCCAAGGATTAAATTTAGTGACGTTGGCTGAATATCGCGAATTAATGCGCTCGCACGCAATTCGGTTTCACCATCTGAGTGCGCGCTACTAAAAATTATTTGCCGTGCGGATTGTCGGTAGCGTTGTGTTAAACCTTGCGCAATTTCCAATTCGCGTGTTGCGCTGGCGTGAGGCATTTGGTGCTCGCGTTGCAATTGTAAAGGTAGTAGTGGGTTGGGTGCAGGTACGGGCGGCCATTGCGCATCGCTCAAACCCATTACCCAAAGGTGGCTGAACTGCAAACCAGCGGCTTCCAGTGCGCCGAGAATCTGAATGGGTGAATCCGGTGTTTGCGCTTGAAAAGGTGTTTTGTCAGCAAGCTCGCGTAAATACCGGCATGCTTGTGTGTAATTAATCGGTGCTGAAAAGTTATCCGTAGCGGCAAATTCGTCGCGTATTTCAAACCATAGATTGAGCTGTTGGTATTCCTGCGAATCCAAACGGCGAGTACCAGGCCAGCCCATGGTTGACAATATCTCATCAAATATTGCCAGCCATTCGCCGGCCGTTTTCAATTCAAAGCGAGAGCGAAATAAATTACCGACAGCTTCAAAACGCTTTCTTACATTTGCCGTTTGCAATAAAGGAATTCGCTCTTCCAATTTACTCGTACAGTAACGTAAATCAGCTGTGCTTAGTGTGAGCCGTTCAAGCTCTCGTAATCGTTTTACCAAATGTGCGCGCGCAATTGTTTCGTGACTTTCGTCGCCCCAAAATGGCGAATGAATTAAATTGCACAAGCGCTCAAGTGGCCAATTATTTTCTTGTAGATTAAGAATTTCAAATAAGCTGTGAATCAACGGTGTTGATCCTAACGGCGTTCCCGCCGAAAAGTTAAACGGTAAGGTGTAACGCGCAGCGCTGGGCAAAATCGAGTGTGCCTCAAAGACTTCGGTAAATATACGTTCAACTTGATCGCGACATTGACCAAGATTTGGAACCACAATTCCAATAAGCGCAGTGTCTGGTTGCTGACCAAGCTGGGCTTTGCTCCACAGCGCTGCTGAACGAATTTCTTCCTCAGTGTTAGACGCTTCAATGCGACTTAGTTGGCTATGATTTGATACTTGCGCAGGCAGACGTATGAGTGATTGAGTGGCAGTATTTAAAATATGGTTTATTAGAGGAGGGATATCGTCAAACCCCTCCATATATATTTCTGTAACTTGGGGCAGGTCATTATTTGTAAATGCGTCAGCAATCAGTGCGTAGCTTTTTTCACGCGTAACACAATTCTGTAATTGCAGATTGCGCTTGAATGTTTTCGCCCACTCGGTAAATTGCGCGCTATTACTGTTTGCGTCGGTGAAATTGTCCGTTAATGAACTGGCATTTAACTGCCATAACTCAAGGTTTTTATAGGCGCTATCAGATTGCTGTGCCAGAGGTTTAGGTTGTAAAAGCGTCGCCCCTAACGCAGAGTTTTTAATGGCCGCTTCCCACAGTATTTGTCGATGCAAAGGTGTAGCGATACTAACGCAAGAATAATCTACGCCTCTGTTTTGCAGTGTTTGCCATTGTGTTTCCAGCCACTGACTTAAGCTTTGGATGTCAGGTTTTAACCATGCTTGTGCAGTTTGTTGAAGCGCAAATGCGCGTAATAAGTGATTTCGTAAACGATTGTTTGGAACCAAAATTAACGCGTTCGATGCGAGCGCTGGTGCGAGATGTTCTAGATTAAGATAGCTGGCAGCCATGTAAACAATCTCAGTTAAAAATTAGAAGCTCCAAATAAATGAGCCTTAATAAAATGACCACTGTAAACCACTTATGAAAACGCCAGTAATAAAAAAGCTCCTGACCCAGAGGTGAGGAGCCTTTTATTAACGCGATGAGTAATTAGTCATCGGAGTTGGCAAAGCCTAACAAGTGCAAAAGACTGGTAAATAAATTGATGATCGACATAAACAATGTTGTGGTCGCCAAAATATAATTTGTTTCGCCACCATTAACGATCTCACTGGTTTGATAAAGAATTAATGCAGACATTAATAAAACGATACCAGCGGACAACACTAAATTCATTGTTGAAAATTGGTAGCCGAAGAAAGATGCCACCAATAAAAAGACGACCGCAGCTAACATCAGCATAAGACCAGCAGCTACAAACCCACGCAGGAAGCTAAAGTTTTTACGTGTTGTTAATACATATCCAGACAGGCCGGTAAAAACAATTGCAGTGCCGCCCAATGCCTGCATAATAATGGTGCCGCCATTGGTCATTTTCAGATACTGATTAAGTATTGGGCCCAAGCTCGCACCAATTAAACCAGTGAATGCGAAAACTACTAATAAGCCAGTGGAGGAATTAGCAGTTTTAGGCAATACAAACCACACTAATCCCAATGCGACCAAACTCATTACCAATCCTGTGCCATGGCTTAAATCTACCGCCATAGCAACACCCGCCGTCAAGGCACTAAAGCCCAATGTTAGACCCAACAACATGTAAGTATTGCGTAAGACTTTGCTAACGCTGGCCTCACTCGCTGTTTGAACCGATTGAATAGTGGATATGTTTTGCATGATGGTCTCCATCGCTATTGCAGTTTGTTTAACTAAATCGCTTTCACCTAAAACTTACGGACGATACTACAAAAGAATTGACACTATTACCACGCCTAAGTTTCTCAGACACTACTGATTCTTCAGTAGTTGCTCCAAACAATGTTCGTTGATTCCGTAGAATGACTTAATGGCGTCGATTTGCTGCAAAATCAAGCTGTTATCCCGTGGTGTTTTGCGTTTTTGAGCCAATATCATTTTATTTTTGCTGGTGTGCTCCAGTGAAATAAATTCAAAAACCTGGGTATCGTAATTGTTGGCCTCTAGTAGTAGCGCCCTGAGACCATCAGTCACCATTTCCGCCTCCTGGCCCAGATGAATACCGTGAAGCAAAACCGGGGCAAGCACTGGTGGGCTTTTTAATTGCGGGCGGATTTGTTTATGACAGCAAGGTGAGCACATTATAATTTCGGCGTGAGCGCGAATTCCCATGTGAATGGCGTAGTCCGTTGCTGTATCGCAGGCGTGTAATGCAATCATCACATTGATATTTTTTGCAGCAAAATGTTTTACATCCCCTTGTTCAAAATTAATTCCACTCAAACACAATTTGCTCGCAGTTTGATTACAAAGATCCACCAAATTTTGACGTAACTCGACACCAGTAACCTGCGTTTTCACATCTAGCTGAGCACTCAAATAATCGTGCACTGCAAAAGTGAGATAAGCCTTCCCCGAACCGAAATCAGCAATATGCACTTCTTCTCGTTCCGCAAGCCCGGTGTTAACGATGGCTGCGGATAAAACTTCGATAAACTTATTAATCTGTTTCCACTTGCGTGACATGGCCGGAATAATTTGGCTATTACTATCGGTGATGCCCAGCTCATGTAAATAAGGACGGCTTTGATCTACGAAGCGTTTTTTTTCTTTGTTGTGGGATAGAGACGGAGTGTCTGCTATTTTAGTTTTATTATTTTTATTGCGATGTTTGTTTAAAAGAACTTTATCTTTTTTGCTAAAACTTAACTGAATTTCCCAATCGCTGGTAAGTAAGTGAGCATTTTTAAAGGTATTACCTAATGAATTTTTCAAAAACGAAATTGCATCTTCAAGACCCAAATTTTTAGTGATGTGATTGGTTTTGTGTTGATATAAAAATGAAAGTAATAGTTCATCTTTAATCAGAACCGGGCGTATTGTAATGCGTTCAAGGTCTGCTTCATCGCCGATATATTTAGATAGCACTAAGCGCTCAAAGAGGTTTCCATCAAATGCGTGTTTAAAATATGTGAAAAATTGGTGGAACTCTTGGTAGAACTCTGGCTGTGTCATAATCATACCTTTGGACGCATGTCGATTTTAAATCGCAATGACACGCGTATTATAAATACCAAATTGCGCGAGCTGCGGCACTAGCGCATCTACACTTGCCGATGCTTTTGTAAAAACTGCCCAATATTCTGGTAGTTCCTCAGCAGAAAAGCTTTGTGTCTCCAACAGCGATACCACTCGACGAGCAATTGCCTCACCGGAATCAATTAATTTAACTTTAGTAGGAAATTGCGCGGCTATTTCATTTTTTAATAAAGGAAAATGCGTGCAGGCTAAAACAAGTGCATCCATTTTATTGCCGTTGGGATGATCGAAAAATGGCTGCAGGATAGGTTTAATTTGCGTGCTGGTTATTTCATCGCCGCGCAGTTTGTGTTCGGCTAATTGCACCAACTGGCTTGATCCCACTGAAATAACTTCTGCATCAGGTGCGTATTCACGAATTAAGTTATGTGTATAAGGGCGCGCCACTGTTGCAGGTGTAGCCAGTAGACCGATAACTTGCGAGTTGCTAAGCGCCGCTGCGG
>Ga0247739_10000521_pt1 | contig 13817 bp, 14 predicted proteins | sample UWRJL058202B2_FD_180943 | JGI IMG/M metagenome (GOLD analysis project Ga0247739, IMG submission 180943) | Plant litter microbial communities from Arlington Agricultural Research Station in Wisconsin, United States - UWRJ-L058-202B-2 | ecosystem: Environmental > Terrestrial > Plant litter >...
TTCTGCAATATAATTTAAAATTGCATTACGTGCCGAATTAATATGATTGGAAATAGAATCTTTGGATATCGGTATGTATTTTGTGCCTGATGTAGTCCCTGATGTTTTGGCAAAATATAGTGGTTTTCCAGGCCATAAAATGTCGTTTTCACCTTCTTTAATCTTATTGATATACTCCTTCAAATCCTCATAGTCATGCACTGGAACTGCACTCTGAAAGTCGGAGTAAGAGTGTATATCTTTAAAGAAATGATCTTTGCCAAATTGGGTATTAATGGCTTTTTTCACAAGTTTTTCACGCCATTCTTCCTGAACTTCCATACTTCTGGCGATCCAGTTCTGCTGTTGTGCTACAATATATTGAGCCAAAGGCTGACTTAAAAGTGCTTTAATTCCCATAGTAAAAACAAAGGTACACAGGATTTGTAAATTCTATTTCAAACTATACTTTATGACCGGTTTTGAAATATAAAAATACCTATAATTGAATTTTAGTAAATGCCTTTGTTTGTGGGTAATAATCTGTAATTTTGCACACCTGAAATCAAAGGGAGGGTAAATTTTAAAAAAAATATGGGATTGTTTGATTTTTTGACAAGCGACATCGCGATAGATTTAGGTACTGCTAATACTTTGATCATTCATAAAGATACAGTAGTTGTTGACGAGCCTTCGATTATTGCCATGGATAAAACCACGGGTAAAGTCCTGGCAATCGGCCACACAGCTATGCAAATGCATGAGAAAACGAATGAAAATATAAAAACAATCCGTCCACTAAAAGATGGTGTGATTGCCGATTTTACCGCCGCAGAAATGATGATAAGAGGTATGATCAAGATGATTGATACCGGAAGTCGTTTTTTCACTCCCTCTCACCGCATGGTGGTTTGTATCCCTTCGGGTATTACAGAGGTTGAGAAACGTGCAGTAAAAGATTCCTGTGAGCATGCAGGGGCAAAGGAAGTTTATATGGTTCACGAACCTATCGCCGCAGCCATCGGAATAGGAATTGATATTACACAGCCAAATGGTGTAATGATCGTTGACATTGGTGGCGGTACGACAGAAATTGCCGTTATCGCATTATCCGGTATCGTATGTGAGCAATCCGTTCGTATTGCAGGTGATGTTTTTACCAGAGATATCGTAGATTATATGCGTCGTGAACACAATCTTTTGATTGGTGAACGTTCTGCTGAATTAATAAAAATGGCTATTGGATCTGCTTCTCCTGAGCTGGAAGTAGCTTTGGAAGATTATCAGGTACGTGGCCGGGATTTAATGACCGGGATTCCAAAAGAAATCAGGGTAACTTATAGTGAGATCGCTTATTCTCTTGATAAATCTATTTCCAAAATAGAAGAAGGCGTTATGAAGGCATTGGAAATTTCTCCTCCTGAACTTTCAGCGGATATTTTCAAAAACGGAATCTGGCTTACCGGTGGTGGTGCCCTGATCCACGGCCTTGACCGTCGTATCTCTCAGAAAACCAAATTACCCGTGCATATTGCAGATGATCCGTTAAAAGCGGTTGTTAAGGGAACTGGCGAGGTTCTGAAAAACCTTGAATTATATAAACCTGTATTAATTTCGTAGTATTGGATCGTTCACAGCTCATCAGTTATTGTATAATTGATGAGCTGCGTGTGAACATTTTAGCCCATGCTCCAACTCGTTGATTTCGTAGTCCGGAATCGTTTCTTCATGGTATTTGTGCTGCTGGAAGTTCTCAGTGTCTGGTTAATTGTGCGCAGTAATTCGTATTGGGGCGCTACCTACTTTAATACCTCCAATTATTACGTTGCAAAAACACTGACACTATCAAATTCTGCAAAAGAATATACCAAACTGGGTGAGATTAACTCCGACCTGGCAAACGAAAATGCACGCCTTCACGCTATTGTGGCAGCTTTAACTCAAAAAAATCCGACAGATGCACCTGCCGGCTATGTTCCTGATTCTGTTTTTGCCTCACGCTTTACGTATACTGTTGCGAAGGTCGTTGATAATGAGACCTCTAAGACTAATAATGTTATCACAATTGATAAGGGTACGGCGCATGGCATCAAACCGGGAATGGGTGTAATTTCGGCAACCGGTGTAGTTGGAAAAGTACGGTTTTGCTCTGAAAATTATTCTGTTGTTACATCTATTTTGCATTCCCAGTTTATGGTTTCTACAAAGCTTGTCCGCAGCAATGAAATAGGATACGCAAAATGGCCTGGCAAGGATCCAAATTTTATTGATTTGGTGGATGTTTCAAAATACACCAAAGTTTTTAAGGGAGATTCTGCGGTCACTTCAAACCAGAACTCTGTGTTTCCTCCGGGAATTATGGTTGGTAAAGTGCAAAGCGTTGCAGTACATCCCGACCAGACCTTTTATAACATCTCACTTCGTCTTGCAACAGACTTTAGAAACCTCTCTTATGTGTATGTGGTACAAAATCAACAACTTGGGGAGCAGGAACAACTTAAATCACGTATAGAAGAACGCAAATGAGTTTACGCGAAGCCATTCAATATTCATTAATGATTTTGCTTTACCTGTTTCTGCAGATATTCTTCATGCGGAATCTGGTGCTGTTTAACTATGCATTTTGCTTTATATATATTGCTGGCGTCTTGCTGCTCCCTGCCGATACCAACAGAATGTATTTACTTCTTATCGGCTTTGCCACAGGCTTTACAGTAGACGTATTTTCCAATACTTTTGGCATGCACGCTTCTGCAACAGTTTTGATCGCTTACATACGGCCGTTTTTAATACAGTATCAAATGGACTCAAAAGGAGCCGAACGCGCGGAAATTGGAATCAGGTCACAGGGATTAGGTTCTTTTCTGGCATATATCCTGCCACTCATATTAATACATCACTCCATGCTTTTTTTAATGGAGATCAATCATTTTGGTATGATTCTGTACACGGTGTTACGTATTGCAACAAGTGCATTATTTACCATAATTATGATTGTCATCCTGGAACTATTTTCCAAGAGATAACATGACAATTTGACGGGCATATATAATTTGGCTCGTTATTTGATGTATATACATGAATACGATACGAGGTCAAACTCAAAATCTAACGTTTAAGAAATAAAAAAGATTCGTAAACGGTTAAATTTTTTATCGTAAAATAATGGCCTTAAAGCAGTTCCAAAACGCCATTCATTAAATTTTTATTTGTACCATTTGGAGCTGTTGTTAATCTTTGTAAATTCAGCATTCCTATGTCAGTTGCCATGTCAGAGACGATCACGAATAATGGATACACGGATGACCTTCGTTACGAAGTTTTCAACCGTGAGTTCATGCCACACATTGATTCCATGTATAACTTCGCTTTTCGTCTTACTATGGACGAAGACGATGCAAATGACCTGGTGCAGGATACATATCTAAAAGCTTTCCGTTTCATTTCTTCTTTTGAACAGGGTACAAATGCTAAAGCATGGCTTTTTCGTATCCTGAAAAATAGCTTTATTAATGATTACCGCAAGAAAAGCAAAGAACCCTCAAAAGTAGATTATCAGGAAGTTGAGACAACCTATAATTCTGAAGAAGCTTCTGATACTACTTATACTGTGGATCTTCGTGCTGATGCAGTACAAGAGCTTATTGGTGATGAAGTAGCAAATGCTTTGAATGCTTTGCCGGTTGATTTCAGGACTGTTATTATTCTCTGTGATATTGAAGGCTTTACCTATGAAGAAATGGCCAAGATTCTGGATATTCCAATAGGTACTGTTCGGTCAAGATTACACCGTGCGCGTAACCTTTTGAAAGAAAAATTGAAAAATTATGCAAGTTCGATGGGATATGATTCGTAAGTCGTGAAACTTTTTTTACAGTCTATACGGTTATAGGGTACAACTGTACATCTATTCCATTATTCTTTTTATCATCATTGATAATGAATGCATCATTCAATACTCCTTCTATAGCAGAAGAAGCGCCAAAGCAAGTCATGAAGCAAAAGTGTGAGCATCATGCTGAGTGTATGAAAATTATTCAGTCCATATTGGACGACGAAGCCACTGATGCGGAAAAGGAACATTTTAAGGAAAACATAGAAAAATGCATCCCCTGCATAGAATCTTATCGTTTAGAAAAGTGTATCAAGGACTCTCTTAATCTCAAAATTGAAAAGAAGCCTTGTCCTCAAAGCATTCTAGATACAATTATTACAAAAATCAACAGTTAATCTGTTCGTGTGAAAGGCAAGCTTATTATATTTTCTGCACCGTCGGGCTCTGGCAAAACAACTATAGTCCGGCATCTTTTAAAAAAATATCCATCTCTTCTGGCTTTTTCAGTTTCTGCCTCAACCCGGGAACAGAGAGATCATGAGGTTCATGGAAAAGATTATTACTTTTTGCCAAAAAAAGAATTTCGCCAGCGCATTGCTGACAATGAATTCGCTGAATGGGAAGAAGTATATGCGGGAAATTATTATGGTACTTTCAAAGTAGAAATTGAACGGCTGTGGAATGAAGGCAAACAGGTACTTTTTGATGTGGACGTGAAAGGCGGATTGAAATTGAAAGAAATTTACCGGGAAAATGCACTAGCCATATTTGTGAAAGTTTCTTCGGAACAGGAAATTATCCGGCGCTTAAATGAAAGAGGCACCGAAACTGAAAAATCATTGGAAACACGACTAGGCAAAGTTCGTTATGAACTCAGCTTCGAAGACAAGTTCGATGTTGTGCTCGTTAATGATGATTTGGAGGAAACGCTGCAAAAAGCGGAAAAAATGGTTCTGGAATTTATAGAATCATGATATAATTTCCTGTTTTATAATTATTTGCTTCAAAATTCATAAATGAAAATCGGCCTTTTCTTTGGATCATTTAACCCAATCCATATTGGCCATTTGATTATTGCCAATACAATGGCCGCTTCCACAGATCTGGAACAGGTTTGGTTTGTTGTCAGTCCGCAAAATCCCTTTAAAAAAAATAACAGTTTATTGCATGAGTTTGACCGGTACGATATGGTGCAACGTGCCATTGCTGATAATTCTTTTCTGAAAGTCACAGATGTTGAATTTCACATGCCAAAGCCAAGCTATACCATTGATACTTTAATTCGGATTCAGGAAAAATTTCCTGCTCATGAATTTAAACTCATCATGGGAGAAGACAATTTGGCACAGTTTCCCAATTGGAAAAACCACGAAAAAATCCTGGAATATGTTGGTCTGTACGTTTACCCACGCCCAGGTTCTCAAAGCCATCAGTTTAAAGACCACCCTGCTGTTAAATTTGTACAGGCTCCTCTGCTTGACATCTCTGCTACTTATTTGCGCTCATGCCTGAAAAAAGGGATTTCTATCCGTTATATGGTTCCGGAAGCGGTGGAAAGTATGATACGGATTAAGAAGTTTTATTTGTGAGCGTTTAAATTCTATTATTTCAAAAAATCTAATATTCTACTATTTTGTGCCATAGGTACAATTGGTGGGTAGAAAGGTAATAAGCAACAAATCACCAAGTGTTCCTATGGGAACGCCTCGTGAGATTTGGGACTATATTTGCTACTCACGAAAGCTGCCTACGGCAAATGTAGGTTGCCGGTAATTATTATTTAAGACTTTATAGGCATCCTCATTTTGAAGTATGTATGCATGGACTAGAAAGTCTAAGTCTGTCCAGATCAAAAATCACAATGCCCGGTCCTGATAAGTAATTTCCGACAACAGCCCAACTGCATTGAATTTCAGAATAACTTTCTTTGCTTTTGAGTTTGTCTTGATATCATCACATTGAGTTCCTTTTTCCAAAAAATATACATAAAATTTTATGTTACGCTCCCCTAGCTGATGAATATCCGGCCGGCCCAGGAGTGTACCGACTTCGTCAATGAATTTCCCCATCAATTGTTTCTGCTCGGCCTTAAAATCATTAGCCAGGCCTGTTCTGACGCTATTGCAGGCTCCACGGTCTCCTCGCCATTTTTTAAGGTCTAACCGGCCTAATTTGTCTGGTTGTGAAGAACACGCTGCTATTATTACTACAAGCCCAACAATTATATACTGTTTCATTCAAATGCTTTATTTAATATCTCAATCAAAAGCGAATCTAATCATATAATCGCCAGTAAGAAAAATCTTTTTCAATGGTGCTGTTTTAAATTTCTTAATTTGTTTTTGATGAATATCTAAATACAATTTTAAAAAAGGTAATTACATGAATGCAAAAATTCGTTTCTTTTAAAGCATTAAAATACATCATGACTAATTGCCTAATATGAAAAAATTAATTTTTTTATTATTCTTTATTATTCCGGCACTTACAACTTATTCTCAGTCCGAATACAGACAGCCAACAGATGCAACGGATTGTTCCAATATCTTTTTTAAAGCGCTTTTAGAAGAAGATACCAATACATTAGGAAATTTACTTCTGAATGATTTTTCAGCTGCTGGTTTTCAGGGACAACCGATTAATCGTGAATTTCTTCTAAATCTGATTATTCAGGGATATTTGCGGATTGATTCGGGAATGCTGTCTGGCACACGTACCCGGAATTACGGCGATGTAGGCATTATTACCGGAAACTGGAATGCGAGCGGATTAATGCAGAATAATAGTTTTCAGAATGATCTTACCTATATGGTCGTCTGTGTAAAATCCGGAGGAAGCTGGAAGGTTTCTGCTGTGCAGTTTACACCAATCAGATAATAGACATATAATGTTTTCGGCAATCTGCTTTCGGCGGGGCCGCCCAGGCTTTCAAATTAATGCAACAAAGGAAATTTCAGATGATTGCAGGCTGCAAGACGATCTGATACTGCTAAAACAAAAACGGAAAAAGCCCTACGACTTTCTCCGTTTTTTATTCTCTTAAAATATTTTTATCTAAACATTCATTAAAGACTCGCGGCGACGCATTTTACCAGCCGGAATACCAAACATCATTTTGAAACGGCGACAGAAATACGCAGTATCTTTATAACCAACATCAGAACCAATGGCACGAATGCTCTTTTTGGATGTACGAAGCAGATCAACTGCTTTTTCCATACGCTGATATTCGATGTAATCCTGAGGATTGATACCTGTCAGCATTTTAAAATATTGTCCGACATAATCTTCTGAAACATTGGCAACATTAGCCAATACTTTATTAGACAGATCACCACCCAGATTGTCTTTGATATATGCAAAAATGTCAATGAGGCGGGGATCCTTGAAATATGTACTGTTTGTTACCAATTGTTCAACAAACAGCTTATTCTTAAGAATATAGCGAATGATCTCAATAACAACTTCTTCTGTCTTTATTTTAATAATACGACCTTTTCCCGGCGTATCAAGCATATCCTCAGAAAGGATCTGATTAATTGTAGCTGCTATCTGGTCGTCTCTTTTAATTAAAAAAGGAGGTACATCCAGCGAAGTAAAAAAGTTAACTGTATCAAAAACTTTTGCTTCAAAAGAAATTAAACCAAAAGAATTAGGAAGTTTACCAATCAAAACCGGATCGTGTCCAGCCTCAATATAGTTATCACGGTTCGTCATGAACTCTTCGTTAGATACTGTCTTGGCACTTTGAATATTGCCATAAGTAACAGTTGCATGTTTACCACCAGGGATAAAAAGCATATCACCTTCTTCTACCTTTTGAGACTCCTCAGTTCCAAAAGAAACTTCTCCGTCGTAAAGAATCGTCAATGAATTTTGTACGTCGTAAAAGTTTTTGATCGTAATAGGTTGCAAAATCCGGATATGACGAGCTTTCACAAATTTCACCCCCAACGACTCAATAATCTTATTATAGTCTTCCATGCTTGTATATATTTAATGGCCAAAAATGCCTTTCACTCTAATTTTGTACAAATCTAATAAATTGTACAAAACTAATACAAGTATATTTTAACAAAAAACTGAAAAAAAGTGATAATTTGGTATGAATTTAATCCAACATTAAGAATAAAATAGACCTAATGACTAAAAAGGGATCATTTTAACAGTTCTCTAGCAATTACAAGTTTTTGGATTTCAGAGGTACCTTCGTATATCTGTGTGATTTTTGCATCACGCATATGCCTTTCCACATGATATTCTTTTACATAGCCATAACCGCCATGTATCTGAACTGCTTCTGTTGTAACCCACATGGCAATATCGGATGCATAAAGCTTAGCCATAGCAGCCGCTTTTATGTAGTCTTTTCCCTCATCTTTAAGCCTTGCTGCTTTATATACCAACATTCGGGCAGCTTCTATCCGGGTTGCCATATCCGATAATTTGAATTGTATCGCCTGGTGTTCGCTGATTGGCTTGCCAAATGTTTTTCTTTCCCTGGAATATTGTAATGATAATTCAAAAGCACCCGCGGCAATTCCTAATGCTTGTGCGGCAATTCCTATACGTCCGCCATTTAAAGTGCTCATCGCAAACTTAAATCCGGATCCGTCTTCTCCAATCCTGTTCTCTTTTGGAACCTTTACATCCGAAAACATCAACGTATGTGTATCCGAAGCTCTGATTCCCATTTTGTCTTCTTTTCTACCAACAACAAATCCATCAATTCCTTTTTCAACAATAAAAGTATTAATTCCTTTGTGTTTCTTTTCAGGATGAGTTTGCGCAATTACCAGGCATATAGAAGAAGAATTACCATTGGTTATCCAGTTTTTAGTACCGTTTAATAAATAGTGATCTTCTTTTTCAATAGCCATCGTATGCTGTGAAGTAGCATCGGATCCGGCTTCCGGCTCCGAAAGACAAAATGCGCCAATTACTTTTCCTGAGGCGAGTTGTGTCAAATATTTTTGCTTTTGCTCCTCACTTCCATATTCCTGTAATCCCCAGCACACCAAAGAATTATTGACTGACATAATTACGCCGGCAGATGCATCAACTTTGGAAATTTCTTCAATCGCAATAACATAAGCCAGCGTATCCATTCCTCCGCCACCGTATTCCGGGGATACCATCATACCAAGAAAGCCCAGCTCCCCCATTTTACGTAGAAGAACAGGATCAAATTTTTGTTCATTATCTCTTTCAATTACACCTGGAAAAAGGTCGTTCTGTGCGAAATCACGCGCTGCATCCTGAACTGCCAAATGCTCTTCACTAAGATTAAAATCCATTCCGGTTAATTGTGCTGTGTGTGACATAGGTTGTTTATTTATTAAAAGTGGAGCAATCAAAAATAACTGTAAAAAATATAGTATGCAAGCATACTAATTTATAGATCATTAAAACTTATGCATTGCTACTTATTTAGAAAAAAAGAAATCTTAAGTTTGCGACTTAATTCATACACCGGTATTTGATTTAAAATCAACACACTTAATTTCTGCTAAATATTTCACATGCCCGTCCTTACTGTTTTTTATTTAAAGCTGATTATCAATCTGGGATTAACTCTCGGAATATTCTGGGTAATCAGCCGGTCCGATCTTTTTTCCAAATGGCAAATTGAGAAAGATAAATTAATCTTTTCTCTGGCATTCATATTGCTTCGTTTAATTCCCTGGATTGGTATTTTCCTGATCATAAATGAGGATCCCAGGGGTGATATTCCATTCTTTTTCTATAAAGCCGAGGCGGCAAAAAAAGGCGGCTTTGTTTACCGGGATTTCTGGTCATATCATGCCCCTCTATTTGCATACATCATTTCTTTACCGGTTTGGATCTGGCATAATTCCCGTGCCATCGTTCTGTTCATGGTACTCATAGAATCCGGGATTTTATGGCTTACTTATCAAACGTATAAAATCAGGAGCGCAAAAGCTCTTCAGCTTGCAGTAATATATCTGATGCTTCCGGCCGCTTTTATGTATATTTTGGTTGACGGACAGGAGGAAGTCTGGTTTTGGGGTGCAGCTTTATTGATATGGAGATACACAATCAAGAAAACAGAAAATTATGAAATTGGGGTTGGATTGCTTTATGCACTTACTTTATTAACCATAAAAGTAACCTTCATTTTTCTTTTGCCTGCGCTTTTAGTTGTGGTAAAACGACCGGTAAAAATGCTGCTGACAATGGCTGCAATCGGTATTCCGGCAGTAGGATTTTTGTATTGGCAAATTGGAGATCTTTTTTTAATGCCTATTCAGCATACGGAACAGCTTATGACGCCTAATTTATTTTCCATAAGCCGGCCATGGGTTGAAATGTTTTTTCACATCAATGAAAAAAAATCTACTCTTATTAACTGGGTTGGATTACTTTTTACAGTTTTTGTCCCTACGTACATGGCCTATAAAGCCCGGCACCGGCATATTAATGAAGTTTTGCCAGGAATATTTATAGCATGTTTTGTTTGTATGATGATTTTTCAGGCAAGTGCAATGGGCGCTTATGTTATCGCTTATCTAATGGCAGTTCTTTTTGAAATCATTGATATTCGTAAAACCAAACACGTTGCCATATTACTTGCTTTAAACTGGCTTACCGTGGTTCAGCCTTTTATATGGGTTTATATTAAACAGCCAGCATATACTTCCCTTGGGATGTTCAGTAATATGTCTTACTTATTTGAATATTGTCTTCAGGTTTTAAATGTGCTATGTTTCTTTTGGATCTTACGTGAAACTTATCGCAAAGTAGTTATCACTCCAACTCCGGTAATGGCATGAGCGTAGTTTTAGCAAAAATTGGCATTAGCCTTATCTCGCTGATACTGCTGGCCGCAATGCTTTTAAAAAAGAAAGCAATTACATTTTGGCTGGAAAGAAAACATGTAACGGGTACATTAGCCATTAGCTGGGTTCTTTTTCGGCTAATTCCTTTTATTGTCATTTATCTGATTGCTGGCCTTGCAACTACTTCCGATGTAAATGGCTTTTGGGATGAAGGCAGCAAAGCCTCACAAGGGCTGATGGTTTACCGTGATTTTTGGTCTCCGTATTCGCCGTTATATGCCTATTTTCTTGGTATCTGGTTGAAACTCTGGTATGATCCGAAAATGATTGTATTTACTATGGCAGTCATGGATGGTATTGCTGTGTGGGTTTCCTGGCATTTTTTCCGGCCATTCCAATCCCGTGGCGATTTCCTTTTCAAGGCTATTGCTTATTTTATATTACCGGGTTCGCTGGTTTTATGCATTGTAGGTGCACAGGAAGATGTCTGGATGTGGTTGTTTGTAGCACTGGCTTATCTGGTGCGTGAGCGAACAATGCGAGTAGCCTGGTATGCAATTATTCTGGCAATTGGATTGCTGATGACCAAAGCAATTTTTATTCTAATTCTGGTACCATTATTTATTCTTGAAAAACAAAAAATCCGCTTTTTGATCCCTATGATCATTATTGGGATTCTCTCTTTGGCGATTCTTTATTATCTGGTTGGATGGGAATTTACACAGCCATTGGACGAAGCCCAAACGCTTCGTGCCCCAAACATTCCTTCAATACTTAATCCATGGTTTTTTAATAAAATTGGGGTAGGACAAAAATTCTGGAACTGGATCGGGCTTGCCGCCTCAGTTGGACTTGCTTGTCTGGCCGCCTGGAGATTACGGAATTCAGATTTCAGAGTAATGCTATCACGTGTCTGGATCGTTTTATATGCAACGATGATGGTCGTGCAGCAAAGTGCTTACAGCAATTATATTTTCCTGTTTTTAATTCCGCTTGTCTTCTACGTCATTAATTGGAGAAGCCGCATCCAGATCATACTTTTATTGATATTCAATGTATTGTGTGTAGTTCATCCTTCGTATTGGTGGCGTCTGGGAATGCCTTGTTACATGACTCCTTCTGATACGGCAGCTTCGTCCGGATTACTGATTGATTACATCATGCAGGTTACCATTGTACTTTTGACCGGTTATTTTATCTGGCTGGCTTTTCCGAAAAAGAGGGATTTGATTAGTATAACCCCAAAGTTTTAAATCCTCAACAGGATTTTTTTAGCTAAATGTTACAGCAGGCAAAAACACTTCACCTGACATTTAACTTACTTTAACAGGACCGCTTTCCAGGTTGTGACTATTTTTGAAGACATCCCAAATCTTCATTATGCAACCTGTTGACGACCATACTCTTCATGAACTTCAAATAATATCTGACAAGCGAAATGATGATTGCGTTTTCAATTATTTCAACAAAACAAAATCTTATGGAGGCAGGGATTTTCTGAAAAATATGATCCGGATTCCCAAGCAAAGTCTTGCCGGAATTTTGTCTGTAAAAGAACTTATTAAAGCTATTTCTCAGAATATTGATTCGTGGAAAGTTGATATTTCACATGCTTACATAGCAGCAGCTGAAAATTATTATGGCAGCAATATAGCATACACCATGTCGCAGGATGTATTTCAGCACTGGTTTCAAACGATGATTTTTGCCTATCGTCATCCGACTGAATATTACCATGTTGAAAGCGGATTAACAGCTACGATCAGAGTTTTGAGAGCACTGAATGAAATGATTTTACAGTTGAATGAGCATGAAATTAAAGATGAAATAAAGGACGATTTTAGTTTTATGAAGTCTTTTTTCAACTCTTTTGTATTAAAACCCTTTCTCAAAACCAATCAGAAAAGCCTTCCCAAAAGAACTGTTTTTTATTTGGATTATTATTTCCGCAAACAGCATAAAGTAGAATTTAGACGGATACTGGATATTTATTATAAGCTTGATGCCTTCATGGCAATTGCTTTGACATCAAGAGAATACACACTTTCTTTCCCTGAATTTGTGTTAGACAAAACCTGTTTTGATGTTTCAGATATCTGGCATCCGTTGATTCCGAATGCAGTTAAAAACAGCTTTTCCCTTCATGGTGATTCTGGTATTTGCATTCTTACCGGTGCCAATACGAGCGGTAAAACCACTTTTTTAAAATCAGCAGGAATTGTCATTTCTCTGGCTCATCTGGGCTGGCCGGTTCCTGCCCGTAATCTCCGGCTTTCGTTTATTGACCAATTATTTACATCCATACATCTTACTGACGATCTTGTTCTGGGATACAGCCATTTTTATAATGAGATGATGCGGATAAAAAGTATAGCCGAAGCACTTTCCAGAGGCGAAAATTGCTTTATTATTATTGATGAACTTTTTCGGGGTACAAATCAGGAAGATGCATTATTCTGCTCAAAAACTGTTGTGGACGGATTTTCTAATTACAAAAATTCCATTTTCATGATTTCCACGCATCTTATGGAATTATTGGATAACTATTTAAAGTCACCACTTGTTAGTTTTCATTGTTTCCGAACAAAAATAACGGGTAGTGATTTTGAAAACACTTTCCGTTTGGAACCTGGAATCGCAGCAGAAAAAGTAGGTAAACTTATTATGGAGAAAGTAGGAATACCTGAACTATTAAAAATCAGTAAAAAATAAAAAGCCCTCATTTTTATGAAGGCTTTTCAAAATTATCTTGCAAAAAAAATTTATTCTATACTCTCAAATCCACAATAAGGTACTAAAACAGCCGGAATACGAACCGTTCCATCTTCCTGCTGATTGTTTTCCAGTAAAGCCGCAACAATCCGTGGCAATGCCAAAGCAGAGCCGTTAAGCGTATGTAGTAGCTGAGTCTTTTTATCTCCTGTTTTATAACGAAGTTTTAAACGGTTTGCCTGGTAAGTTTCGAAGTTAGAAACAGAACTGCATTCCAGCCAGCGCTCCTGCCCGGCTGACCAAACCTCAAAATCATAAGTTAATGCAGATGTAAAACCCATATCTCCGCCGCATAAGCGTAAAATCCGAAAAGGCAATTCCAGTTTTTCCAGTAAACCTTTTACGTGATTTACCATATCTTCCAGCGCCTGATAAGATTCCTCAGGTTTATTGATCTGAACAATTTCTATTTTATCAAACTGATGCAAACG
>Ga0247739_10000522_pt1 | contig 13814 bp, 11 predicted proteins | sample UWRJL058202B2_FD_180943 | JGI IMG/M metagenome (GOLD analysis project Ga0247739, IMG submission 180943) | Plant litter microbial communities from Arlington Agricultural Research Station in Wisconsin, United States - UWRJ-L058-202B-2 | ecosystem: Environmental > Terrestrial > Plant litter >...
ATTAAACGTTAATAAGCTGTTGAATCAGTGTGGATTAGAATTACTAATCTTGTTAATGCCAGATAACACAATACAAAAGATGGGACCGTTACAGATCAAAGATTTATTGCAAGAAACGCCGGAATCACAATCCGTTATCCTTAAAGGCTGGGTTAGAACAAAACGTGAAAGTAAAAATGCTATTTTTATAGCGCTCAATGACGGATCAACGATAAATAATATACAGGCTGTTGCTCAGCCAGACCAGTTTTCTGCTGAATTGCTTCTGACAGTTACAACCGGTTCATGTTTGAAAATAACAGGAAAATTAGTTGAATCTCAGGGAGCAGGACAGGCTGTTGAAGTTCAGATTGAGGACATACATGTTTATGGAACTGCCGATCCTGAGTTATATCCTTTACAACCTAAAAAACATTCGCTTGAATTTTTACGGGAAATTGCACATTTACGTCCCCGTACCAATACTTTCAGCGCAATTTTAAGGATTCGTCATAAACTTGCATTTGCAGTACATCAATATTTTAACGATAAAGGTTTCTTTTATCTGCACACGCCAATTATTACTGCTTCGGATGCAGAAGGAGCCGGGGAAATGTTTAGGGTTACGACATTGGATCTGAACAAATTACCAAAAACGGACGAAGGGACAATCAATTTTAAAGAAGACTTTTTCGGTCGTGAAGCAAATCTGACTGTTTCGGGTCAGCTTGAAGGAGAATTAGGTGCTATGGCACTTTCCAAAATTTACACTTTTGGCCCTACTTTTCGTGCAGAAAATTCAAATACAACGCGCCATTTGGCTGAATTCTGGATGATTGAGCCTGAAATGGCTTTCTTTGAGCTGGAAGATAATATGGCGCTGGCAGAAGATTTTGTGAAAACGATTATCAATTATGCATTGGAAAACTGCAAAGACGATCTGAATTTCCTACAAAACCGTTTGACAGAAGAAGAAAAAAGCAAGCCGCAAAATGAGCGATCCATTCCATTGCTTGAAAAACTGAATTTTGTAGTTGACAATGCTTTTGAAAAACTGACTTATACAGAAGCGATTGAAATTTTACTTCAGTCGAAACCACATAAAGAGAAAAAATTCCAGTATCCTGTGGGCTGGGGCATTGATTTGTCCAGCGAACATGAGCGTTATCTGGTAGAAAAACACTTTAAAAAACCAGTTATCCTGACGAATTATCCGCGTGAAATCAAGTCGTTTTACATGAAACTGGATGAGGATGGAAAAACGGTTCGTGCTATGGATGTTCTTTTCCCGGGTATCGGGGAAATAATAGGAGGAAGCCAGCGTGAAGATAATTATGAAAAATTACTGGAACGCGTTCATGAAGTAGGGATTGATCCTGAAACAATTTGGTGGTACCTGGAAACCCGTAAATTTGGAACTGCGCCTCATTCCGGCTTTGGTTTAGGATTTGAAAGATTAGTGTTATTTGTAACAGGCATGAGTAACATTCGTGATGTAATTCCATTCCCGCGCTACCCAAAAAGTGCTGAATTTTAATTAAAATAAAAATATTAAGTTACTTTTATTGATAAGCTGCGTATTTAGAAAGTGTATTAGCTGTGAGTTTTTATTTAACACGCACTTTTGAAAAATCGCTATTTAAGTTTCCGAAACAGGATTGTACTGATAATTTTATCAGCAATCCTGTTTTTTTGTTTTCAGGCAGAGGCACAAAGTTTCCAGATTGTATGGGGAATGAACAGAACTCTGAGTGGAGCTTCTTCCAGTAGCAATTTTACTCCGGCCGATGCAAATTTATCCGGAGCGCATTCGCATAGCTTACCTGCTGTATTATATTATTCATTAGGAGGCGGTGATTACGCTTATGGAACTACTTATTGGCTTATTGCCGGTGGAGCAGAAAAATATCTGGAATTTTCCTTTACTGCCAGTACTTACGAGTATGATCTCAATTCAGTTTCCTTCCGGGTGCGGCGATCTCCTGATGGTTCAAAGGATGTAGTTTTGCGAAGTTCACTGGATGGATTTTCGACTAATTTAGCCAGTCAGAATCTAACATCGGATGGTGTGTTTTATAATGTTTCTGTGCCAATGAATTTAAAGAATTTATCGAATGGATTAACTTTTAGAATTTATGGTCAGAATGCAAATACTTATCTTGGAGTCGTATATTTTGATCAGATTGTGATTAATGGCACTGTTACCAGCTTTGTATTACCTGTAAGCTTAACTTATTTCACTGCGAATTATGAAGGAAAGTCTGTAAATCTTGCGTGGGAAACAGCCTGGGAAAAAAACAGCAAAGAATTTATAATTGAACGAAGCATAGATTTATTTGAATTTAACAGCATTGGAACTCTTACGGCAGGTGGTGATGCAAGTGGTAGGCTACAATATAATTTCACCGATGAAACACCTTTATCAGGTGTAAGTTATTACCGGTTGAAAATGATGGACAAAGACCAGGATTATAATTATTCATCAACGCGGGACATCATAATCAAATCTAATTCTGTTGCACTACAAGTCTCTCCAAATCCCATCTCATCGGGCCGAATCAGAATAATTAAGAATAATATTGATGCTTCTGATCTGTTTCTCACCAACATAATGGGGCAGAATATTCCTTTTGATATATTAAATTTGGAAAGCAATTATATCACTATATATCCAAAAATTCCTCTTCCCTCGGGCTTATACGTTCTTTCATTATTAAAAAATGGAATTAAACAACATGTCAAAGTATTAGTTCCGTAAAGTTTTGATAGCTTAATTTGTGAGATTTTTTGTAAAATTTATCTTTATAAATTTTCGTTAGCAAAGAACGTTTGTGAAATTTAATGGCATAAAGCCCATGTTGAAAAAAGTGCAGCCAAAAGTGTGGTATGCGGCAATTGCTGCCTTAGTTATCTTGTTAGTTTCCTGGGGTTTGGTGCGAAAAAGCAACTCTGCTCCCGAAGCCGTTGAAATTAAAGGGGAACTCTTTAAAAATCTCGATCCTACTCTCATTAAAAATCCTGATGCTGCAACTGCCGAAAAAATCTCGAAGATTGAAGATATTTTTCGGAGAAAGAAAAATGCGGGTTTTAACGGAAATGTACTGATTGTTCAAAAAGGACAATTATTGTATCAAAATTCTTTTGGATATGCACATTTAAAGGAAAAAGATTCTCTAAGCAGTCACTCGAGATTTCAGCTTGCATCTTTGTCAAAGCCATTTACAGCAATAGCCATACTAAAATTAATTCAGGAAGGCAGGGTAAATCTGGATGATTCTGTCCAAAGATTTTTCCCCGAATTTCCTTATCATGGCGTAAAAGTAGATATGCTTTTAAGTCATCGCAGCGGTCTTCCCAACTATATTTATTCCTTTCCCGACAGTGTAAGGCATGGTAAAAAATTTCCTACTAACCAGGATGTGATAGATTGGTACGGAAAAGTTATCCCGACTCCAGCACGCTATAATATTCCCGGAAGATCATTTAATTATTGCAATACAAATTTCTGTGTTCTGGCTGGAATCGTTGAAAAAGTAACCGGAGAAAAATTTGGTAATTTTCTTCACAATCAAATCTTCGCTCCATTAGGAATGGCCGATACGTTTTTGGTGACAGATACATCGAGTGTTGCTACACAGTTCAGAACAGTTGGTCATCAATTTGGCAGGAGACTAGCGAAAGATTATTACGATGATGTAGTAGGGGACAAAGGACTTTATTCTACTACGGGTGATATTTATCGATTCTATAATGGTTTGATGCATGGATTATTACTGGATAAGAAACTTTTAGACGAAGCTTTTAAACCCCGTAGTTTCGAACGTCATGGAATAAGGAATTATGGCTATGGCTTCCGAATGCACATTAAGGAAGATAATACGCCGCGGTTTTTATATCACGGCGGCTGGTGGAAAGGCTACAATACTATGCTTTGGGTTTGTCCTGAAGATGAAGCCGTCATTATTGTCCTGGGCAATTCTTACAACCGCTCTACCTATGACCTGAAAGAGTTATTGCAGGTTATTCATGGTAAAGAAAAAATAGCGGATATTGAGAAAGACATCTAGCTTAGTTTGAATTCGGTGGTGAATTCAGGATATTTGCCCAAATAAACGAATATTTGCCTCTTATGCCCGAATCCGCATATCTTTTACCTGCTTCTTTGCTTTTAGGGTTGCCGTTTATGGCTTTTCTGGTGCTTTGGCTGGGAGGTAAAAGTTTAAATAAAATTTCGGGTTGGGCTGGTGCACTTATTACAGCTACGGGTCTTATTATCAGTATTTTATATGCCGATCCTGATATATTACATACTGTAAGATTCAACTGGCTTTTCGTTGGATCTACACCTATAGAACTTTCTTTTAGATTTGATACACTAACCTGTGTAATGCTGGTAGTAGTGCATTTTGTTGCATTGCTTGTTCAGGTTTACTCAGTTTCGTATCTTCATCACGACGATAATCTGCATCGTTATTTTGCATTTATTCAGCTTTTTCTCTTTTCCATGATTGGCATTGTACTGGCAGGAAATCTGCTGGTCATGTATATGTTTTGGGAATTGGTAGGTCTTTCTTCTTATTTACTGATTGGTTTTTGGTACCATAAGCCTCGTCCGGTTTGGGCGGCTCAAAAAGCATTTGTATTAAACCGTATTGGCGATGCCGCATTTTTGACCGGTATTTTAATGTTGTTTTACTATATTGGTTCTACCGACTTTGAGGTTCTTTCCATTACAGTTAATTCCATTAGCCCGGGCATTTTAACCGCGATCGGTTTATGTCTGTTTGGAGGATGTATGGGTAAATCTGCTCAGTTTCCATTATCAGGTTGGTTGCCCGATGCCATGGAAGGCCCAACTCCGGTTTCTGCGTTGATTCATGCTGCTACGATGGTGGCTGCCGGGATATTTTTAATGGCAAGAATTTCGTTTTTACTGACTTTCGATGCAAGAATTGTGATAGCCATTATTGGTACAATCACCATGTTGATCGGAGCTGTAAAAGCCACACAGGTTTGGGATATTAAACGTGTGCTTGCTTACTCCACTATGTCGCAATTGGGTTTAATGGTAGTTGCTATCGGACTGGGAAGCTGGCAAACTGCTCTTTTTCATCTTGCTACACATGCATTTTTTAAAGCAGGATTGTTCCTCTCAGCCGGTTCCGTTATTCATGCCGTTACACCTTCCCAGGAAGATTTAACATTTGATCCGCAGGATATGCGAACGATGGGCGGCTTGCGCAAAGCTTTGCCAGTGACTTTTATTTGTTTTATGATATGCGCTGCTGCATTAGCCGGACTGCCTTTTTTCTCAGGTTTCCTTTCCAAAGACGCCATTATTACTGAGGGATTTATCTGGGCCAGTGAACATGGAATATTAGCTTATACATTTCCCATTATCATTTTATTTTCTGCCGGATTGACTGCCTACTACATGACCCGTCAGGTTTGGCTAATATTTTTTGGAGAAAAAAGATATCACGTTTCAGCTCACGTTCATCCGCACGAATCATCTGTATTGATGTATGGCCCCATGGTTTTATTAGCCGGGTTTTCTGTTTTTGTATGGTTTTCCTGGAATCCTTTTAATACAGCATCCGGCTGGTTTCCTACTTTCATTGGTTTAACAGAATCCGTTCATTTAATATGGGTGCCATTTATAGCTACGTCCATTACAATCATTGCTATATTTCTGGCTTATCGTCAGGCATTGACAGAAAATCCATTTAAAATTTATTCGGATCCAAAAATTGCACCAAAATATTCCAGCCCTGGTTTTTCATGGCTTAATGATTATTCGAATGAAAAATATTTTCTCGTACCATTTATATTCCTGGCTGATGTATCAAAGCAATTCGAAAAACTTTTCGTGGATGCTTTGATAAATTTAATTGCAAAGGGAAGTGTGGTAATAGCACATTTATTAAGCTGGGGAGATAAAAATGTAGTAGACGGTGGTGTAAAGCTCACTATATATTCTATACGTTCAGCCGGACAAGCAGTTCGTGGATTGCAAAACGGTAAAATCCAGTCCTATTTTTTAGTAACTGTTATGGGTGTTTTTTTACTGATTTTATGGCTGGTAGCTATGTAGTTAGAGTATTAAATATAAAATTCAAATTGATTAACTGCCAGCCGTAATAACGGAAAAGGCAAAAGCTGACCTCATCTGTAATGATTGATCATATACTTACTTTACTCATAGCCATTCCATTATTAGGCGCTTTGGCAATTGCAGCCTGGCCAAATCAACGGGCGGAAAATTTCAGGTTGATTGCACTCGCAGTCCTTCTAATGGAATTTCTCGTTTCTGTTTCATTATACGTAGTATTTGATAATCATCAGTCAGGATACCAGTTAAGTGAAACTGTTGACTGGATTACATTGCCAATTGGTTCCTTAGGAGTGGTATCCATTGATTATGCTTTGGCAGTGGATGGAATAAGTTTTCCACTTGTATTGCTTGCTGTAATTGTACTTTTGGTAGGTGTGATCAGTTCATGGAATATAGGCAAGCGTACACGCGGATATTTTGCCTTGTATTTATTGCTAAGCGGAAGCGTAATCGGCTGTTTTCTTGCTCAGGACTTTTTCCTGTTTTACCTCTTTTTTGAATTCATGCTGTTGCCGATGTACTTTCTCATTGGTTTATGGGGAGGACCGAGGCGTGAATATGCAGCGCTTAAATTTTTTATCTATACTTTTTTTGGATCATTACTGATTCTGATTGTGATGATCGGGTTGTATTTATCAGCCATTGATCCTGTGGAAACGGCACGTGCAGTAGGAGTTTTAGGAATGGAAGATGCGGCTACGAAAGACATTATCCTGCAACTCCAGCAATGGCTTATTGAAGGAAAAATTGCTCCTGAACAATTGGTTCATACATTCCGGTTTGCTTACCTGGCAGATCCTGGCAATTATATTCCAGGCTCCTTTTTAAACAAAATTTCAGAATATTATATACTGGATATTCCGGTAAGATTGCTTGCATTTTGGTTTTTATTTATTGGTTTTGCTGTAAAATTACCTGTCGTTCCTTTACATACCTGGTTACCCGATGCCCACGTAGAAGCGCCAACACCTATTTCCGTTGTATTGGCCGGCATACTTTTAAAAATTGGTGGTTACGGATTTATCAGGATTGTAGACGGATTTTTTCCATTTGAAGCGCAATACAGTACCGTTCCATTGGCTATTCTTGGAATGATCTCAATTGTTTACGGCGGTTTTAATGCACTGGGACAAAGTGATTTGAAAAAAATGATTGCTTATTCTTCTGTCTCCCACATGGGCTTTGTTCTGTTGGGAATTGCTGCGTTTACGGCAGAGGGAATCAATGGAGCAATTTATCAAATGGTAAGTCATGGCATACTTTCGGCCATGTTATTTTTAATTGCCGGTGTCGTTTATGACCGTACTCACGACCGCAAAATCGAAAATTACAGAGGATTGGTTTCCGTTATGCCTCGTTACACGCTTTTAACCGGAATTGCATTTTTTGCTTCTTTAGGTTTACCAGGATTTTCAGGCTTTATTGGTGAATTATTTACGCTGATGGGTGCTTTTCAATCTAAAAATCTGCCCGCCTGGATCCCTGCTTTATCCACTTTGGGAATTGTTTTGGCCGCAGCTTACTTCTTGTGGACTTACCAACGCATGTTTTTCGGTTCATTTTGGTATAAAAATGATAATGCCTCTCACAATACCACACATGTACTTACAGATTTGACTGCCAGAGAAATGGGCATGCTGGTTCCATTAGCCATCCTTACTTTGTTACTGGGAATTCTACCGGGAATTTTGTTTGATATGACTGGTCCAACTGTATCCGCCTGGCTGGAAGGACTGAAATAATTATCCTTATTGTTACTATTTCTTAATGATTTTTAGTGCTCTAAATGAAATTTTAGATGTGACTCTTCTTGTGTAAAAATCTGGAATGTCATCCTCTGAAAATTGGAGGTTACACCGATCATGTGCATATACCTTGTATGTTGTCCAAGAAAATAACGCTTATAAAATTACTGGAAGAAGTTAAGTCGCACTCATCAGGGTGGATTAAGAAAAAAGGAGATAATTACAAAAATTTTTATTGGCAGGATGGATTTGGCGTATTTTCAGTAAACCTCTCTGATATAGATATTGTGGCGAATTACATTGCTAATCAGAAAGAACATCATAGGACGAAAACGTTTCAGGAAGAGTACAGGGCTTTTCTTAAGAAATATAAAGTAGATTATGATGAGCGGTTTGTTTGGGAATAGTTTTGTGTGTTTCATTTTCCATAGGGCTACACCCTGTGAAATATGAAAATGAAATAACCCTAAAATGATGAAATAATTTTACTGCCAAAATAAAATAAAAAATTTCCTCACCCTTGTCCAATCCATAATCTTTCAATCGTCATGGCGGTATAAAACTTAAAATTTATACTCATGACAAAAACAATAATGATTATCAGCATTGTACCAGGTTTGATGCTGATTGTAGGTGTTATTCTTTCTTTTTTTGCTCCTAAAAAGATTTCAGTACAAAGCGTCAATTTTGTAAACGCTTCCAGACAGCAGGTTTTTGACCAGATCAGGTTTATGAAAAACTTTCCGAACTGGTCGCCGTTTCTAATTCAGGATCCACAACAAAAATTTTCTATTTCAGGAATCGACGGACAGGTTGGTGCAACTTTCAGCTGGGAAGGTGTGGGAGAAAAAAGTAAAGGTTCGCAAACAGTTGTCTATTTGTCTGGAAATGATAATCTTACGATTCAATGTAATATTACTGAGCCATTTCAGTCAAGCCCTGTTTTTGCTTATACTTTAACAGATAAAAATGGTGGAGTGGAAATAATTCAAAATTTTGAAGCACCCATGCCTTTTCCTTCCAATGTATTTGGTTTGTTATTTGGCGTGAAAAACAGAATGGCTTTAACTAATCAACAGGGATTGGAATTGTTGAAGAAAGTTGCTGAGCAAAGTGAAACAGCAATGTCAGTAATTAAATAATTCAAAATCGATTTTACAAACTCTAAAATATACTGCAATGCAAGAATTCATGATGATTTTCAGAATGGAACCCATGGGAGATTTCCAGCCGACACCCCAACAAATGCAGGAAAGTGTTAAGCAATGGCAGGATTGGATTGGCGGTATAGCTGCTCAGGGGAAGTTTGTAAGTACCAATCAATTAGGCTTTCAGGGTAAAACTCTAAAACCAGGGGGCATTATTACAGATGGACCTTATGCAGAAGTAAAAGAAATTGTAGGCGGTAACATGGTTGTAAAAGCTGCTGATCTGGATGAAGCATTGAAAATGGCCGAAGGTTGTCCCATTTTTTATATGGGCGGCCATGTTGAAGTAAGAGATATTATGCTGATGAATTAATGTTTAATTTTATAAAACAGTCATGGTTCAAATCCGTGACTGTTTTTATATGAAAGAACAAGAGCAGCTTATACCTCATTTATTCCGGACAGAGTTTAGAAAAATCGTTTCGGTTCTTTCTAAACTTTTTGGTTTGCAATACATTGAAGTTGCAGAAGACATTGTCAGCGACACTTTTCTCCTTGCTGCCGAAACATGGGGCAAAAAAGGTATTCCTGAAAATCCAACGGCATGGTTGTATGTGGTTGCCAAAAATAAGACAAAAGATTATTTGAAGCGAAATCAGTTGTTTAATGACAAGATTGCTTTGGAAATTAAAAACTCAGCTTCTGAATTAACTGAAATGGACATTGATTTGACCGACAAGAATATCAGTGACAGTCAGTTACAAATGATGTTTGCAATTTGTCATCCTTCCATTCCAAAAGAAGCCCAAATTGGCTTATCACTTCGTATCCTTTGCGGATTTGGTATTGATGAAATTGCGGATGCTTTTCTTGCCAACAAAGAAACGATCAATAAAAGGCTGTTCAGGGCAAAAGAAAAACTAAGGGAAGAAAAAATAAAGATGGAATTTCCTGAAAATCAGGAAATGGAAAAAAGACTCGAATCGGTTGTTACAACGCTGTATTTATTATTTAATGAAGGTTATTATTCAGCATCGCAAAATGTTACCATCCGGAAAGACCTTTGCATTGAGGCTATGCGGCTAACTGTTTTGTTGCTCGACAATACATTAACGAATAAGTCTTCTATCAATGCTTTACTGTCTCTAATGTGTTTTCATGCTTCGCGTTTTGATGCACGTATACGCATTAACGGCGAAACGGTGCTTTATGAAGAACAGGATATAAACTTGTGGGACACTGGATTAATTCAGCGTGGAGAATATTATCTGAATAAAGCAGCCATAGGAAATGAGTTGTCAAAATACCATCTGGAGGCGGCTATTGCTTATTGGCATACACAAAAATCAGATGAAGCGAAGTGGAATAACATTTTGCAGCTTTATAATAAGTTATTGCAAATTGAGTATTCTCCCATGGCTGCATTGAACCGGACCTATGCTTTGGCTAAGGCCGGCAGTCCAATGAAAGCCATTATAGAAGCGGAGAAATTAGATCTGACCGAAAACCATTTATATCATTCCTTGCTTGGACAACTTTATTCTGATATTAATAAAGACAAAGCAATTGCTCATTTCAAAACTGCTTTAATCAAAGCAAGGACAGAAAGTGACCGGTCAGTTATTCAGGCGAAAATTGACCGGCTAATCTGATTTTTTACTTTGAAAACAACTGATCAAAGCTAAAACGTCCCTTTTTTACCAATGCTTCCAGTTTTTGTTGTTGATCGTTATTTAATACTTCTATTAATTCCTGGCGTTTTTGCGTTGCCAGTTCTTTGTGATCTCTTCGTTTTGCATAATCCTTGCGGGATAGTTTTCTGTCCAGACGGGCATATCTTTTGTCAATCTTTTTAATTTCCTTTTGCTGACGTTTCGAAAGATCAAGTTCTTTGGAAAAACGATCCAGATTTTTTTCGAGTTTTTTATTATTTAGTTTGGTATTGGCAACCGGTTCTTCATATCGTGAAGAATCATCTTTGGAAGATGAAGTATTGGAAGTTGCACAGCCTGTAAACAGAAGTCCTGTCAGGATCAGGGATAACATCAAAAGTTTTTTCATGGTAATAATTTTATCTGATTTGAAATATTGACGCAATAACGAAGTAGTAGGGCGTAAGTATATAGGTAGAAGAAAATCTGTGTATTTTGTTTTATTATTTTTTACAATGATATGTTTATTCTAATAAAATTACTTTTGTGAAACGAGGCAGATAGTATTTATATTAAAGTTTGCAGTAATTGTATTTACGATCACATAATTGTATGTGCCTCCACAAGTAAATTTATTCCGAAAACCTATTTCCCTTATACCTGTATTTTTATAAAATGAAAGAAAAATCTACTTCGCACAGGCTGCTTTCTCTGGATACGCTTCGTGGTTTTGACATGTTTTGGATTTCCGGCGGAGAAGAAATTTTTGCTGTTCTGGCAAAAGTTACCGGCTGGTCCTGGGCAATTTTTATGGCGCACCAGTTTACGCATCCTGATTGGAATGGCTTTCGTGTCTACGATCTGATTTTTCCTACCTTTCTTTTTATGGCAGGTGTTTCAACTCCTTTTTCATTAGGCAGCCGTTTGGATAAAGGTGTTCCGCCTTCTGAATTAATCAGAAAAGTAATTCAGAGAGGACTTATTCTGGTATTGCTGGGAATCGTTTATAATAATGGAATATTTCACAGAGAATGGCATGATATGCGTTATCCAAGCGTTTTGGCCCGTATAGGATTAGCAGGAATGTTTGCCCAGATTATTTATCTATACACCACCAATAAAAGAACAAGGTGGATATGGTTTGCCGGTTTGTTATTCGGCTACTATGCATTTATGATGCTGTTTCCGGTACCAGGCTGCGGATCCGGGATTCTTACAATGGAATGTAATCCGGCCAGTTATCTTGACAGATTGATTCTTCCGGGACGTCTTCACCTTAGAATACATGATCCCGAAGGACTGGTTTCTACCATACCGGCAATAGCAACGGGTTTGATGGGAATTTTTGCCGGAGAATTGCTTAGAACAAATGACGAAATCATTTCAAGAAATAATAAAGTAGTATATCTGATGGCAGCAGGTATTATTAGTTTATTGTTATGCCTGGTCTGGGATTTCTTTTTTCCAATCAATAAGAATTTATGGACGAGTTCGTTCGTGTTATGCGCAGGCGGATTCAGTACGTTGTTACTTGCATTTTTCTATTGGATTATAGATGTATTGAACTACCGTAAATGGACTTTCTTCTTCGTCGTGATCGGAATGAATTCAATTGTAATTTATATGGTAGGCAGATATATTGATTTCTTGTATACGGCTGATGCATTGTTTGGTGGAATATTACATTTCTTTCCGGCTCCAGTTGCGGCAGTAGGCGAAGCCATCGCTTTTATTGCAGTTGAATGGGCGTTTATGTATTTGTTATACCGAAATAAATTGTTCCTTAAAGTTTAAAAAAGCTGTTAGCAATTGGCTTTTAGCTAATTGCTAACAGACATTAATTTTTTTCTCATGTCCATTCAGGTTACCAATCTTATAAAAGTTTATGGATCGCAGCGGGCTGTGGATGGAATTTCATTTACGCTCCGGCCTGGTGAAATTGTAGGTTTTCTTGGTCCAAATGGTGCGGGGAAATCTACTACCATGAAAATATTGACGGGATATCTCAAGCCTTCTGCAGGCACTGCCCGGGTTGCGGATTTCGATGTGACCGAGCAGCCAATGCAATCACGCAGGTCGATTGGATATTTGCCGGAGCATAATCCGCTTTATATGGATATGTATGTACGGGAATTTCTTTCATTTTCAGGAAAACTATATGGAATGAGTGGCGATGCATTGAAATCACGTGTGAATGAAATGGTTTCTTTGTGTGGTTTGGAAGTGGAAAAACATAAAAAAATAGGACAGCTTTCAAAAGGTTACCGCCAGAGGGTAGGGCTGGCTCAGTCATTTTTACATGATCCTTCTGTACTGATTTTAGATGAACCTACTACAGGATTGGATCCGAACCAGATACTGGAAATCAGAGAGCTGATCAGGACGGCCGGCAAAAACAAAACGGTTCTTTTTTCAACTCATATTATGCAGGAAGTAGAGGCATTATGCGACCGTGTAATTATCATTAACAAAGGAAAAGTGGTCAATGACAGTTCTTTGGAAAAGCTGCGTGAATCAGGAAATTCGCTGGAAGATATTTTTCGTAGCCTTACCAGTTAATAGTTTAAATCTAAATGAGTTATATTTTCTATAATTAATAGTCCAATTATTAGAATTGCCTTAAAACCCATACTTTTTGCATTTATTTAACAATCAAAATTGTTATTATTGTAAGTTTAATAAATTCTGTGTGTCAGTGTGTAATTCGAATTTTGCATTATTGTCCCTCTTAAAAGTCAGTAGTTTTTAATATGAAGAATGGGTTCATCAGCCGGTTTCGTGTTGTTGTAGGTATAGTTGTATTGGTTGTGCTAAGTTCAGTTGTTTCTGTTGCCTGGAAGTTGATCGGGGTAAATACGGGATCAGTGAGCACCAGTATTTCTGTACAAAAAGAAAAAATACAGAAAACCCCGAAAAAGCGAAAAGAACCTGTTCTTGTTTTACCTGAAAATGCCTGGGTAGACAGCACTTTGCAATCTATGTCTATTGAAGAAAAAATAGGCCAGCTTTTTATGGTCGCAACTTTTTCTAATAAAGACGAATCTCATTATCGCTACGTAGACCGCCTGATCAATGACTTTCATATTGGTGGATTAATATTCTTTCAAGGGGGACCAATCGGTCAGGCCCAGCTTACAAACAGATACCAGTCGCATTCGAAAGTTCCTTTATTTAT
>Ga0247739_10000523_pt1 | contig 13811 bp, 9 predicted proteins | sample UWRJL058202B2_FD_180943 | JGI IMG/M metagenome (GOLD analysis project Ga0247739, IMG submission 180943) | Plant litter microbial communities from Arlington Agricultural Research Station in Wisconsin, United States - UWRJ-L058-202B-2 | ecosystem: Environmental > Terrestrial > Plant litter >...
GTTGATCAGATGGAAAGAGCCAAGCATAGTTTGTTTTACCAATAAAGCAGCAACAGATTCTTCAAAACCCATTTGTTTTCCGGCTTCTATCATGGCTTTCACTACATAAAAGAAATAAGCCGGTCCGCTTCCGCTCAAAGCGGTTACTGCATTCAGTTGTTCTTCATCTTCCAAAAACACTGATCTTCCGGTTGCATTGATCAGGTTTTCTATTTTTCGAAGCTGGGTTAAATCTACTTCCGGTGAAGCTGAATAGGCAGTAATTCCCATTCCAAGCATGGCAGGCGTATTTGGCATAGCACGAATTACGGCTTTATGACCAAGTGCATTTTGAATAATCTGTATAGTGATACCCGCCATGATGGAAAGAACTACTTGTTTTTCAGTAATTACTTCTTTTAACGCTACTGAAACAGATGCAAAATCCTGTGGTTTTACAGAAAGGATAATCAAGTCATATTCTGCTATTTGAGGATCTATAATCCCTGTTATTACGCCTGGCTGAAAGCTGTTCAGGCTGTCTATATGGTCTTTGCTTTTTTCAACAAGCAGAAAATCTTCTTTTTTAACAAGATCAAATTTGAGGAATGCGCGGGCAAAAGCCATACCCATGTTGCCGCAGCCGATGATTGCAATTTTCATTGGAAATAGTAGATTGAAATTTAATAAATTAAATAAAGATCCGGCTGTAATGTAAAGGACACATGCCAAATCCCGGGTTGTTCATTTTGATTTTAAGCGAATTACGTAACTTTTATACAAATAATAGTCTGTATTGACATATTAGCTTTACCTGTAATGGAATGAATTGTTTTGACTACATGTTTCGTAGTATATCCTTTTGTCTTCGGTTTATTGCATGAACAATGCTACCTTTAACCTTTGGTTATAGAAATAATATTTTGCTGAAATGAATTATTGTAAGGATATATTTTGAAAAATAACTATAATACATTTCTTTCGGCTTAGGGATTTTCCTGGCTGCCAAATTATCTTAGATTATTGTAATACTCCAATTATGGCTATAAAAGTTGCTATTTCACACAAGACAAAGTACAAGTTTGACAGGAGTGTTTCGCTTTCACCGCATATTTTCAGGTTACGTCCTGCACCTCATTCCAGAACTGCAATAGAGGGATATTCATTTAAAATTACGCCGGAAAATCATTTTATTAATTGGCAGCAAGACCCGTTCGGCAATTATCAGGCAAGGGTCGTTTTTCCTGAAAAAGCCACTGAATTAAGCATTGAAGTAGAGGTGATCGCAAAACTTCAGGTGATCAATCCATTTGATTTTTTCGTAGAAGAATATGCTGAGCATTTTCCTTTTAAATACGAACAAGGCTTGAATAAAGAGCTTGGTCCGTATTTGGAACCAAGAGAATCTGGTCCGAAACTGATGCAATGGATCGAGGAAAATAAGCCCGAAAATGGCATTAAAATAGTTGACTTTCTGGTACACGTAAATCAGCGCGTTTTTAATTCTATCGGTTATAATATACGGATGGAAGCTGGTGTGCAGACTTGTGAAGATACACTGACGTCCAGAAGCGGATCCTGCCGTGATTCTGCCTGGATGCTCGTTCAGTTCTTGAGACATTTAGGAATTGCCGCAAGGTTCGTATCGGGCTATCTGGTTCAGCTTACTTCCGACATTAAATCATTGGACGGCCCGTCTGGTCCGGAAGAAGATTTTACAGATCTACACGCTTGGGCTGAGGCTTATGTGCCTGGTGCAGGCTGGATTGGGTTAGATGCTACATCCGGACTTTTGGCTGGTGAAGGGCATATTCCACTCTGCTGTACGCCTGATTATGCAAGTGCAGCGCCAGTTTCGGGAGCAACTGATGTTTGTGAAGTAACTTTTGAATTCGATAACAGCGTTTTTCGTATTCACGAAGATCCACGCGTTACCAAACCATATACTGAAGAGCAATGGGCTGCTGTCATGCAGGTTGGTTTTGATGTAGAAAAAGATTTGCAGGAAGGTGACGTCCGTATGACCATGGGCGGAGAACCAACCTTTATATCTATTGATGATTTTGAATCGCCGGAATGGAACACAGCAGCAGACGGTCCGTTAAAAAGACAATTAGCTTATGATCTTGCATTAAGATTAAAAAATCGTTTTGCACATGGCGGACTATTACATTTTGGTCAGGGGAAATGGTATCCGGGCGAACCTTTTCCACGTTGGCAATATGCGCTGTATTGGAGAAATGATGGTATTCCAATGTGGCAGAACGATGATCTGGTAGCCAAAGAAGGACAAACAAAATATACTTTCAAAGACGCCGAACTGTTTACTTCTGAGCTGACAAAATATCTGGGAATTGATACCAATAACATTACTCCGGCTTACGAAGATCCGATTTACTGGGCCATGGAAGAAGGCAAGTTGCCTGTCAATGTTGATCCGTTAAAAGTTAACTTAAAGGATTCTATTGAGAGAAGAACGCTGGCCAAAGTATTGGAAAAAGGATTAAATAATCCTGCTGGATTTGTTTTGCCTGTCAAATGGAATGAGAAAGGAAAACACTGGTCGAGCAGTGCGTGGGTATTCAAACGGAATAATTGTTTTCTGATACCTGGAAATTCGGCAATTGGATTTCGTTTACCATTAAAATCTCTTCCGGAAGTTGCCAAAGAAAGAAGAGAGCAACCGATTGAGCGCAGTCTTTTTGAAGATTTACCAGCATTAATTGATTTCCGGCCAGGAGTTGAAAGCAGATATGGTTCTGTTGCTCCGGCTTATGAAGCTCCGGTCAATATTTTAATTGAAGAGGAAGAAGATAAGGACTCAAAAGTTAAAAAGGAAAAGACACCCGAAAACGAGTTGCTTTTTGAAGTCCCGATTGTCAAAACGGCATTGTGTGTTGAAGAACGGGAAGGAATCATTTATGTTTATTTGCCTCCAACTGATTATCTGGAACATTATCTGGACTTGATGGCTTCAATCGAAGCAACAGCAGAAAAACTTCAAATGCCAGTTCGTATTGAAGGATATCCTGCACCTTCCGACACACGTGTTCAGAAATTAATTGTAACACCGGATCCTGGTGTAATTGAGGTAAATATACATCCTGCAAAAAACTGGCAGGAATTGGTGGATAACATCAGTGCTTTATATGAAGAGGCATTCTTTTCCAGATTAGGTACAGATAAATTTATGGTTGATGGCCGTCATACAGGAACTGGTGGCGGAAATCACGTAACGATTGGTGGTGCAAAACCTGCTGACAGTCCTATTCTTCGCCGACCCGATTTGTTGAGAAGTTTAGTAACTTATTGGCAACATCATCCTGCGTTGAGTTATTTATTTGCAGGCCCTTTTATTGGCCCTACAAGTCAGGCGCCTCGTATAGATGAAGGTCGCGACGAGCGTTTATATGAAGTGGAAATTGCTTTTGAGCAAATTCCCGATGATGGAGAAGTGCCTTTCTGGATGGTTGACAGAATATTCAGGAATTTACTGGTAGATATTACAGGAAATACGCACCGTTCAGAATTCTGTATGGATAAGCTGTATTCGCCGGATTCTGCAACAGGTCAGCTGGGAATTCTCGAATTCAGGGCTTTTGATATGCCGCCTCACAAACATATGAATCTGGTTCAAACTTTGCTGGTTCGTGCACTTATTGCTAAGTTTTGGAAAGAACCTTATAAACATAAACTGATCCGTTGGGGAACAGAATTGCATGACCGGTTTTTATTGCCGCATTTTGCCTATCTGGACATGGTGGATGTTGTCAATGACCTGAAAGACGCAGGTTACAATTTTGACATTTCATGGTTTGATCCATTCTTCGAATTCCGTTTCCCGCATTACGGTGGGATTACTGTTGATAATATTCAGTTGGATTTGCGTTTGGGAATTGAGCCATGGCATGTACTGGGAGAAGAATTATCTAATTCAGGTACAGCCCGTTTTGTGGATTCTTCGCTTGAAAGATTACAGGTAAAAATAAGTGGTTTTGTTGAAGGGCGTCATATTCTGGTTTGCAATGGCTGCCGGGTTCCTTTGCGCAGTTCAGGAATAAAAGGAGAATATGTTTCAGGAATTCGTTACAAAGCATGGAATCCACCATCTGCATTACATCCAACTATCGGCGCAGATGCACCATTGGTTTTTGATATTGTGGATACCTGGAACAACCGTATATTGGGAGGTTGTACTTATTTTGTGTCACATCCCGGCGGACGTAGTTTTGATACTTATCCGGTGAATAGTTTTGAAGCGGAATCAAGAAAGATCAGCCTTTTTCAGGGCTTTGGACATACGCCTTCTGCTAAACAGGAAGTGCCGATATTAGAAAAAAATACAGGCAGTGTTTCCAGATTTGTAGCAGAAACCAAGAAGGAAATGAAAATGGATACGCCCATTGAACTGATTAATCCGGAATATCCGAATACATTGGATTTAAGGAAGTACTGGCATGCAAAATAAAAAGATTTGACCCCCTTTATTTAATTGACTTTTAAAATAATATGCTGACCGAGGCTTCTGTGAATCTTTTACAATCGTATCAAAGCGGACTGAATTCCTATGATGAAGTTCTGGATGTAAATGGTCGCGTGAAACCACATTGGGAAGCTCTTTTTTCTACTTTGCAGAAGCTCGGTATTAAAGAGTTGAAAAACAGAAATCTGGAAATAATCAGTAAGCTTCGTGAAAACGGAGTCACTTATAATGTTTATGAAGGCCTTAATGGATTTAATCACCCATGGCAATTAGATCCCATTCCTTTTCTAATCGAGCAAAAAGAATGGAATCTGATTGCAAAAGGGTTACAACAAAGAGCGTTATTGCTTGATTTGATCCTGCGGGATATTTATGGTCCACGTAATCTGGTGAAAGATGCAGTTATTCCGGCGGAACTGGTTTTTGACAATACCGGATTTTGCCGGCCTTGTATGGATATCATACTTCCTACAGACAGACAAATTACCTTATTTGCAGCAGATATGGCCCGGGGTCCCGACGGCCAAATGTGGATTTTGGATAATCGCACACAAGCTCCTTCCGGTTCCGGTTATACTCTCGAGAACCGTATCGTAATGAGTAAGCTTTTGCCTGAACTTGCAGACGGAATGTATGTCAGCAAATTATCTCCATATTTTAATAGTCTTCAGAATACTGTTTTAAAATTATCTGACAAGAGTAAGGACGCTCCCAATATTGTATACCTCACTCCCGGTCCTAATAATGAGGCCTATTTTGAGCATGCTTATTTAGCTTCCTATTTGGGTTATACACTTGCGCAAGGTGACGATCTCATGGTTCGTAACGGCTGTGTATATTTAAAATCGATTGATGGTTTACAAAAAGTAGATGTCATTATCCGAAGAATTGATGATGACTGGTGTGATCCACTTGAACTTCGTGAAGATTCAAAAATCGGTATTCCCGGATTATTGCAGGCCATTCGCATGGGAAATGTACAGGTTCTTAATCCTCCCGGAACAAGTGTGCTGGAAAATCATGCATTTCTGGCTTTTATGGATAATATCTGCTTATATTTTTTAGGTGAGAAATTAATTATGCCATCGGTAGCAACCTGGTGGTGCGGTCATGCGAAGGAATTAAAATATGTGGTAAGCCACATTGATGAGCTGATTATCAAAAAAGCAAACAGGAAGTCAAAGTTCAGGTCTATATACGGAAGGTTGCTTACGCGAATTGAAAGAGAAGATCTGATAAAAATGATCAGTCTGAATCCGCATGAATATATTGCACAGCAGGAAGTAAGCTTGTCTACTACGCCTTCCCTGATTGATGGAAATATTGTTCCGCGTTATGCATCTCTCCGGGCATTTTTGGTAGCGGATGAAAATGGCTATCACGTAATGCAGGGAGGCCTTACCCGTAGTTCGCCGGTGAAAGACCGTTTTGTTATTTCTAACCAGTATGGCGGTTTATCAAAAGATACATGGATCGTTTCTGATAAAACAGAAAATATTCAGGAGAAAATCGTACTTACAACACCGGCATCAGTTAACAAACATATATCGCTTCCAAGTAGGAGTGCCGAGAATCTTTTTTGGGTTGGCCGTTATTGTGAGCGTACAATGGCTGTCATTAAATTCATGAATATTACGATTAATGTGCTTAATCTGGACCGTAACTTTGGCGGTTCTGCAAAGCAGGAGCATATTAAAGTATTACTTCAGTCTCTTACGCATCTTTCTTCTACTTATCCGGGTTTTATGGAGGAAGAAGACCTGCTGCTTTCTGATCCATACCCGGAAATTATCGATCTTGTTTCTAATAGTGACAGGCCGGGCACGATAGCAGCAAATCTGGGTTCTTTTTTACATTCAGTAGGCGCTGTTCGTAATCAATGGGATCTGGAAATATGGCGTATCGTGGATTTAATCGACCATGGTTATCAGGAAATCAGGAATGCTTCGGTAATGAACAGCAATAATATTCAAAGGACATTGGACGGACTTTACAATAATATGTTCATGTTTCTAGGTGTTATTTCTGAAAGTATGCCAAGAGATAACAGTTTTTTATTGTTGGAAACAGGCAAACTAATTGAGCGGATTTTATCGCGGATTAGTGTGATTCAATCTAATTTTGGAGTAAAAAACAGCGAAAGTGTAGAGAACGAATTGATTGAAGCGACCTTGATCAATCATCATCTATTGGTTAATTACCGTCAGATCTATAAATCGCAATTAAGTGTGGAGGCAATGCTTGATATGGTTTTACTGGAAAAAACACTGCCTTTTTCTATTGTTTACATGTTGGATGAATTAAAGAGTAATCTTGGTAAATTGCCATCTACAACCCGTGGAGAAAGGTTAAATGAAGCTCAGAAATCTGTTCTGGAAGCTTCTACTCTTGTAAAACTTGCCAGTATTTCAGCATTGAGCAAATGTAACGAAGATTTGGAAAGAGATAAGTTATTTGATCTTTTGTCGGAAGTTTCCAGATTAATTTCATCAGTTTCCTGGACACTTACCAATATGTATTTCAGTCATACTGTCATGCAGCATTCCTTTTTTAATCTTGTGGATAACGATAAGGATGAAATATAAACTGGTCCATAAAACTGAATATAAATATGCTGAGCCGGTAAATAATTACCACAGCCTGTTATGCCTTACGCCCAGAACATTACCTAAACAGTTATGCAGGGATTTTACTGTGAATATTTCTCCTGAACCATCTCAAATTGTAGAAAGGGTAGATTTTTATGGAAATACCACGCATTATTTTTCTCTTCATTCGCCGCATAAAAAGCTTACTGTACTTACGACGAGCATTGTTGAGTGTTTAACAGAAACAACCGGAATGCCTGTTACTCCTTCGTATGTATCCTGTACCGAGGCGCGGCAGCGTTTTACTGAAGACCGTTCTTTAAAAATTTCTCTGCTGGAATATATATTACCCAGTCCATTGATAAAATGGGATGATGAGATCCGAAGTTACGCAGAGGATTGTTTTTGGAATCATCTCCCTCTTTACGAATGTGTTCAGGCACTTTGCAGGAAAATTTTTACAGAGTTCGATTTTGTTCCTGATTTCAGTACGATACAAACACCTATTAAAGATGTTTTGGCTGCGAAAAAAGGTGTTTGTCAGGATTTTTCACACCTGGCCATTGCGTGCATCAGAAGTTTTGGGTTTGCTGCACGTTATGTAAGCGGTTATCTTGAAACTTTACCCCCTCCCGGCAAAACCAAATTACAGGGTTCCGACGCGTCACATGCCTGGATATCGGTTTTTATTCCTGATTATGGCTGGTGTGATTTTGACCCAACTAATAACGTTGTTCCGGGTGAACGTCATATTGTTACAGCGTGGGGCCGGGATTACAGTGATGTGCCACCGTTGAAAGGAATTATATTTAGCTATGGAAAACATGCTCTGAAGGTGGAGGTTGATGTAATTCCAATACAATAAATACAGAAACCCGCTATCTATTTCACTTTAAACAGAATGCTTGTTTGAAAGATTGACCTTGATTCTCTAATTTTACTGATCGTTTTGAAATCAGTATATAAAATCTTATTTGATGAAGCCGTTCAAAAGAAGTTTATCATATAATAATGGTGACATATTGAAGGTTTCGTCTTGGAATTAAATAATCATAAAATTACGGATGAAAGAATTAGCATTTAGAGATGCCATTCGCGACGCCATGTCGGAAGAGATGCGCCTGGATAAAAATATATTCCTGATGGGCGAGGAAGTTGCGGAGTATAATGGTGCCTATAAAGCCAGTCAGGGAATGCTGGATGAATTTGGACCGGACCGCGTGATTGATACTCCAATTGCAGAACTTGGTTTTGCAGGTATTGCAGTAGGAGCAGCTGCGAACGGATTACGGCCAATTGTTGAATTTATGACTTTCAACTTCTCATTGGTTGCAATTGATCAGATTATTAATAGTGCAGCCAAAATACTTTCTATGTCAGCCGGACAATATGGTTGTCCAATCGTATTCCGTGGCCCAACTGGTAATGCCGGTCAGCTTGGTGCACAGCATTCTCAGAATTTTGAAAACTGGTTTGCCAATACACCTGGTTTAAAAGTAGTGGTTCCTTCCAATCCTTACGACGCAAAAGGACTTCTAAAATCTGCTATCCGTGATAACAACCCTGTTATCTTCATGGAGTCGGAAGTAATGTATGGTGATAAAATGCAGGTTCCTGAGGAAGAATATTTAATTCCGTTGGGCAAAGCAGATATTAAACGTCCGGGAAAAGATGTTACCATTGTTTCTTTTGGAAAAATGATTCCTCGCGTGGTGATGCCTGCTGTTTTGCAGCTTGAAAAAGAAGGTATTGATGTAGAAGTAATCGATTTAAGAACAGTCCGGCCTATTGATTATCCTGCTATTATTGAGTCGGTAAAGAAAACAAACCGTTGTGTGGTAGTTGAAGAAGCGTGGCCATTGGCATCTATTTCAACTGAAATTACCTATCATATTCAGCGTCACGCATTTGATTATATGGACTCGCCGGTAATTCGTGTTACCAACCGCGATGTGCCTTTGCCGTATGCGCCAACATTAATCGAAGAAATTCTTCCTAATGTAAAACGTGTGGTGGAAGCTGTAAAATCAGTAATGTATAAATAAATATTTATGACAACGCCAAAGCCATTTCCTGTAACAGGTTGTGGCTTTGTTGTTTATGAACAATAATTATTAGTAATCTATTTAAGCAGTAGACTTTTTAATTGAATTTTTAAGTCAGGGAAGATTTAAGCTGAAATTTATTATTCCGAAATAGAGATAATACCTTTATTTTTGTGTTTGAAATGCTCCCTCACCGAAATTCACACAAATCAACTAAGATTATGCAAGACGAAAAAACGAGATATTCATCTGAGGAATTAAAGGAATTTGAAGAACTCATTCGCGGAAAACTTGAAGGTACCATGAATGAATTAAATTATATAAAAGGAGGTCTTAGTAAAAAAAATGATAGTGGGACAGATAATACTGCCAGTACAGCAAAATCAATAGAAGACGGAGCGGATGCCAGTGAACGTGAAAATTTGACTCAATTGGCAGCTCGTTTGCAGAAATATTCTATTCAATTAGAAAATGCGCTGGTTCGTATTAAAAATGGCACTTACGGTGTTTGTATTGATACAGGCAAATTGATCCCAAAGGAACGTCTGCGCATAGTTCCACATACACAACAGACCATTGAAGCGAAGCTGAGAAGAGCAAGCTGATTGTTATTTATATAAAAAAAGACAGATATACTTTAACTGGTATGTCTGTCTTTTTGGCTTTTAACAATAATCAGTTTAAGTGATATACGTAATATTCCCTGATACTTATTCCCCTTCCTCACCCAAAACTTCCCGGAAAACCTCAATTAAACCTTCGGATGGTTCCTGTCCTTTATATCTGCTTTTAAAATATTCATGAAACAATTTTTCAATGCTCAAAGTCAGATCAATTTCTGATGCCTGATCATTTTCGCTGATCCGTTTGATTTGTGGAATAATTTGTATTAAACCAGAATGCGCTTCGGTCAACCGCTTTTTGTCTGTTGCTTCCAGATAATTATCAGAAACAATTGTCAATTCTACCAGATCGTTCGAATGATCGTGAAGCCAGGAGATGGCATCATCAATATTATCAAATTTGCCTCGACTTAATCTTTTACCTTTTTTTAGCTCAATGGGTCGGTAACTGATTAATTCACCTGCTTCCGCTTCCAGTAAAACGACGTATTTGGTTTGGTTTGCTTCTGAAAAACTATACGCCAGCGGACTGCTTGAATATACTACGGGCGGGTTTTGGGCTACACTGCGGTAACGATGCAAATGACCTAATGCAACATACTGCACTTCTTTTGGGAAATTTTCGGTATAAATAGCCTGAGCTCCGCCAATATGCAGGATAGGTCGTTCTTCATCAGGCTCTTCCTCAGGATTGGGATCGCCTTTTTTCATGACATAAAGATGTGTAACCAACAAATTAAATCCTTTGTCATCCAGATATTTATCAGCCAGTTCCTGCCAATGTGTTTGCAAATGATCTCTCAGCGCATCTTCTGAGTCTTCCGCATCCAAATAAGTTTTTAAACGCTGTTCATTGGCATAAGGCGTGTGAATAATCCGAAGCGGGAAATTACATTCAGGAAGATTTAGTTCGATAAAACCTTTATCCGAACGAATGATTTCCACCTTTCCCTGTGTACAAAATTTTCTAACTTCTGTATTGGGAAATCCAATAAAAATAATCCCGCAAACTCTTGCCAACGCATCCGGAACATGGATACGTTCAGGCGAATCATGGTTGCCTGCAATGGCGACAACAGCCTTGCTGCCATTCGCCGAGAGCCGGTGTAAAGTAGTATATAATAATTCAGTAGCTTCTGATGAAGGATTAAAATTGTCGAAAAGATCGCCGGCTACAATGATAGCATCTACTTTTTCTGATTCTGCAATTTCACAAATTTCTTCTAATACCAGTCTCTGCTCTTCCAGCCTGGAAAAATTATCCAGTTTTTTACCAATGTGCCAGTCAGCTGTATGAAGGATTTTCATGATGTGTTATTAATTTAGCGAAAATAACATTTGATCTTTTAACATTTGACATATTTAGCTATCAGATATAAAGCCCGCATCATTTTAATTCTATGCGGACTGTTTTTATTAAGCTGTAATGAAACGCCGGTTCATCCTCAAAAAAGTGGTATTGCCATTTCTTTTGATGATCATTTTATTAATGAATGGTATGCATTAAGACCATTGTTTCAGAAATATCATGCAAAAGTCACTTTCTTCTTAGTTTGTAGTAAAAGCCTTACCGGCGATGAAGTATCAAAATTAAAACAGCTGCAAAAAGACGGTCATGAAATAGGTTTTCATGGCACAATTCATGGAAAATCCACGGAAATGATAGAAGCTTTCGGACCGGAAAAATATGCTGAAACTGAACTGCGGCCGGGAATGAAGTTTATGTCGGATGCCGGATTTTATCCGACTTCTTACGCACATCCGGGCGGTAATCACAATGATCAGGTAGATTCAGTATTATTGGCTAATGGCTTTAAAATCCTTCGGGACGTAGCTATTTCAAGACGTGTTTTATTTGGAATTCCGCTTTATACCTTAGCTCCCAGAGTTATTAGCTGGATTTTTTATCATTTTAATAATGAAAAAATAACAGACGCATTATTAATCGACCAGGATTCAGAAATAACAAATGAAGAAATTCAGGATGCTATACAAAAAGCTAAAAGTACAAATACTGCATTGATGCTTTTTGGTCATAAACCTTTATATAAAAAACCTGTCAACGGTGAATACGGTTTTAATGTTTCATTTTTGGAAACGATATTGAAAGAAGCAAAACAGCAGGATCTGAAATTTTATACCATGACAGAATTGGTTGAGGTAAAAAACTAATCTCACTTTTAAAGTTATCGCCCAAACCGTTTGTCTTTATAAGCCAATAAGGGTTTTTCAAAATAAGAATAGGAAAGTGAAGCTACCAAAACAGAAAATAGCAGGGTAGAAATATAGATCACAACCTGATAAGTGCTTCCTGTTATTTCCGGTAAATATTTCCTGAAAGTATTGATAATCAGTACAATTACGAATACGTGGTAAATATACAGGCCGTAAGAAATCTTGCCCAAATGGTTCATAAAAGGATTTTCAAGGCTTACAATTGAGTTGGGATTACAGGAAACATTCAAGACAAAAAAGCCGAAAAAGACTGCGTAGACTTCCAAAAATCCGGTAAAATGCAAACCAGAAAAGAATAAAACAGCTAACAGTGAATAGGCAATAATCTGTAAATCTTTTCGGAAAATAACGTCCAAAATCTTCTTTTTATCATAATAAATCAGCCACGCGCAAAAGCCTCCCAGTGCCATCGTTTGTATGCGGAACTGCCCTAAAAATGTACTGATAATGGCTTTTTCCACCTTTTCAGTTTCATTCAAAAAGTATAATCCTATAAACAGCATAAATGCTGTAACGCTTAAAAAGAATAAGGTTATTGCAATTTTTCTTTTGGGATATTTAATAAGCCAGGGCCACAGATAATAAAACTGTTCTTCCACACCAATCGACCAGGTTTGGGCACACCAGTAGGGGAGGTCGTACAGTACAAAAGCAAAATTAGGAAGCACTAGCAGCAGCAATGTCAAACGTTCGGTCACATGAACATTTAGTTTTTCATTTGTTCCCGGAAAATAAAGCAAATCAATATGTGGAAAAACTAAAAAAGACAAACCTATAATCAGAAAGTAAACCGGCCAGATACGAAAAGCTCTGCGCAGATAAAACTTTTTGGCGTCAACATTTCCAAATCGCCCTCTTTCATCCAGCAATAAATAGGTGATCAAAAAACCGCTCAATACAAAAAACAGACCGACACCTAACCTTCCGGCATGCTGGATAATAGGTAATTCATAAATATTGGCAATACCGAAAGAATGCTTGGCCTGTTCGAGATGATGGAAAACGACCAACAATGCTGCAATGCAGCGAATGCCATTTAAATTAGGAAAGTAACGCTTTTGTTTCACTTAGTTTTACGCAGGATTTCTTGTTTATTTCGTTTCTTCAAACCAAGTCATCCACTTGCCCTGTACTTTCATAACTTGTTCGATAAGGTCACGAACTGCTCCGTGTCCGCCTTTTTTAGGAGAAATATAATCCGCTATAGCAAGGATTTCGTCGACAGAATCGGCAGGGCATGCAGACATTACATTTGTACGCATCACTTCCCAATCAGGCAAATCATCGCCCATGAATACGATTTCATCTTCTGTAAGATTACGTTCAGCCAGGTACTTTTTAAATATAGGTAATTTACCATCCGGCGAAGTGCCAATGAAAATATCGGTAACACCAAGATACTCCATCCGTTTGCGGACACCAATTTGATTTTGAGCTGATAATATAGCAACCCGGTAACCCATTTTTATTGCGCGGTTGATACCATAACCATCTTTTACATTAAAAATACGGGGTTGTTCACCACTTTCAAGAGCTATAACGCTGCCGTCTGTCATGACGCCGTCAATGTCAAAAATAAAAGTAGTGATGCGCTTAAAGCGGTCATTTAAGGAAGAATCCATGGTTTGTTAGTGTTGTGAATTTTGCAAAGATAGTCTAACTTTTTTCCTGAGGAAGATCATTGCCCTCATTTAGAATATGCCGGCTGCGGATTTTTTCTGTCATCATACGATATATGTCGACCCATTCCAGATTATTTTCCTGTAAATATTCCAGGTGACGGGCAGTGGTAGCCCAGTCGCCACGCCGGGCAGGGCCGGTTTGCCCTAATGAAGGGTCATCGGATTGGAAAGCTTTG
>Ga0247739_10000525_pt1 | contig 13787 bp, 9 predicted proteins | sample UWRJL058202B2_FD_180943 | JGI IMG/M metagenome (GOLD analysis project Ga0247739, IMG submission 180943) | Plant litter microbial communities from Arlington Agricultural Research Station in Wisconsin, United States - UWRJ-L058-202B-2 | ecosystem: Environmental > Terrestrial > Plant litter >...
TGTTATTAATTGAGCTAAGTTATATTTCAAACAAGTGTAGTTCAATAAATAATTATCCTGGTTTCGTTGTCTGCCGTAAAAATAAATTTCTGCCTTATAACATCTTAAAAGCTTTTTGGCAGCTTTTAAAACTTGTTTTTTAAAGAAAAACTTTAATATCAAACGTTTGCGTTTCGTTTGTTTAGCAGCTTAATTTCTTTCTTTTCGCCCGAGTAGCGAAATCCTCTAAAAAAATGCATACCATAATTTTATGATGGGTTAGCCTAACATTAAGCTATAATTTTTTAAAATTTAAGTTTATAAGGGCAACGCTTGGATCTTTTTCCAGGTTTTATAAATCAAACGTTTGCGCTTTATTTGTTTGGCAGGCAATATCTGTATCCTCTTATATTGGTCTCGCCGATTCTAAAATAATAGGTTTTAACAGAAATTAATAGGAAAAGGTTAATGCCCTAATTTTTGAATACTCAAAAATAAATAATAAATAAATGATTGAAAAAGTTCTAAAAGCCTACGGACTCGAATACTTAGAATGTGAAATTGAGCCTTTTGGAAATGGTTTAATCAACCAAACCTGGAAAGTATCTGCTAAGAGCGGAAAATATATTTTGCAAAAAGTTAATACGAACGTATTTCATTCTCCACAAGATATAGCCAATAATACCCTGAAAATAAAAAAATATCTGGATCGGGTTTCGCCACAATATTTATTTATAGCACCAGCAACCACAACAACAGGCCTTGGGGTTTTTGAAGATAATGAAGCTTTCTATCGACTTTTCCCTTTCGTTGCCGATTCTTTTACCGTTGATGCCGTTACCGAAGCTAACCAGGCTTATCATGCGGCCAAACAATTTGGCAAGTTTACCAGAATTCTTGAGGCTTTTAATCCTCAAGATTTAAAGGTTACTATTCCTGATTTTCATAACCTTTCTTTAAGAGCGGGACAGTTTACTTTGGCGTTGGAAAATGGCAGTCAGGAGCGTTTAAAAATTGCTAAATGGGCTATCAGTCAAATTGAAACCTTTTCCTGGATTGCTGATCAGTTTAAGGAACTGATCCAAGAAAATAGCCTTAAAACAAGGGTTACGCATCACGATACCAAAATAAACAATGTGCTTTTACATGTTGGAAGTGGAAGAGGATTAAGTGTGATTGATTTGGATACCGTTATGCCAGGTTACTTTATAAGTGATGTTGGCGATATGATGAGAACTTACTTATCCCCCGTAAATGAAGAGGAAACTTCGTTAGATAAAATTATGGTTCGCAATGACGTATTTCTTGCAATTTATAAGGGATATATGGAGGAAATGAGGCGAAGTTTAACCATTAGAGAACAAGAATTGTTTATTTACAGTGGTCAGTTTATGATTTATATGCAAGCTTTACGTTTTTTAACCGATTACCTGAATAATGATATTTATTACCCAGTATCTCATAGAGAACATAATCTTCTGCGAGCGAAAAACCAAATTACATTGCTAATAGCTTACACTAAATCAGAAGAATATTTTAAACAAATCATTAAAGAATACGAAGCAGATTTAGAGATTTCGAGCAGCAAAATTATTAGTAACTAAGATTTGATTAAAAAGATAACGAGGTTAAAATAGTTAGTTCATTAACTTAAATTCTAAACTTGTCGAAAACTTTGTTCTTGAAAAAGAAAAACATTCTTCTCTATGCAGCTTTAGAAATCAACTTATTTACTATTGGGTAGGAGAACATTGTAAAGCGCACTGGACAAAGTTTTTAAACCTGATTGCAGTGGAAATACTTTTTGTTGCAGGTTTTAAATGCCTATGTTGTAACATTCGCAAAAAGATTGCAACGAAAAGCAGGACTAACTTGAAAATGGAACACTGTTTTCTCACTTTTCAAATCAAGAGAAATATCCATCTTTTAGCCACTTGATTAATAGTGTGGTCTTAGATCGTATCAAACTTTTAGCTTTGCACTTTAGTCTTTCAGCTTATTTAGCTATTTTTGGGCTTTTAATATAATTCATGAGCATTTCCACCAAGTACAATCCTGCAGAAACAGAAGATAAATGGTATAGCTATTGGCTATCGAAAAAGTTTTTTCACTCAGAACCTGATGAGCGTGAGCCTTACACTATTGTAATTCCACCGCCAAATGTCACTGGTGTGCTGCACATGGGGCATATGTTAAATAATACGATTCAGGATGTTTTGATTCGTAAAGCCCGTATGGAGGGTAAAAATGCTTGTTGGGTTCCTGGAACTGACCATGCTTCTATCGCTACTGAAGCTAAGGTTGTGGCGATGTTAAAGGAGCAAGGCATCAATAAAAAAGATCTTTCTCGTGAAGAATTTTTGAAATATGCCTGGGAATGGAAGGAAAAATACGGCGGTATTATTTTAGAACAGTTGAAAAAACTGGGTGCAAGTTGCGATTGGGACCGTACTCGTTTTACAATGGAGGAAGACCTTTCTGCGGCCGTGATCGATTCGTTTATTCATTTATATAAAAAAGGTTGGATTTACCGTGGTATACGCATGGTAAACTGGGATCCAGCTGGTAAAACGGCAGTTTCTGATGAAGAGGTAATTCGTAAGGAAGTAAACCAGAAGCTTTATTACATTAAGTATTTGATTTCGGGGACGGAAGATCAGTTTTTAACGATTGCCACTACTCGTCCGGAAACGATTATGGCTGATGCCGCAATTTGTATTAACCCGAATGATGAACGTTTTACGCACTTAAAGGGTAAAAAAGTTTTTGTACCGCTTGTTAATCACGAAATCCCAGTTATTGAGGATGAATATGTTGATATTGAATTTGGTACAGGCTGTTTAAAAGTTACACCAGCGCATGATTTAAATGATTACGAACTGGGTGTAAAACACAATTTGCCAGTTACCGATATTTTAAATGATGATGGAACCTTAAATGAATTGGCGGTTATTTTGGTGGGCGAAGACAGGTTTGTTGCCCGTAAAAAGATCGCTAAAATGCTTGATGAGGCAGGCCATTTAGATAAGGTTGAAGATTATAAATCGCAGGTTGGTTTCTCGGAGCGTACTGATGCGGCAATTGAACCAAAGCTTTCTATGCAATGGTTTGTAAAAATGAAAGAGATGGCACAGCCAGCTTTGGATGACGTTTTGAATGGTGATGTAAACCTGATTCCGAATAAATTTGAAAATACCTACCGCCATTGGATGGAAAATGTTCGCGATTGGAACATATCTCGTCAGCTTTGGTGGGGCCAACGCATTCCAGCCTGGTATGATGATAAAGGAAACTGGGTTGTTGCGAAAACTAAGGATGAAGCGTTAGAAGAATTCTGGAAGAAAAAACATTTAGATGAAAGTGCTAACGAAAGTGAAAAAGCTGGATTTAAACATCAGTTAGAACCTTTCTTAAGGCAAGATGAAGATGTAATGGACACTTGGTTTTCATCATGGTTATGGCCAATTTCTGTTTTCGATGGTTTTAAAGACCCGAATAATAAAGATATTAATTACTACTACCCAACAAATGATTTGGTTACCGCACCAGAGATTATGTTTTTCTGGGTAGCACGTATGATTATGGCTGGACATGAGTTTATGGGCAAAAAACCATTTACTAATGTTTATTTAACTGGTATCGTTCGCGATAAGTTAGGCCGTAAAATGTCTAAATCGTTAGGGAATTCTCCAGATCCGATTGGATTGATTGAAAAATATGGTGCGGATGCTGTTCGTGTGGGCATGTTAATGTCTTCTCCGGCAGGAAATGATTTAATGTTTGATGAAAGTTACTGTGAGCAAGGCCGTAATTTTGCTTCAAAAATATGGAATGCCTTCCGCTTGGTAAAAGGTTGGGAGGTTGATGAAAACCTGGAAAATCCGAATAGACAAGCGATTTCCTGGTTCGAAAACCGTTTTAACGAGGCTTTGGTAGAAATTGAGGCAAACTTTAAACAATATCGTTTATCAGAAGCTTTAACAACCACTTATAAATTGGTTTGGGATGATTTCTGTGCCTGGTATTTAGAAATGGTTAAACCTGCGTATCAACAGCCTATCGATGCCGAAAGTTATAAAGCTACGGTTGGTTTCTTTGAACAGATTATTAAGTTATTACACCCGAATATGCCTTTCTTAACCGAAGAATTGTGGCACGATGATTTGTTTGCCGAACGTGGCGAAATGGATTGCTGTATTGTTGCTGAATTCCCGAAGGGTGGTGCAATTGACGAGAAATTATTGAAAGATGCAGAGGTAATTAAAACGGTTATTGCTGAAATTAGAAATGTTCGTAACCAGAAGCAAATTTCACCAAAAGAGGCTTTGCCTTTAAGTTTAAAGGTAAACTCTGATATCGATTACGAAAAGTGGCTGAACATTGTTTTCAAATTAGCTAATGTTTCTGAAGCTGAAATTGTAAACGATAAAATTGCTGGTGCAACGGCGTTTATGGCTGGAAAGGACGAATTTTTCATTCCGCTTTCAGAAAATATTGATGTTGATGCAGAACGCATTCGTTTAAATGCTGATTTGGTTTATCTGCAGGGGTTCTTAAAATCTGTTGATGCTAAGCTGAGCAATGAACGTTTTGTACAAAATGCAAAACCAGAAATTATTACCAATGAACGTAATAAAAAGGCAGATGCAGAAGCGAAAATCAAGATTATTGAAGAGAGCTTAGCGATGTTAGGATAAAACATAGATTAAATCTTAAAAGTTTAGAATCAGCCCTTTAGAATTAAGTTTCTAAAGGGCTTTTTGTTTTATAAAGCATTAATAACGCTAAATATATTACTGGTATTCAAGTAAGGAGCAGAAATGATTTGAGCATCGGCCTGCGACTGACCGTTTCTAAAATGTTACTAAACCGTTTTACGATCTTTCATTTAAAAGCACTATTTTAGGGTAGAAAAAGAGCGAAAGCTTTGCTAACCAATATCTATACGTTGCCACCAACGAATGCCTAATTTAACTGAGAATGAGACTAAAAGTTGTAATCATAGTATTTCTTCTTCTGCCATTAGTTTTCAGCTTTCAATCAGAAAATAAATCATTTATAACGCTAGGCATTGTGGCGCCATTAGAAAAAGACAGTTTAATAAATGCGTCTGGATTTAAATTAATGGGAGAGTCGGTTAGTAAAATGATTTCTCCATCCTTATCTGAAGAAAAATTCAGACAAAATCTTGAACTAATTAAAAAGCTTAAGACTAAACTTTACATGTGTAATGTTATGTTCCCTGGCGATATGAAAATTGCTGGACCAGATGTAAACGAAACTACTGTACTCGCTTATGCCGATCGTTTATTTGCCAGAGCGCAACAAGCAAAAATAAAGGTTATAGTGCTCGGAAGCGGAACCGCCCGACGGTTGCCAGATCACTATGACGTGAAAAAAGCCACAGCAGATTTTATAACCTTAAGTAAAAAAATAGCAGTTATAGCTTCCAAATACCAAGTTAAAATCGCACTAGAAAATCTTCAAAGCAAAGAAACCAATTTTATTAACACAGTGAAATCGGCTGCGGAAATTGTAAGGGTAGTTGATCATCCAAATTTTAAACTTAATGCTGATATTTTCCATATGCGAAGAGCGCATGAGCCGCCTCAAAATATTATCGAGGCAAAAGATTTGCTTATTCATTGCGAAATTGCAGAGGATGCTGAAAGAACTTTGCCAGGCATTAAAGGCGATGATTTTACACATTACATCGAAGCTCTAAAAATAGCTAAATACAAAGGGCCAATTTTTGTGGAGGCGGGAAGTAATTATTCAGATGCACAGATGGCTTTGTGCTTTAAGTACCTTAACAAACAAATAGAGAACGTTTATAAAAATTAGATCATATACATTCATATTATCCCATGGAAAACTCCAGAAGAAAATTTATTAAGCAGTCGGCTATTTTTGCTGCGGCAACTTATGCAGGTACAATGGGCATGAGTGCAAAGAGCTATGGCAGAATTATCGGTGCAAACGATCGCGTTAGAGTTGGTGTGGTCGGTTTTTCAGACCGATTTAAAGACACGCTTTTGCCTTGTTTCTTAAATCATAACAAAGAACTAAATTTTGATATAGTTGGGCTTTCTGATTTATGGAACTACCGCAGAGATTTGGGAATTGCTCATCTAAAAGAAAAATTCGGTCACGATATTAAGGCTTGTAGAAACAACGATGAACTTTACGCAACCAAAGATTTAGATGCTGTAATTATCAGCACAGCCGATTTTCAACATGCACTGCATACTATTGAAGCTGTTAAAGCCAATTGTGATGCTTATGTAGAAAAACCATTTGCCGAAACGATGGATGATGCGAAAGCTGCTTTTAAGGCCGTTAAAGCAACAGATCGAATTGTTCAGATCGGGTCGCAGCGCAGAAGCGGAGAAAACTATGCAAATGCAGCAAAATATATTCAGGATGGAAAATTCGGACCGATTACCGCGGTAGATTTAGTTTGGAACGTTAATCAGCCTGGCCGTTGGCGCAGGCCAGATTTGGTTGCTAAACTTAAAGAGGAAGATATCGATTGGAAAAGATTTTTGCTTAACCGACCTAACGAAGCTTTCGACCCAAGAAAATATTTAGAGTATAGATTGTTCTGGCCATATTCTTCAGGAATGCCAGGACAATGGATGTCGCACCAGATTGATACGGTGCACTGGTTTACGAACTTAAAACACCCGAGAAGTGTAGTCGCTAATGGTGGTATTTATACCTGGAAAGATGGTCGCAGAAACTGGGATTCGATGGTTGCCGTTTTTGATTATGGTCAGCCAAATACTAATGATGGTTTTCAGGTTACTTTTACCTCGAGAATGCAGAATAGTGTTGGCGATGTTGGCGAAGTTTACTATTCAAATGGCGGAGAACTGAATTTAATAACGAATAAAGTTTCTCCAAAAGGTGGGTTAAAAGAAAAAGAAGCTGCGGCAATGGGTTTGAAAGCCAACTTGCTTCCAGATTTTGATTTAAGTAAAACTGAAATTAAAGCGGCAACTGGCGCAAATATGGGAGGCGATGCCTTAACTTCTGGTCATATGAGAAACTGGATGGAGTGTGTGAGGAGTCGAAAAACACCAAATGCCCCTGTGGAGGCTGGTTATTCGCATTCAATTGCAAATATTATGACTAATGCTGCGGTTCGTACGGGTGCAAAAGCAGTATTCGATGAGGGTAAACAGGAAGTAATCGCTAACGGAAAAGTTTTTAAATATTAATAATTATACATCTTCATTTGGAGGTACGAAGCATTATTTCATCGTCTTAGCCAGACAGGCTTTTTTCTTTTGACAACAAAAGAAAAAAAATTGCCAGCTGAAAATTTTTGTATTTAAGTCAGTGATTTGGCTTGGTATATGGATCCCAAAAATTTGTTAGGCTGGGATTTAGTAGAACGGAGAAATAGTGCGATGGACTTTCATGCTGCACAAACAACTTTTATATAACACAAATTATTTATCAACCATGTTAAACCTAAAAAAATATAGTATAATAACACTTTCGCTAATCAGTTTTTCTGCCTTTGCGCAAAAAGCAAAGCCAATCTTCGATGGAAAAACCTTAACCGGATGGAAAGCCGTTGCTGGAGCTGCACCTTATAAAGTGGAGGATGGAATGATCGTGGGAACGATGACCAAGGGCACACCAAACTCATTTTTAATTACAGAAAAAGAATACGGAGATTTTATTCTTGAGTTGGATGTTAAATTAGAAGGCGAAAGCACGAATTCTGGAATCCAAACCCGAAGCCACTTAAAGCCAGAAGGTAATAACGGTAAAGGTTTAGTTTTTGGCAGGCAGGTTGAAATCGATCCAACCCCGAGGGCCTGGACGGGTGGTATTTACGATGAAGCCAGGAGATTGTGGTTATATCCTTTAGAGCTAAATTCGGCGGCAAAACCGTTATATAAAAAGAATGAGTTTAACCATTACCGAATCGAAAATATTGGTAACGAACTTAAAACCTGGGTAAACGGAAGTCCTGTGGCATATGTAATCGATACGCTGGATCAGTCTGGATTTATTGGTTTGCAAGTGCATGGAATTGGTAACGTTTTAGAAAACGATGGGAAGAAAGTTTATTTCAAAAACATCAATATCCAAACAGAAAATTTAAAGCCAAAAGCATTTCCTAAAGGGATTTATAACGTTAATTTAACCCCAAATACCTTATCCGCTTACGAAAAATCGGAAGGTTACAGATTACTTTTCGATGGTAAAACGAACAATGGCTGGGTTGGTGCTTATAAAACAACTTTCCCTGCAAAAGGTTGGAAAATTGCCGATGGGGTAATCAGTGTAGAGCCATCTGGCGGGGCAGAATCTACTAATGGCGGCGATATTGTAACTCAAGAAGAATTTGCTGCTTTCGATATGTCGTTCGAATTTAAACTTACACCAGGCGCAAATAGTGGCGTGAAGTACTTTGTAACCCTTAGCGAAAAAAACACAGGTTCGGCTATTGGTTTAGAATACCAGGTTTTAGATGATGAGTTACACCCTGATGCGAAGTTGGGAAGAGATGGAAATAGAACTTTAGCTTCCTTATATGATTTAATAACAGCGAAAAAAGAAGCCAGATATTTACGTCCGATTGGTAGCTGGAACAACGCTCGCCTAATCGTTTACCCAAATAATAAAATGGAGCATTATTTAAATGGTGTTAAAGTTTTGGAATACGTTCGTGGTTCGGAAGCGTTTAAAAAACTGGTTGCCATTAGTAAATACAAAGATTGGGAAAACTTTGGCGAGGCGCCAAAAGGCCATATTCTAATTCAGGATCATGGTAATAAAGTTGATTTCAGAACGATTAAAATTAAAACCTTAAAGTAGCTGAGACTTTGGCAAGCGTTTGTTTTTTTGAAAATGAACGCTTGCTTTTCATGGCGGGTGGCAGTCCCGCTATTCGCTACAATTTTTTAAATAACTACTGTCATTCTGAGGAACGAAGAATCCTTTTCATTGGTTGCAGATTCTTCGTTCCTCAGAATGACAGCCTATTTATGGTTACTGCTTATTTAAAAAGATTTTCGCTGCTATCGGGTTTATAATGAAAGTTTGTACATTAAAACCAAGCTAAGCGCAAATAAATAAGGTTAAATAGCCCCGACATAAACGGATTCCGATTTAAGCATTGTTTTGCATTTTTAAAAGGTATGCTTACTTTTTTCCCAGGTTTCATCGGAAATCGTATTTGGCGGGACTGTCTTACTAAAAGAATTAAAGGCCTTGCGCTCCAAAAGCGTTATAATAATCGTAGATTTTTAACAAAAAAGATTTAATTTATATCATGCACCGCCGTTCGTTTATTAAAAAGTCAGCATTGTTAAGTTCGGGTTTATTTGTGGCTGATGCTGCAGTTGCAAACTTTAGTTTGAATCGTGAAAAAGTAATCAACATTGCAATGATTGGTTGTGGTGATCGAGGCAAAGGCGTGTTATCGGTCATTAAATCGATGCCTGCAAAGTTTAATATCGCTGCATATTGTGATGTTTTGGATTTCAGATTGGAAGAAACGAAGAAATTTGCACCTCAATCTGCAAAGAGCGTTAAAAATTACAAGCAAATTCTAGATGATAAAAATGTTGAGGCTGTATTTATCGCTACGCCTTTAAGTGCACATTTTCAAATCGCTAAAGATGCTGTTTTGGCTGGCAAACATGTTTATGTAGAAAAAACCATGACCTATAATATTGCCCAGGCATTAGAATTGAAAAATTTGGTTTTGAAATATCCGAAGCAGGTTTATCAGGTCGGCTATCAATATCGCTATTCGCCCCTTTATTTTAAGGTTAAGGATATGATTAGGAGTGGATATTTGGGAGATGTTTCGCAAGTAGATTGCCGTTGGGATAGAAATGGAAATTGGCGACGAAATGTAAGCGATCCCAAACTGGAAAGGCAAATAAACTGGCGGATGTACAAGGAATATTCTGGCGGTTTGGCTGCCGAACTATTATCTCACCAAATAGATTTTATCAATTGGGCCTTCGAAACCCAGCCTGATGTAATAACAGGAACTGGTGGTATCGACATTTTTAAAGACGGTAGAGAAACCTACGATAATATTCAGGCCATGTTTAGATACGAAAAAGCTGGAATGATCGGTAATTTTGGTGCTACCTGCGGCAATGCTCGTGATGGTTATCTTTTTAAAATAAAGGGAACCAAAGGTTCGGTAAATCTCTTGCCTGATACAGGGATTTTTTACCCTGAGCAGCAAACCAAAAAAGAATTGGGCATTGTTGATGGCGTAACTGGAGCCACAAAAATTGTGGTAAACAAAGATGGTGGAATCCCGATTTTGGATGCGCCAACGAAAGATGGAACAACTTATGCCTTAGATGAATTTTATGAATCGGTTATTACAGGGAAATTTCCAGCATCGAATGTGAAAACAGGTACGCAGGCTGCCATTTGCGTAGCGCTCTGCAATGAGGCCATTTTCTCTGGCAATAAGCAGGTTTGGAAAAACGAGTATAATTTGTAAGATTCCAAAGTATTATGTCAGTCTGAGCCTGTCGAAGACTTTCTACTTAAGGTCTTCGACAGGCTCAGACTGACAGCCTTAATTACGTTACAAATCCAGGTAATCTGGCATTTCCTGTGTAAACGCAAAACTCCCTTTTTCTACGTCCATTTTAGCATAAACGTGTTGTAAACCATTAGTTAGAACAATCCATTTTGCCTGGTGAATAGAATTGTACCGAGATGCTTGCTCAAAAACTGATGGTGTAATTTTAACTTTGGGTGCCTTACATTCAATTAATACTAATTTTTCGCCATCGGAGTTGTAAACCAAAATATCGCTGCGTTTTTGCAATTGGTTAAGCACCAGTCCACCTTCAATTTGAATCAATGTTTTAGGGAATTTCTTTGCGGTAATCAGGTTTTGAATAAAATGCTGACGAACCCATTCCTCTGGCGTTAAAACTAAATGCTTTTTCCTTAATTCATCAAAAATGAAAACAACATCATCTTTTTTGGTGATTTTAAAAGGATAAGGCGGAAGATTAAGCGGGGTAGGGTTAAACATTTTAAAATTCGATTGAGCAATTTGAACAATTAACCAATTAAACATTCTTACAGCGGTCAAAGTTAATATTGTTTATAAACATTTACCTAAATCCTAAAAGCTAAATTGTAATTTTACGGCAATGACTGCTGCCGAAATTATTAAGGATATAAAAGCTAGAAAGTTTAAGCCTGTGTATTTATTACATGGTGAAGAAGCTTATTACATTGATCAAGTAACCGAATACATCGAAGATAAATTATTGAACGAGGCCGAAAAAGGCTTTAATCAAACTGTTTTGTATGGTAAGGATACCGATATGGCGACTGTTTTAGGTGCTGCAAAGCGATATCCGATGATGTCAGACTATCAGGTAGTGATTGTTAAAGAGGCACAGGATTTGAAATGGGCAAAAGAAGAAGGGAGTAGCAAAGAGGCAGAATTTGTTTTAAACTATTTCGAAAAACCACTGCAGAGTACCATTTTAGTTTTGGCATTTAAATATGCTAATTTCGATAAACGAAAAAAAATCTACAAGGCGATTAGTAAAAGTGGTCTTATCTTTCAATCTGATTTGGTTCGTGATTATAAGTTGGTTCCATGGATTGAAGATTTTATAAAAGAAAAAGGCTATAAAATCGACCAGCAGGCATCGGCATTAATGGCCGAATATCTGGGTACAGATCTTTCTAAAATTGCCAATGAAATTGAAAAGTTAATGCTAAATGTGTCTAAAGACACTATTATTAACACCGACTTGGTTCAGAAAAATATTGGTATTAGTAAAGAATACAATGTTTTTGAGCTACAGAAAGCCTTAGCAATCCGCGATGTTTTAAAATGCAATCGCATTATCAGTTATTTTGCCAGCAACCCAAAAGCTAATCCGACGGTAATGGTATTGGCAAATCTTGGTGGCTATTTTACCAAGCTTTTAAAATATCATTATATTCCCAATAAGGCCGATGCGGCTTCCGCTTTGGGGGTTCCTCCATTTTTTATTAAAGATTACGAGGTTGCCGCCAGAAATTACAATACTGGAAAAGTTTTTCAGGTGATTAGTTTATTAAGGGAATACGATTTAAAAAGTAAGGGTTTGGACAGTAGTGGGAATGTGGATGATGGCGAACTCTATAAAGAACTTATTTTTAAGATTATACATTAGGAATCAATAATTAAAAGCTGAAAGACTAAAGCCCAGGCTTAAAGCTAGAGCTTAAAGCTTAAAGCCTAAAGCTAAAAGACTAAAGCCAAAGACTAAATACTAAAACCATGCTACAAGGATTAAGAACCATAGTTTATTATGTAGGCGATTTGCCAGCAGCAAAAGAATGGTATAAAAAGATTTTCGAAATTGAGCCTTATTTCGATGAACCGTATTATGTTGGTTATAATGTTGGTGGCTTCGAATTGGGTTTAAATCCTGATGATTCCGGCTACAGTAACGGCAACCATTCGATAACTTATTGGGGTGTTAAGGATATTAAAGAAACTTTTGCCCGTTTTGCCAAGCTTGAAGTGGAAATTCATGAGCAACCTAACAATGTTGGTGGGGCAATTTGGGTTGGTAGCATTTTCGATCCGTTTGGAAATGTAATTGGGCTTATCGAAAATCCTGATTTTTCTTTATAAAATCATTTTTCTCCTTAAACTTAGCAATTAAGCTGCTTTGTAACTTAAAAGTTATTACTGAAACGGTTTCAAATCTTCGTTCTGAAACTATATTTACAGCCAAATCAACTAATTTGTTATGAAGAAAAATTTACTCAGCATATTATTTGCTGTTTCTGCCGTTACTTTTGCTCAGGCACAAGTAAGGCAAGGCCAAACTGTTGCCACGACAGATTCTACCAGACGAGCTCCAGGTGCGGCATTAGGCTCGGGCGTTCGTGCGCAGCCTAAACCATACGATCAGGTTATTAACAGTAAGGCATCTACCAGAAAAGGTATGATTACGACCCATAAATTAGAGGATAAGTTTTTCTTCGAAATTGCCGATACAACATTAGGAAGAGATATTTTAGTGGTTAGTCGTATATCTAAATCGGGTGCAGAAGTTAGAGCTGCCCAAGGTTATGCAGGCGATCAGATTGGAAGTGCTGTTATCCGTTTTGAAAAAGGACCAAACAACCGCATTTTTATGCGTAAAGTGAGTTACAGAACTTATGGACCTGATAGTACAACTTCTATGTACCAGTCTTTAAAAAACTCAAATATTCAAGCTATTGCAGCTTCATTTAACATCGCAGCCTTTACACCTGATAAAACTGGAAGCGTTATCGATATTACAGATTATTTGAATAGCGATAATGATATTTTTTATTTTAGCTCTCCTGCGTCTAAAACCCGTTTCAGATTGGGTGCTCAACTGGCAGACAGAAGCTATATTCAAAATTTAAGAAGCTTTCCTACAAATGTAGAAATCAGCACGGTTAAAACTTATAGCTTAACTGCTGCTCCAAATCCTTTTGGCGGTGCTGCAGCTTCGGCTATGGGTGGTGCTCCAGCTGGTTCATCAACTGTTGAGTTAAATACATCATTGGTTATTTTACCTAAAGTGCCAATGAAAGCTCGTTATTTCGATCCACGTGTAGGTTATTTCGCTGTTGGATATACCGATTTTGATTTAAATCCTCAAGGTGTAAAAGAAATCGAATTAATAAAAAGATGGAGATTAGAGCCAAAACCACAAGATTTAGCAAAATACAAACGTGGCGAACTGGTTGAACCGATTAAACCAATTATCTTTTACATCGATCCAGCTACACCGAAGAAATGGATACCGTAT
>Ga0247739_10000526_pt1 | contig 13684 bp, 15 predicted proteins | sample UWRJL058202B2_FD_180943 | JGI IMG/M metagenome (GOLD analysis project Ga0247739, IMG submission 180943) | Plant litter microbial communities from Arlington Agricultural Research Station in Wisconsin, United States - UWRJ-L058-202B-2 | ecosystem: Environmental > Terrestrial > Plant litter >...
TCACTAAGGTTTATTGCTTCAAAATACCCTTGCGCATAGCATTCAGAAGCTTGAAATAGCAACCATCCATTCATTATAACTACATGGAATACTTTCTTGCACCTTTCTATTTTTTTTGCGTGGGGAGGTAGGTTGCTGGCTTTCATCGATTATTATTTTATGATGGAAAATGGTGGTTGCAGTGGTTCCATTAATGTTCGTATGAAATGTAATTCAAATAAAGGAAATTAATAAGCATATAATCATATTTATTTGCGCCAGCGCCTTTATTAGTTGTAGCAGCTTAAAGCGTGTATAAACGCATTTGTAAATGAATCTATTACCTTCCGTTATTGCGCATCAATCATCGTGATGTGTTTCTCCTATCGGCCTAACTTTGCCAAATGGAGGAATTTCAAGCAATCAAAAAACACATAGAACAGTACGTTCAATTAACCGAGGAAGAAGAACAATTTTTCTTTTCGTTGTTACGCATTGTTAAGGTGAAAAAGAAGCAACATCTCATAGAACCTGGGCCGGTTTGTCGTTATCGCAATTTCATTAACCAAGGCACTATGCGGGCATACTTCGTAGATGCAAAAGGACAAGATCATACCATTGCGTTTGGTATCGAAGACTGGTGGATCAGCGATTTCAATAGTTTCATTTTCCAGGAGCCCGCTACATTATATGTGGAAGCGTTGGAAGATGCTACCTTGGTTCAAATAGATTACCAGTCTGAGCAATTGTTATTGGAAACGGTTCCTAAATTTGAGCGGGTATTCAGGATAATTGGGCAGCGTGGTTATGTGTTTCTACAGCGAAGGATGTTGTCTAGCCTGAGTTTATCGGCAGAAGAGCGGTACGAACAATTCTTTCAAAAATACCCCACCATTGTGCAGCGGGTTCCGCAATATACACTGGCATCTTACTTAGGATTTACCACAGAGTTTTTGAGCAAGATTCGAAATAAACGGGCGAAAAAAAGCTCAAGTTGATTCAGTTTGAAGTACGCATTTCCTAATCTAGTTCATTTTTTATAACGAGACAGGGTTGCAGCTTTGCATCATCATAAAACAATAATTATATGGACTTACAATTAAAAGGCAAAACGGCGTTTGTTAGCGGTTCAACTGCGGGCATTGGTTTCGCCATTGCACAAAAATTACTGGAAGAAGGAGCAATTGTTGTTATCAACGGTCGCACAAAAGATAGTATTGATAAAGCCGTGGAAACTTTGAAAGCGGCTGTGCCGAATGCAGACGTGCGTGGTATTGCGGCCGATTTTGCTAAAGTAGAAGAAGTTGATAATTTGCTAGCCGAATTGCCGCAGGTAGATATCCTGATCAATAACGCAGGCATATTTGAACCTAAGCCATTTGCTGAAATACCAGACGCCGATTGGTTCCGTTTTTTCGAAGTAAATGTTATGAGCGGCATTCGTGTGTCTCGTCATTATTTCCCCAAAATGTTAACGCAAGATTGGGGACGAATCATTTTTATTTCCAGCGAATCATCCATTATGGTTCCTGCAGAAATGATTCATTACGGCATGACTAAAACCGCACAGCTTGCGTTGAATAGGGGATTGGCTGAACTTACAAAAGGTACGGGTGTTACGGTAAATGCTATTTTGCCTGGCCCTACACGCTCAAAAGGAGTAGGTAGTTTTTTAGAGGATTTATCCAAGGCTGGCAATATTACGGTCGATCAAGTGGAAACAAATTTCTTCAAGGACATGCGGCCCGGTTCCTTGCTGCAGCGTTTTATTTCGGTGGAAGAAATTGCCAGTACCGTAGTCTATTTTGCAAGTCCGTTGGCCGCCGCTACCAATGGTGCAGCCATTCATGCAGATGGTGGATTGGTGAAATCAATTATATAAATTTTACAGCTGTATTTTAGACTTCCTTTTTAAAAAAATGCCCTAGCAAAATGTTGGGGCATTTTTATGTGAAAGATTTTATGTGGAATGGATGTGAAATTTTGAAGCTATAACGTCTTTTGCGATATATAAAAATCACGCCTTTTTCGATTTGCCATACGATTTTATAATAGCTTTCAAATCAACTTTTGAACATTCGATCATCAACTCCTTTAAAATTGGTAATGGCGCTTGATTTTCGTCCTTAAAATTTACACATCCCTTTTGAAAACTCGCATTGGGTAACAAGTCTACATATTTTGCATAAAGCGCTGGTACACTGTAAATAGGCATCAAGTGCAGCGACAAGTGATTTTTTACACTAGAAAGTCCGTATTTAAACAATCCATCTGCTTTGTATATAATCATTTCCTTGCCCATCATCGGCGATATTTCGGCTTCAACGGTTTCATCTGCTTCTAAAATCAGCTCGTGTATGGCCGACAATAACGCTTGTCTCTCCAACAGTTGCGTTTCAATAAAGGAGGGAATTGTCATAAAATATATTCTTTATTAGATGGCTTATTTTTGCAATAACGCAATCGTCTTCAAATCTTTTTTTCCATCGAAAAATTTTTGTAAAACCAAATCGAAGACCTTGTCGGTATTTGGTATCATGGAAAACAATGTAATGGAAGAATGCAGTTTTAGGTCGTCTGGACTTCCTAATATTTTGTAGGCATCGTTGGATGTCAACTGTAGCAAGGCATTGCTGATGCCGATAAGCCGTGGCCCTAAAACCTCATGCCCCAAAAATGCCGCTGCTTCGTTCAGGTCTTTTATTCCGTAAAACTTGGCCGTGTCGCTAATGCCCAAGCCTTCTAATTGTGGAAAAATGTACCACATCCAATGGCTTTCCTTTTTGCCATTTTTTATTTCTGCCAAGGCAGTCTCATATTTTGTTGATTGGGCGTCTATAAATCTTTGGAGGTCGTTGTTCGGCATTGATGTATTATTTTTTTCTTGTGATTTCGATTGTCCTATTGCTCAGGCCGAAGATAAAATGAAATAATTACTTGCTTGGGTATTGTATGCTGAATTATAATCAGCCGGTAAGACTGGTAGAAGGGGAGTTTCATTTTTTCGGAAAGGCTAATGGTAAGAGATACATCTTCGTTTTATTTCTAATCTTATCGCCTTACTGTCTCTCTAACAAAAATCGCAGTCGTACACTTGAGTTTTCAAAACAATTTTTTTAATTGGTCTAAACAATTGCTTAATTTATTTACAACTGCTAAACGGCTTCATTAAGTGGTACGATTATGCGTTTATAATTCTTTGTAAAACCAATCATTTAAATTGTAAAAATATTTGTATGAAAAAGATACATGTAAAGACCCTAACCATTGCAGCAATCTTTGGAATAGGCATGGCTGCTTGTAACGAAACAGCAACAAGTTCAAACCGAGACAGTTCGAATGTGGACAGTATGAGACCAAGCGGACAAATGTCTAGCGACCCATCTACCGGCGGCTTAATGGACACATTAGATGCGAAGGGTGCCGACGCTAAACTAGTGTACGATCTAGTTGAAAGTATGTATGCTGGCATTGCCTTGATGAAACAAGGTGAAACAAAAGCCACAGATCCGGGCGTAAAAGCGTTGGCAAAAAAACTGGATACCGAGCATTCCGCCCTTACCAAAGATTTAAAAGATTTGGCTACTAAAAAAGGTTGGACATTACCCAGTGGCGAAACTGAAAGCGACATAAAAAAGCGAGAAGACATGGGTAAGGAAGAGGTAGCCGCCTACCAAAAAGATTGGCTGGAATCTTTGAAAGACCGCCATGAAACCAATATAAAAAAATTGGAAAATGCTAAACCAGCCGATGCGGATTTAAAAGCTGCTGGCGAAAAAGGGCTGCCCAAACTCAAGGAATTGTTGGCTGCCATCAAAGCGCAACAGGATAAAATAAAATAGAAGTAAAGTATCATACAACGCTCAATGTTCGGTTAAGTAATTGGACATTGAGCGTTTTGTGTTGAAATCAAATATAGTAGTCTACCATTTTTCGCCAATATTTAGGTCGATGCGCTTCTTCGTCCCACACATAAAAATTGTGGTCAATTTTCTTTGTGGCCAACATATCGCTGAAATACATATTATTTCCTAAAAATGGATCTTCTCTGCCGATAACCAATGTAATTTTTAATTTGCGAATGGTATCCAGCATCGAATCATCTGCCATGTTTGCAATGTACATGCTTGGCATATTGAAATAGACACTTTCATCAAAATATCCGTTCATCAAATCTGGAAACTTATTGGTTGACAGTGTCAAATCATAACGGGCACTCATGCCTACTGCCTTATTAAAGTGTTGCGGATTGCGCAAGGCAATATTTACTGCATGATAACCGCCCAAGCTGCAGCCTGCAGAAATCAAAAAAGGATTAGTGTTTTTGGTTTTGATAAAAGACAAAACCTCGTTCATCACATATTCCTCATATTGTTGGTGTCTTTTGATTTTATCTGCAGGATGTATTGGTGCATAAAAGCTTTCAGCGTCCACACTGTCCACGCAATAAATCTGCAGTTGGCCTTGGTCTATTTTGTGTTGGATGGCTTTGATGATATGCCAATTTTCGTAATCATAAAAGTGGGCAGTCCTCGTGGGGAAAAATAGCACGGGTGTACCACTGTGCCCAAATACAAGCACTTCCATATCCCTATGTAACGCAGGACTAAACCATTTATGATACTCTCTGTTCATCGATGGCAAATTAGCTATGAAAAAAATATACGAGTCCGAATTGATATTATCGAATTGTAAATCTTTCCCCTAAATGCTTCCACACGATATCTTTCCATATTGTATAACCCCTCTCACTCAAGTGCAAGCCATCTTCTTCAAAAAAAAGCGGCTGCGGTTTGCCATTGGCATCTAGCATAGCAGCAAAAATGTCGATATAATTAAATCCATTTCCTGCCGCATTTATAGCGCCCCTAATCAACTCGTTGGCATACTTAATTCTTTCCACAATGTCCCAGCGATCGATGCTAGGTTTAATTGAAATAAAATAGAACTGAATATTAGGGAAACGGTTTTTTAGTTTCGCCAATAACAATTCAAAAAATAGAAATACTTCTTCAGGATGTCTGCCATCTCCCAGGTCGTTATCTCCGGCGTAAAATACCATTTGTTCCGGTTCGTATGATTGTAGTATCCGATCGAAGAACCAATCGCAAGCTGCTAAGGTAGAACCGCCAAAGCCCAAATTCACCGGCTTGCACACTTCAAAATCTTGATACAACGTTGTCCATAACCGAATGGAAGAACTCCCGTAAAAAATAGTTTTCGGTTCATATGGCAATTTATTTCGTTCTGTTGCAAGCCTAACAACCTCTTCTTCGTACCAAATCATGTTTGCTAATTATTTCTTCAAAGATATGGCGTCAAACATTGGCAGCATATCTTGCGAGGCACGTGTATTTGGTTGATATTCAAATATTCGTCGATTATTGCGATTTAGTAATGTGAACGATCATTTTGAAAAATGACAAATCATAATCTGTTTCGAAATGGGCTGTGATAAAGTTATTCGTATTAAACCAAAAATACAAGCGCCGCAAAATTTTTTTAATAATTTTATTGATGTATTTAAAATGTCTTTTAATTAATAAATCGGTATATGCCTTTGATTTTGTAGGGGGATTGTAACCCGATCAGATACAGCGTGGCACAAAGTGAATACATTCGAACTGCACGGTTTTCTTGGTTATTTCAATACATAACTATTGCGCTTTTTCGTAGCTGCGCAATACTTTAAAGGTAGAGACATTATTTTCGCTGGCCTTGTTTACAATTTTATATTGAATAAATCTTTTTCCACCAGTAGGTGTATCGGTATCGCTTGCTTTGTAAATTGGAAAGCTGCGCATCAAGGAGCCCATTATGATCGTAAACTCGTCGTGCCCTTTATATCCTTCTCTCAATTTGGGATCACTGTAAATATCTGGCAACACCACCTGGCTCAAGGATGCATCTCCAACCGATGCTACGCCAAACACATTGACGATTTCAAGATGGGCACCGCTATAAAAACACAACAACAAATCTGGGAATCCATCATCGTTCAAGTCATCGACCCAAATCTTGTTTAACCTCCCTTGGATAGGAAAGGAAATAGGCGATACCGTGTTCTTAAAACCTTTTGGTGAAATGTCAACGGTGTTATCACGTTCTTTCTTGTTGCTGCACGTCACTCTAAAGCCCGCACCGCCGAAGCTTGCCGTGGTGTCAATTTTTTTCACTTGTGATTGTGCATCTTTCCCAATAAAAAGGGCCGCCAAAACAACCGATACAATAATAATAGTACGCATAGTACAAATAAAGACGATTTTTTGCAATCTAACATGTGAAAATACAGATACTAATAGTGGATCCGTAAAACACGATTGCTAAAAAGCTAGGCTGAACTTTAAAAGTTGGTACAATACAAGTTCGCCTAGGCTATACGGGCCAGCTTTTCACTATGCATTTATTAAAATATATGATATTGAGTACCTTATCCGAACAGTGTAACGATAACATCCACAATAAAGGTGATTGTAAAATTTTTGGTATATATTTCGTAATTTATTTATTGAATTAATCACTTATTTTCAACGAAGTCTAATGTGTAACCAAGCACCCTGCCTATTTTGAGCAATGTATCATAACTTGGGTTGCGTTTGCCTTTTTCCAAAAGACTGACACTGCGGAGAGATAAACCTGTTTCCAGACAGAGTTCTGATAGCCCGATGCCTTTTAATTCGCGTAGTTCTGCAATTCTTCTACCAATAACGAGGTAGTCTTGAGATACTTGCGTATCGTCGATTTCAAGAATATTTTCTTTCATGATGTAATACCGCCGGAACGGAAATTTTAGGTTTAGGAGTTTGTGTGATATAGATATCCTTAATGACATTGGAAATTCATTGGTAAGGATATTTTATAATGCTACAAATATATTAACAAATCACTTTTGTCTGCAAAAAAGTCTTGTCCAGAAACTCAAATTGTTTATTAAACGGAACCTTTTGAAAAGATGTGAGAAATGTTTGGAAAATAGCGTTGCCATGGCAAAATAATAAGCAACTAATATAGCCCAACTTGATACAAATTGAAATTGATCAGTTTATTTTGGCTACATAATAATCCCAAGCAAGTTTGGAAATAGTAGCAATAATGGCGGCATTGGTATCCTCATCTTCCATGGAATTAGAAACAAACACGCTAATGGCAAAATGTTTACCATTTGGTAAGGTCACAATTCCAATATCGTTTGATGCGGCAGTGAGACCATCTTTGTTGGCGCCTGAGCTACCTGTTTTATGGGCCACCAGCGTATTTTCGGGGAGCTGTCCTTTGATTTTGTTTTTACCAGTGGTTGTTTCCGTCATCAACTTCCATAAAAATGGTTTCATCGTTTTTGATAGGATGTTCCGTTGGTAAAACATAAGCAATAATTCGTTGGCTGCAGTCGGCGTTGTCCAGTTGGTAAATTGAACGTTCCAATTTTTGTGCATCTCTGCCTCGCTAGCTTTTATGGCTACGTCCTTAATGCCTATCTGATGTAGGTATTGATCAACCTTTTTTGGGCCACCAATTAGTCGAAGCAAAATATCACAACCGATATTGTCACTTTGTGAAACGGTATATGCAAGGATGTCTTCCAGAGTAAGGTAAAGATCTCCATTGGGATGTGCATCTCGCAAAGGGCTCCAAGTATCTGGAACCAAATCTTTCTTCGATACCCATATTTTTTGCGCTAATTGAAATTTACCATTATCCACCCCATGCAATATGGCTAATGCTATATGAAATTTAAAAACACTTTGCATAGGAAAATGCTTTTCTTGATGGGTCCCTACACTGTCTTTATCCTCCAAGCCGTATATCGAAACACCAATATCTGCTTTCTTTGTTTGGGTAAACTGTTTGATGGCTTGCCTTAGGGTGTCAGTTTGCGCATTAAGCGTTAATACACAAAAGGCTAAAAGGGCAGCAGACATAAATTTCCTTGTCATTTAATTAAATACAAATTTTAAAGAAAAAGTTTTTTTAATACTGACCGTTTATCAAAAGGAACCAGCTAGACAAATATACCTTTGAATTAGAGTTTTTGACCTTTTATAATAGGTATTGAATTAATCCATGTATAAACTATTGTATTTTAAATATTTGTACAATTAAACAATATTAAGCGGCTCAATTGTGTATGCATAACAAGGCCCCATTGGTAAAAACCGTTGGAGCCTTGCGATTGTTGTCCCTAAACCTATGCAAATGTATATGTTTACAATCCTATATCAAAGCTTTTGGAACTAATTTTTTAATTTATTGTTAAAATAATTGTCAATGTTTAAACACTCCTTTTAATTGTAGAATTATTTACTATTATAATTTCTTTTCTTGCTACAAAATGCAGCGCAAAGCGCTAATATAAAGTTTATTTCTGCATGTATTTGTTCGGCTTTAATGGCACCAGTACTATGCAGATTTTTTATGCAACGGTTACCCTAGCCCGGTACTTTGCAGGAATTTACTTGTAAAAACTGCTTTGCCTGCAGGTGTCATTAATTTGTTGCGGCACGCCATCCACTTGTCTACTGCTGTGCCATACATTTTTTTGATGCGCTGTGGCGTAAAGTTGTTCATTTGGCCCCAGTGTAAAGTATAGGGGATATTTTGCACTTCTAATTCATTCCATAAGCGGTTGTAAAAATTGAGCGTCCGGTTGTTTGGGGCAGCATTAAATTCAATGGTTGCTGTTATAGAAAACTTTGTAAACCCAAGCATAGCAGTAGATTGTTTCACCCAACGATAGGATATCACGCCAAGGTACACGTCCACTTCTGGATGGAGATTGAGCATGATATCTAATACTTTGGAAGAGTCCTTCATATCAATGCCGAGTTCCATGCTCATGGCTTTGCCTTCTAAAAAAGTAGAGGAGAATATTTCGCCACTGGTGCCCTTTACTGCATTTATTAATTGAAGATTTCCCTGCATTAAAAGATTTAAAGCAGCGGCAACCTTATTGGCCGATAACACATTGCCAAGGGTGCCTATAATTCCTAGCAAGCCTTCGCCAGACTGTAACTTGCCCGGCGGAGAAACAGGTTTGGGATGATTCACAAAATCCATTTTATACAATGTGCGCACATATCCGTCGCCCAATGAATCATGCGGGTTGAAGGTGACCTCAAAATGCCAAGGCGTTTTTCCTGCGGGAAGCAGCCCAAGGTTATCCAATTTAAGGGTGTCCATGGCATTGCGCAAGAGTGCTTGTTTTATACGTACCCGACTTGTTTCAAACATATATAGGGGCTCCGCTTCCAACATTAAACCTGCAATCATTCCGAAACTGCCAAAGCTTACCAAGGCTGCGTTGAAAAGCTCATCATCTCGCACAAGTTCAGCACCGAGTTCTGTGGCAAAAGCTTGTGATACCACGGGGTAGGAGTCCCGCTCCAAATAAACCACCCGGTTTGGATCCACTACAATATGGATTCCCACTACAAATTCCGTCATAGCACCAAATTGATAGGCGGATCCATGTGTTCCTGTAGATACGGCCCCAGCAATGGTTTGTCCGTTGCTAGCACCAGAGGTCGTCATAGACCAGCCATGGGTTTCCATCAAGTCATTTAGTTTTTGTACCGTTACGCCACATTGAGAAAACCATAGTCGTCCAAAATCGTTTATATGTTTATATTTTATGTCCACTTGGTTTTGTTGCATCGTCCACACCAAATTCAATGCAAGGGTATCCAGTAACCAGCCGTCTGTAACTGCCGCATCGCTCAGAGACCAGCCTCCCCCTATGCACCTTAATCGTTGCCCTTGCGCCACGGCATCGGCAAAAATGCTTTGCATGGCAATGGCGCAGGCTTTCATGTCCTCAATAATAAGGCTTACAGATTGTGGCTGTGGTCTTTTAATGGAATAATATCGTTTGCAGTCTTGTTGTACGGTAAAATGCCTGTTGACCCAGTTGGCTGCGAAAGGCGGATTAATGATGGCTTTTCGGATGGTTGGTGGCATGGTAGAAAATTGTATGTATTAAATAAATGCATATCAAATAAAATATCGAAAATCCTCACTTGAATATTTATTGAATGATGACTAACATCTAGAACAGGCATACAAGTTTTTGTTACCATGCTCAACGTCTGGTAGTGTCCCTAGCCGGTGGCCGGACGATTGGAAGTTCGGGCGCTTCCACTACTGCACAGATGTACCTAACCTTGGCTGGTGCGTAAATACCGAGCGTAACAGCGGTGATGAGGCCTTGCCAAATAGTCGTTCGTACTTCCACCCGTTGCAAGTTGTCGCAAGGAGATACAAATTTATTGTTGGCCACATAACCTAAGAACAGCCTGTGCAGGGTCGTGTCTTTCGTAATGGTGAGGTCGCCTTGCGCAGTTGTGGATACCACTATTACGGAGGAGCAATTGCTAGTTCCCAGCGACACTGAAATAATAATTGCGTACACAAAAACTTTCATTTTCATCATGGGAATAATTGTTTAAAGGATGGGAAAGAAATACGAGCATTAAGATAATACTTCCTCAAAGATTACTTGCATCCTTTTTTGCAATAGTGTGTAATAACATTTATTGGCCGTATAAAAACGTGCCCCTCATTAAAAGAATATATCTCATTTTTAATAGACAATCAAAACAAGGTAAAATAATTAGGGTTAAAAGAACGCCGTTTTAATGTTGTAGATAATTGAAGTTATTGCAGGTACGTTTCCAATTTATTTAATTGGGTCGTACTGCCGTTGATGTATATTTTCTTTCGTTGAAAAATACCGATTACTAGGCCAATACCACCGCCGCCAATAGCTCCAATACCAAAACCGATTGCGCCGTGATAAACGTTGGTCAATGCATTGTCGTTGATGCCTTTACTGCCATGGTATCCAAGAAAAGCACCTATAACACCGCCTACCAATAAACCTGTCCAAGTTGATTTGCCAATCACTTTTCCTGGCTTGATAATAACTGCCTTTAAATAATCTGCAGCAATTACATGTTCGTTTTGCGATTTTCGTAGATAAAATTGGTTCAATAAAGAGTCACTATTAAAAGGCGTGCCAATGAAATATAATGAATCGTACCAAATGCGGATCAGCTTCACCCTGAACCGGTCGTCATATTTTGAAATGACAACGGCATTCGGTTTTTTAGGTTGTGCAAATGATTGCATAAAACCTATCAATAAAAACAATATCAGCAACCATTTCTTCATGCAATCTTTTTTAACAATAAAAATAATGCGTTTAAGAAAGTAAATGAAATTGATGTAAAAGACTAAGGAAGGGGTATGAAACAATTCTTTCGAAAATTTCAGCGTGTTAGTTGTGTTTTCTTATAAATGTCGACGTTCTAAGGCTTTATTTTTTTTGTTTGAAAATAGGTCGTTAATATTGACAGAGACATTATGTGAAGGCGTGTTCGTTAAAGGGTTGCACATCCTAATCCCAATATGAAAAATCTAAATCTATCCAGTGTTCAAGGTGTTGCGCAAAAAAGCATTTCATGTATTGAAGATTGTTTGATTAAAAAGGTTTTTGCATTGGCGTTGTTAATGATATTTGGTTACGGAAGCCAAGCGCAGTCGTCCAATATTTCCGTGAAGGACAGTCTTTTACAATTGTTGAATGGCAAATATATAAGTCTAGATACGGCTCGAGTCGACCTGCTCAATCAGCTCTCTACCAATTATATCCAAACCAATATGGACTCGGCAAAATACTTTGCCAATGAGGCACTAGAAACAGCCGCACGTTTAAGATATGCTACTGGTGAGGCGACTGCCAACCTTAGGCTCTCTTCCTACTACCGTAACAGGGCTGATTATGCAACTGCCATTTCGTATGCCCTTAAAAGCCTCCAGCTATTTGAGAAATTGCAGTTTAAACCCAGCATGGGCATGGTGCATTTGGAGTTGGCACAAGTTTACAAAGACATGGGCGGACAGCAATTTACCATCGAGTTTGTAACGGAAGGCATCAAACAAAGCAAGGAGGCATTCCAAATTTACACCCAACTAAAAGACAGTGCCAACATGGCCTTGAGCCTAAATGTGAGCGGCATCATCTATCGTGATTGGGGTAAAAAAGTAAAGCGATACTACAACACTGCCTTCGTTTGCTATCAGCAGGCTTTAGCATTAATTGACCGTTCGGGGAAAGGCAAGGAATTTATCGGTCGATTGTACAACAATATCAGCCAGGTATACAGCGAATACCTGAAAGATTACCCGATTGCATTATCATATTTATTCAAGGCCGTGGCCTTTAACCAGCAGCAGAACAATACCAACAGTTTGTCGTTCAATTATGGCAATATATCAGACGTGTACATCAAGATGGGCGACCATCAACACGCACTTGAATATGCGCAGAAAATGTTGCAGATAAGTCAACAACTGCATGCGCCTTATCGATTGGTAAATGCTTATAACCAAATGCACCGGGCTTATAAAAGCATTGGCAAATCCGACTCGGCGCTCAAATATTATCAGCTATACGATATGTTGGACGACTCGCTGACCAATATCTCTAAATCGGCCCAAATTGCTGAAATGCAAACCAAGTACGAAACGGAGAAGAAACAGGCGGAGATAGAAAGGTTGGGAACCGAAAACACGGGTAAGAGCAAACGCATCTTGTTGCTATCGGTTGGCATATTGGCTTTGCTGTCGTTGATCGGTTTATTGCTATGGCTATACGGCCGTATTAAAAAGCAAAAAGAACTTATTAGTCAGCAAAGTGGCAAACTAGAACTGATGATGAAAGAACTCCACCACCGGGTAAAAAACAATCTGCAGATTGTTAGCAGCTTACTGAGTTTGCAGGCGTATAAAATGCACGATAACGAGGCCATTGCTGCCGTAAATGAAAGTCGCCAACGGGTAGAAGCCATGAGTTTGATCCACCAACGGCTGTATAAAACCGACAATCTCACATCTGTAAACCTCAAAGAATATGTAACCGATTTATTAGAGATGCTTATGCAATCGTACGGATACAGCCACAATAATTTCGACCTACAAATAGACATCGATCAAGACCTGCTCGATGTGGATAAAGCATTGCCCATGGGGCTCATCATCAACGAAATTGTAACGAACGCATTTAAATATGCATATAAAAATATTTTACATCCATCGTTGAAAATAGCCATCAGTCATGTGGGCAACAACTTATCGCTATCCATACAAGATAACGGCCATGGGCTGGATGAAAAACTGTGGGTAAAAAAAGGAGGTTCGTTTGGAAAACAATTGGTGGTGACGTTGTGTAAACAGATACGGGCTGAGCAAAAGCTGGACACTTCGAAAGGAACGAGTTTTACGTTTGTCATTCCATCGGCAGCAAGAGTTGCATAAATGGCTTTATATTTAATTAAACCTAATTAACCCAAATGCAAGTAAGCGTATTGATTGTAGAAGATGAAGGCATTGTGGCGATGAACCTCTCCGCCGGTCTTGAGCGGGATGGCTATAACGTAGTCGGCATAGCAGATCATGCGGAAGAGGCCATTGAAATGTTTCGAGAAAACGAGGTTGACATCGTGCTCATGGACATTCATATTATAGGAGAAAAAGACGGCATTACTACGGCAGCGGAGATGATGCAAATCAAATCAGTGCCGCTCATTTTTTTAACTGCTTTTACCGATGCGATAACCGTGAATCGAATAAAACAATTGGAAATACAGCCCGCCGCTTTTCTCACCAAACCTTATAATATCAACAACGTTAGGATTTCTATCGAGTTGGC